>VFQM010000401.1_pt1 | contig 49084 bp, 72 predicted proteins | sample 3512391 | NCBI WGS metagenome assembly VFQM01 (sample SAMN10412369, study PRJNA504923) | tailings metagenome | isolation source: Replicate 1 from Balatoc abandoned mine | place: Philippines | reverse complement strand
AAAAAAGAAAAGTGTATTTGTAACTAATATTTTTGAAAAAGCAAATATAAATAATAACTGGCTACAAATTTTGGATGAAAATAACTCTATTATTCAAAGATTTAATTTAAAAACAAATCAAAGCTTAGTATTTAAAGTAATTTCTTAAAAAAGGGAATATATTACTAGTTTGGCTAGTAATATATTATTTTATGTTCTTAAATGAACTTATTAACGTTTAGTTTAAAAACTAAGCGTAACGAAATAGTGCTGTTATAACCTCTTGTAAATATATTAAATAATAAATTATATGTTGTCAATTTATTTCTTCATTTTTTACAAGAAAACCGTTAATCATTTTTCCTTTTCTGTCTTTTATTTCGTTATAAGCTGATAATATACATGTTTCTATTTTTTGTCCGTGCAGAGTCGCTAAATTTGTCAAAACAACTACACAATCTCCTATAGCATCGACAAATTCAGAAATATTATTGCTTGCTATAGCTTGTGCTAATTCTCCAACTTCTTCAACCAATTTTAAAGTTTGGTCTTTAATAGTGCTGCCATTTTCTGGGCAAGTAATACCTATATCTTTAGCCCATTTTCTGATTAAATCAAATTCTTGCATTATTCTATTTTTTCCTCAAATTCATTTAAAAACTTTGTTATATTCTCAATATCAGCATCAATAAATCTATAAAACTTTTTATCTTGATAAATATCCGAACACAATCCAATTATCAAACTTTTAAGAATGCTATCACTTGAATTATCTATGAATTTATTTAAATTCTTCATCAAGTCATTTTTAAAATCAGGATGTATATTTAAAATAGATTTATAATTAATTTTGAAATCTTGCAAATACCAAAGAGCTTTTTTATAATCCTCCAGCACATTATCAGACTTCAAACCCGCCCGCCAAAGGTATTTTATAGCATTACCTAGGCTATAAGGCAGGTATCTAACAATTTCTATGCACTCAATACAGCTTTCGTGTCTGTTGTAGTGCATAGGGTGGTTTATGTTATCATTTGTCATAATATTTACCTAAAATATTTTACTTCTTATTCTTCATTGTATTTTTTTAGAGTTTCATTAATTTCATTAATTTTATTAAGTTTATTAATATCTAGCAATATTTCTCCTGTATTATCGTAATGAAGTTTTACAGCCTTCAATAAATCATTTAACTTTTGACTTAAGAAGTATATATTATTATTCTTCATTCAAATAAATATATAAATCTGTTAGGACTTTTAGACGCTCCGCAGATGCTGACATAAATTGAGCATCACAATAATTCATATTCAAATTGTTTTTAATAGAAAGTATTAATTCTTGCATTAATTCTTCCTTGTCTTTATCTATCACTTCCCTTTACCTCCGCCTTTACCGCCACCGCCTGTTTTTTTCTTTTTGTTACACATTTTTAAACTCCTTTTATTTAAATTGTAATAAAACATCTTTTATTTCGTTAAAACTTTTTTGTAATTCAATACAAGTAGCTTTAATTCCTAAATCTCTTAAAAATGCTTTTGCACACTTACATTCAAAAGCATTCATAGATAGTTTAAAGGAACGCTGAAAATATAAATCTCTTTCATGATTTGTAATAACGTAAGCAAAAAGATACATAAATAATATTTTAGTATTCATGTTCCATCCATTCGCTCTTTCAACTAAACTCATATATTAATCCCAACTCAAAGCACCACCAGTTTGATACTCAATAACTCTAGTTTCAAAAAAGTTTTTTTCTTTCTTTAAGTCTACCATTTCGCTCATCCATGGAAAAGGATTGTCTTCTTGTTCAAAAATAGGACTGAGTCCAATTTGGCTTAAGCGACGGTTAGCAATATAGCGTAAATAACCTTTAAACATCGATGCATTCAAGCCTAAAACTCCTCTAGGCATCGTATCTTCCGCATATGCATATTCCAGTTCAACAGCTTGTTCAAATAAACTATTGAGTTCACTAGTAAATTCTTTAGTCCATAATTCAGGTTGCTCGATTTTGATTTGATTAATCATATCAATCCCAAAGTTAGCGTGCATACTCTCATCGCGTAAAATATATTGATATTGTTCAGCAGCCCCTACCATTTTGTTTTGTCTGCCAAGGGCTAAAATTTGCGTAAAGCCAACATAAAAAAATAAACCTTCCATAATGCAAGCAAATACAATCAAAGATTTTAGAAGTTTTTGATCACTTTCTAACGTACCTGTTTTAAATTCAGGATCACACAGCGTATCAATAAATGGAATTAAGAATTCGTCTTTATCTCTAATACAAGATACTTCATGATAAGCGTTAAATATTTCGCCTTCATCTAAGCCCAAACTTTCAGTAATATATTGATAAGCATGCGTATGAATAGCTTCATCAAAAGCTTGACGTAACAAAAATTGTCTACATTCAGGAGCAGTAATTTGTCTATAGGTACCTAAGACTATATTATTAGCGGCTAAACTATCAGCAGTTACGAAAAAGCCTAAATTGCGTTTTACGATTAATTTTTCATCTTCTGTTAAACCATCGGCAGATTTCCACAACGCAATATCTCTAGTCATATTGATTTCTTGAGGCATCCAATGATTTGCACATTGTGCTAAGTATTTGTCCCATGCCCATTTGTATTTGAAAGGTACTAGCTGGTTTACGTCAGTCTTGCCATTGATAATTCTTTTATCAGCTATCTTTATACGTCGCTCTTCTAGCTCTTTTATCTCATTATCTATCATGCTACATACTCACTTTTTTTTATTTCAGAATATTTAAAATCTAATTGTTTAATTACTGCACCGCATTCTACTTTATAATTTAAGCCTAAATCATAAATAGCTTTTTTTATAAATTCCTCATAATTATTTCTGAAATAATCGAGTTTAAACCAATTTGGAGCAAAGTATTTTATTTTATTTTCTTCTAATTTTATTAAAATAGGGTCTACCCAAGTAGAAATTTTCCCAACCTCGTTGCTTGGAATACTTTCTTTGATTAATTTAAAAGCTTTATGCCAAATATTCCCTATTTCGCTATTAGGATTATATAATTCATGATGAAAATCATATTTTGCTTTTTGTGCTTTATTTTGTAAAACTAATTGTTCTTTGGTTTTAGCAATTTCATTTAAATTTATTTTATCCTCATCAATCTTTTTATTATCTTCTTTTATTTGTTGTTGTAGTTTTTCGGTTGGACTTTCAAAAGATTGATATACTTGCTTTTTAGCTTTATCAATAATACTATCATTTTTTAAAAGTGATCCTATTAACGCTTTGCTTGTTTTTTGCCCTTTATCTTTATAAACTTTTACCGCTTTCCAGACTTCGCCTATCAACCTTTTACCTTCTTCTGATGAATTCCAAAAATTCATTAAATCATTGTCATCGTCATAGCCAGCGTTTATAAGCTCTTGAACTAGTTCAGGCAAATGTTTGATAGTTGATGTGTATAAACTTTGTTTTTGTTCCTCTAAAGTCTTTATATCCTCTATTTTTTTTTGTTCGGTAAAATATATAACTTTTTCATTAGTTTTAATTTCATTATTAGCAAGATATATTTCTTCTTCTTTAATTTCAATTCTTTTACAAACAAATTGTATTTTTGCTAACTTACCAACATTGTTTTTAAGCGGAACATAACTCTCTATTTTAAAATCTTTGCATGCTTCGTTTATTCTTTCTTGCATAGGTTTTAAAATTTTTTCATTAATTTTAGAATATGTATTGTAATAATCAGATTGAATATTGAAATAATAAAGTATTTCTTGAGTGGTTAATTCTACTGTATTTTTAGCAAAACACATCGATTTAAGCAACTCATAACCTTTAATATCAAATTTAGAACTCAAATTAATAATACTATCCATACTTAGGGCTGTGTAACCTTTTTGCCTTAAAATATTATTGTTTTGATCAAAATTGTTAACAAATAACAATTTTTTTACAGTACAGGGAATTTCAAAAATTACTCTTTTATTTTCTTTGTCTTCTTTAGGACAAGAAATAAAATTTAATACTGCCCAGCCTTCATTTTTAGCATCTGTACCATTACTTAAAGTCTTAAAAGTGTTATATGCCCTTGCTTGAGTTATTTTCTTATCTTTTATAAGAGTTTTTAATGTTGAAAATTGCATTTCATGCATTAGATTATTATCTTCATCAATAAATGAATTTTCATTGTAGAAATAATCTCTTATAGTTTGATTAAGGCATTTTTGCACTAAAGAAGTATGCAAATTAGGAATTTTTATTAATTCGTTGGATTTCCAAAAAACTTTATTCATTTACACAACCTTTCATATCAGACTTATTATTGTTAATAAATGAATTATTTGTAAATTTATTTGTGTTTTTTGTTACTTTTTTTATACAGTAGAATTTAAAGTATTCTAATAAAATGAATAAGTATAAATACTGATTGAGATAATAAGATTTTTTCATGTATAATAATCCTTTGTTATGCATTTATCGTTGTGTTGAAATGATTGATCCTATGCATAACAATTATCCCTAAAGCCCGCTTCTACGGGCTTTTCTCTTTTATTAAATAGGGATAAAGAGTTAAATACATAGTTCTAACTTCTAGTATTCTAAATCTTCCTTAACAAGAAATCAATATCTTTTTTAAACTTTTTTAAAAAATAAAACAACAACAACAAAATAAGTTTTTATAAACTCAAAATCCGATTTTTTGGTTTATTCTATTGTTGTTTATTTATATATATTGTTTTTATTTCTTTATTGTATACTCTGAAAATCCTTGATTTTACTAGATTTTTAACTATTCATTAACCCTAAAAAAACGACTTTTCAACCCTAAAAAAACGACTTTTCAACCCTAAAAAAACGACTTTTCAACCCTAAAAAAACGACTTATAAAATTTGCAAATCTTTTTTTTAAAATGTATCATCTAATAATCATAATAAATAAATTTAAAAATAAAATTGAAACAGATAACGAAAGGGCAGTCACTCGTAAAAGGTGTAAAAATGACAAAAGAAAAAGCCGAAGAATTACAGCAAGTTAAAAATATATTTGCTAATCTGATTGATATCATCGATAAAGCTACTATCAAGGATGAAGTAACTAAAATATCAGCTATAAGCCATTTAATAACTGCGCAGATGTGGACAAATAAAGCATTATCTAGAAAAGAAGATTAGCATGGAAAAATTATTAATAACTTATATTCAGGTATTTTGTATTTTATCTTTTTTCGGAATTCATATAAAAAACTGGATTATTGATAGGAAAGATAGAATACTTTTTAACAAAAAAATGGATATAAAGTTTAATTTGCATGATATAAATAAAAAAATGGAAGCTTTAAAGTTAGAACTATTAGCTCCGCAATATGCTAAAAAAACAAATATGATGAATTTATATAAAGAATATGGAATAAGGAATATCTAAATGACAAGAGAGCAACAGAGAATAGGCGACTTGGAAGGCGTTGTCACGTTACTAATAGAAAGAATTAAAATTTTAGAAGAAAAGCTATATGCTAATTCTATCATAGAGCTTAATAAAAGAAAATTTGAAGATAAATATTATGAGTATGATTTAGATAAAAATACAATTAAATTTAATAGAGGATAATATGACGCAAGAAGAAATAATTAAACAACTGCAAGAACAAATGCAACTATTAGCTGAAAAAATTAAGATTTTAGAAAGTAAACAATCGGAATCAATAAATTTGTCACCTAGAGACCAACTTAATTTTGCTAATGATTTACTTGCTGATGAAGAACCTAACCAAGCATTAAAAAATGCTTTTAATAAACATATATTAAATTAACTAATATAATATTTATTTATAGAAAGATCAATAATGATAGATTATTTTTATATAACAAATTTGCTTGTACCACAAATTATTTTCATAATAATTTTTTTATTTTTCCTTAACTATTTCAAATACAGCAGAAGGGCTACAAGATTAATTGCTAAAATTAATATTTGTAATTATTCGATTGGTTTAATAAAAAGACATAATTACGATTGTCAAGCTCAAGCCAAAATTGATATGTTACAAAGATTTATTAATCAATATGAAAGTGATCTATTAAAAATAATAGATTTTAATCTTATACTTCAAGTCGAAGATAAAGAAAGCAAACAAAAAAATGTAGCATAAATAAATAATATATTACAATTTTATAATTTATATACTACAATAATTTTAGATGCTTGCTGCTATGGTTAGTTAGGATAAAAAGATAATATATTAACAAACACTATATATGTTAATAAGCAAGCATCTAACAATCTAAATACATTCATTTCAATTACTTATTTACATTCCTAATACTTAATTTTCAAATTGCCTACCGAGTTTTTTAGTATTTTTTGACATTATTGTAGTAATGTCAAATTATTTTAATATAACTGTAATTAAATTACATAATATCAAGTAATATTATCCTATATAGATTTTAATGTATCTTTTTTCCGACTATGTTATTGATTTAGAAACGTTTATAACTTATAATTTATTTAATAACGTTATCAAGAACGTTTATTAGATGTCTGAAAACATCGAAAAATATATATAGATATATTTAATATATTAAAGTAAAATCTAATTGGGTAGATGTGCTATTTATAGCAGTGTTAATATTAATCTAATCCATTATTTTTCGCACTTTTCAGGCATCTACCCATTTAATAATGCTTATCTGAAAATAAGGAGAAATAATGGCTAAATCAAATCTAGCTAATGCTATCAATAATTCTAAAGACATTGAAACATATGTTAAAGAAGAAAAGAAATCGGGAAGAATACCATATAAGTATCCTATAATTGTCTTATTTGCAATTATAGGCAGTGCTGTAATCTTATCAGAAACAGACTACGCTAAAAGCCAGCAATTTATGGCTAGACGTGAAGCAGGAATTCCAGCCAGTCAAGAGGAAGTTAGTGATCGTGAACGCAGATTTTTAGGTGCGAAATACGAAGTAGAGCATTATTGCTTAGATAGACCTCAGAGCAATATGTGTTTAAGATATTCTCAAGCCAAAGCAGAACAAGAATATTATAAAGATCCGATTGGAAAGAATAACAAAGAAAATCAAGGGAAATATATTCAAGCGAGTTATTATGTAGCTAAAGGTACGCCTCCAATACCTAAATCAGGATTGGGACAACAAGTAGATATTATAAATGATTATTCAACCAACCAAGCACACCACAAACCCAAGATAAAACATAAATTTACTAATAATCACAAAGAAGATATTAATAGTAGACCAAAATCTCCTTTTAGTTTTGACAATTTCCAAAATCTTCCGCCTCCTCCAATTGTTACTGTTAAAGAAGCAAAAAAATATAATGATAATCTTATGAAGAAAGTTATAGCAGATAATAAAGCCGATCAACTTTTAGGAAATATAAAATGAATATATACACTTTAACTACTTACATACTATTTTCTATGTGTATTTTTCATTTTGCACTTTATAAGCACTTTATAAAAGTATGCGATAACAAAGATAATTTAAAGTTAAATCTATTGACTAGTACATTAACTAGTACATTGTTTTTTAGTTTTGTTTTTTTGATGGGAGGTAGATGATGAATAATACTCTTATATTAAAAATTCTTATATTAATAGCTTTTATCTCAATATCTTTAAATGCTTATTTATATTTTTACATCGATGATTTAGTTTTTAAACAAGAGGTGCAGAAACATTATATCAAAGTTGATTATGAGGAATGCTTACAATCAAGATTACTAGCACTAGATAAAAAATATTTTAATATAGATTATATATTTAATAATGTTTTTCGTAATTGTCGAGGAGCTGAATAATGGAAATATTAACTTTAGCTCTAGTATTGGCTATTTTATTTAGAAGGGTGTAATATGCAGTTTATTTTATCAGCAATAGCAATAGTAACAAGCTTATATATCTTTAAAAAAAGAGAGTTAGCAATTTACAAAAAAAAATCAAAGAAACAACAAGCGCAGATTATAAGGAATTATTAAAATGATAATAAACAATAAACTAATTTTTGATAAAAAAATAAAAGAGGAAAAAAAAGACAAATACAATAAAGATCTATTAAAACAAATTTTGTTTCGCTCAGGATTTAGTATTTATTGCTTTAGAAATGGCTTGAAATATGCTAATTATAAAGTAGAAAAATTTATCAGAAGAATAAAAAAAATATGCAATTATGACTTAGATAAAATACTAAATATGTTACTAAGATTTTTTGATAAAAAAAATATATGTATAGTCAAACCTATTCGTAAAAAACAAAGTTTTTTGTTAAATAAATATTTATTTTGCAAATTGCAAAATTTTCATAAAATCGGATCTATTACATTTATTTTTGATGTTAAATTTTCAAAAATAAATATTGTATAATGCATTGCTATAAAATCAAAAGGAATTATTAAAATGAACAAACTAATACAAGATATTTACAAATATTGCATAAGTGAAGCTTATAATATCAAAAATATTTATGAAGATAAAAACGATTTTTTTATTGGCAAGCAATTAGCTTATGAGAAAATAATTGAGCTTATAGAAAATAACATCGATGGAAAAAAAGGAGATCATTAAAATGATAACACCAATAGAGAAATTAATAGATGATAGCATTCATAAATCTTTAATTAAAGAACAGTCAAAAGAAATCATAAAGTTTACATTAAGATTTAGAGAGGGGATTATAGGCAAAGTAAAAGCTAGTAATGAGCATGCTTATATTATAAATTTGCCATTAGAAACCATAATTAATCAAGCATTTAAAACAAATTTTAAAATGGTAATTGTACCTTTTCCTAATAGCATAGAACATTGTTTTTTAATTGATAAAAATGATATACATAGAATAAATATATTAGATGCTACAGCTGACCAATTTAATAATGATATCGATATAATGTTTCCTGAGGTATTTTTAGGAGAAATGCCTAAAATATATCAAGATTGGATAATACAAAGTGCTAAATAATGAATGTATTCTATTAACTAAAAATAATGTATGATGTAATATATTTGTTAATGATTTTTTTAGCCAATAATCTATATTATTGGCTTTTTTATTTTTGAAAGATGGATAATGAAATTACTTGAACTATATTTGACTATTCCTCCTAGCATCAATGATTATTATGGCACAAACCCTAAAACTTTAGGTAAATATATAAAAACAGCTGGTAAAGAATTTAGGCAAATTGTTAATATTATTAGGTTTAACCTTAAAATCCAAAAAATAGTAAATACTAAAATAAAAATGGGTGTGAATTGGATTTTTAAAGACAATAGAATACAAGATATAGATAATCGCTTAAAATGTTTATATGATGCTTTAACATATGCTCAAATCATAGACGATGACAGAAATATAGTTGAAATGGGTGAACTAACTAAACAAGTTGATAAAACCTTAACTAGGCATATTTGCAAAGTTATTTTAGAGAAATCCACTTTTGAAAAAATAGAGTATACTATACCTGATTATCTAAAAGTCTTTCTTTAATTTTTAACAATATTATATTGTATAGCTCCGCCCAGTCTGTATCCCTTTTTTTCTATTAATCTTCTTTCTTTTAAAATATTAATAGCTTTTTGGATACTACTATATCCATGAACTGACTTAGTTAAATATGTCATGTCCCAAAGCGTAGGTATAGCCTCGCCTTTCTCATTTTTCTCTTTGATTATATTATAAACTTCATTAACTATATTCTCATTTACAAATTTAATTGGCTTATCCATATTGTTATATTCAAATTTTATTTATATAAATAAATTATATATTTAAATTAACCTTTTTGCAACGTTTTTTGTAACGTTTCTATTGCAAATCCAATAATCTTAGATTATAATTACTATATAAACGTTCTTTGTAACGTTTTTAATTAAAATATAAAAAAGGCAATTATGAATATAACAGTAGAAAATATCTTGAACTTCATTATAGATAAAAGAGAAAATGTTTTATGCGATGAAGCAAAGCAAGGACAACTAGAAGCTTTTAATCAAGTAATTGATTTTATTTTAGGTAAAGGAGAATAAAAATGGCTTTAAGATTAAGAAAATATCAAGATGATATAAATGTAAATTATCAAACAATAGAAACTAATACCAAAAATTTTCCATGTTTTATAATTTGGGATAAACAACATCAATTCTTTTTTTCTCCTGAACGAAGTTTTTTAACAGGTGAAAATAAAGTTTTAATTACTCATTTTGACTTACCTACTGACATAATAGAAATTGACAATGTTATAGTATGTTTTTTTATTGGAATAGATCTTATAGGAATGCCTATATACACTAATGATTTTGTATATAAAGAGGTAAATTTAGGCTCTACTTTAGATAACCCATATTTAAATGAAGCTAAAGATGATGAATTGGAAGAAGAATATAAATTAATTTTAGAAAATGCCAATATTGCAAACCCTGAAATTAATTTAAAAGAAAAAATATAGAAGAATAAAGATTAGATATGAAGTTTACTAGGTTTCATATCTAAATAGATCGTATCTAATATTTAAATACGAATTACAAATAACAATTAATTGTAACCTTATTTTTTTTTAAAGTAAAGTTACAAGGAGTATATAAATGAAATTACACAATACTATTGTTCACAATGTACAACAAGGTAGCGACGAATGGGAAGCATTAAGAATAGGAATGATTACTGCTTCTAAATTTGCTGATATTATCAAAAATGGAAAAGGCAAAGAAGAAAGTAAATGCAAAATAAGTTTAATTGAAAATTTAACAGTCGAAAGATTAATAAATAGAAAGTTAGATATTATCCAAACTTTTGCAATGAAGCAAGGATTAGAAAGAGAAGAAACTGCAAAGCTTCAATATAAATTTAAGACATTGAGACAAATTCAAGAATGCGGATTAATTCAAATAGAAAATACATTTATAGCTTGTTCTCCTGATGGTCTTATTGATCAAGATGGTGGTTTAGAAATTAAATGTCCTGAACCCAAAGCACATTATGAATATTTAAATTGCGATAGTATACCAGACCGCCATATAGCCCAAGTTCAAGGTTGTATGTGGGTAACCAATAGGTTTTGGTGGGATTTTGTAAGTTATAATCCTGATTTTCCTGAACATTTACAATTAAAAATTATTCGTGTTAATCGTGACGATGAGATTATCGAAAAAATAAAAGTAAATGCTTATGATGTTGAAGAAAAGATTAAACAAAACATTAATAAATTTCAAAACTATAATATATAAGGTTAAATCATGAACAAAATTATAGATGCAAAAAAAGAAAAAAAATTAGAAACTAAATTTGAAAATAAGATTTCAAGTATGAATATTTATGAAAAAATAAATTATATACAATCAAAACTGGTAGATAAAAAAACTCAAACTAATTCAATGATGAAAAGCAAACATAGAAGCATTGAAGATACGCTAGCAAACTTAAAACCTCTGCTTATAGAATATGGCATAAATATTATGTTTGAAGATGAGCTAATTTGCAGCGGAGAATTTGAATTTAAAAAAGATATTACAAAGTTTGTTCAAGATAAACAAAATAATAATAAGCAAAATGAGACAAGCACAAGAACTGAATATAAAGGCAATAAATATTATATAAAGGCAATACTAACATTAGTAAATATTCACAATCCACAAGAGATAATAATAAAATCTGCTTTAAGTGTTGAGGCAGTTGACAAGGTTGGTGTACAGCCTGAAATGCTTACTGGTATGGCTAGTACATATGCTAGAAAAAAATGTTTGGCTGGAGTATTTCTGAGTGCTGAGAATGACGCCCTAGATCCTGATAATATAATAAATGAAGCTTTAAAATTGGAAGAAAAACAAGAAGTACAGGATGAATTGATCAATTCATTTAATAATCAAATAGACGATTTAGAAAATTTAAATCAAAATGAACGTCAAAATTTGATTAAACGGATGAATGCATCATCTTTGCCCAGTAATGAAAAAAATTCATTAATCAATAAATATATATTAAAAGGGCAAAAAATAAATGAAAAATTTAAAAATAATCAACACCAAGATTTATTGGATAAATTAGATAATTAATTTTTCAGCAAAAACATATAAAGTTGGTTTTAAACTAGCTTTATAATTTAGAATAAGGTTCATTATATGAAAATCAAGATTAAAGCAACAAATAAAAAAACAGGAAGTAATACATATCATGCAGAATATTTATACGATGGAAAAAATAGCCATTCAAAAAATATTTTCAGCAGTGATGATCATATAGGTCATTTAGAATGCTTAGGCGATATGATAGATGAAGGAAATCATATAATATCGCCATATATCGGATTACGTGATAGAACTGGAAGAGAAATATATTTAAACGATATGTTGCAAGATGGTTTTGGGAAGCTATATAAAGTAGTATTCAAGCTTGCATCTTTTGGAATTATTCAAAGAGGAATGTTTAAAAGTTTTGCATCGCTTATTAATGACGGTTATTTAACTATTGGAGTTGGTGATTATGATCGCTCTTATGGCTGTATTCAAGAATTAGAAGTAAAAATAGGGTAAAAAATGAAGTTTAAATATAAAGTAATAGAGAATAAATGGCTATCAAGAGAAGTTAAATTAGATGACCAAACCTATAATCATAGGTTTGGTTGGGGGAATGGCTACGTAGGCGTTACAAGAGAAAGTTTTCTTTACGGTTTGCATTATAACGATATAGAAATTGTGACGCATTATGGATTAACTTTTTCTGGTAATTTTGAAGATGAAGGCGATTATTGGTTTTTTGGCTTTGATACATTGCATCATGGCGATACTTTGGAAAATTGTACAAAAGAATATGTAATAGATGAAGCTATGAGACTTTTAAAACGCTTTGAAAATCAAGAATATTCCTTAAATGATACTGAAAATGTTCTTAAAAAGAAGATGGAGCTAATAAAAAATATTCTAAGTAGCGATTTTAAAGGATAAATCATGAGAATACTTAAACATATTAAAACTGTTTCATCTGAACATCATACACAAATTCAAACGTTTATTGTTGAGTATCCTCGATTAATTCATAGTGAGATGCTAACACATCGTTTATTTAGTCGCAATACATCAAGTTCTAGAGCTATTCCAACGGTTAAAATGGACGACATACCTGACCACATACCGCAAATCCTATACAAAAATTGTAAAGGCATGAGTGGCAAAGAATTAATGAACCAACAAGATACAAAACAAGCTATTAAGTTAATTGAAGATTTGCACAAACAAGCAAAAAAAACAGTTAAGTATCTATCTTGTTTAGGTGTACATAAACAGCATGCAAACCGATATTTAGAGCCTTTTAAAATGATACAGACTATCATAACTGGTACTGAATGGGATAACTTCTACAATCTTAGAATATCTGAGCATGCACAGCCTGAAATACGAGAGATAGCAAAGTTAATGAAAGAAAGCAAACCTAAAATAGTAAATAGCAATGTGCATTTGCCTTTTGGAATTCGTGAAGATTATAACTTAAAAGATAATATAATATTTAATGTCGCTTTAAGTGCTAGAATTTCCTATGGTTTAAGCTTATGTATAAATATAGATGATGCTAATCGTATTTATAATAATCTTTTAAATGATAAGCATATGTCACCATTCGAGCATGTAGCTTTTGCTAGAAATGACAAAGAATTTTACGCTAATTTCAAGTCTTGGCAGTCACAAAGAAATATTGTAGAAAGTGAAAAATTATGAATATTCTTTCTTTATTTGATGGCATAAGCATAGCAAAGTATGCTATCGAAAGCTTAAATCTAAAAATAGATAATTATTTTTCTAGTGAAATTGATAAATACGCTATTCAAGTTAGTAAAAACAATTATAGCGATATTTTAAGATTAGGCGATGTTAGATACATTAAAAATGTAAAAGTTCCAATTGATTTATTAATCGGTGGTTTTCCTTGCCAATCTTTCTCAATAGCAGGCAATAAAAAAGGTATTGAAGATCAAAGAGGTAACTTAGTATTTGAAGTTAAGCGCCTAATTGATACAGTCAAACCCAAATTTTTTGTATTAGAAAATGTTAATTCAATGAAAAAACAACATAAAGATTTTTTAGATGAATTATTTAATATTAAACATATTATGCTAGATGCTTCTTTAGTTTCTGCTCAACAAAGAAAGAGGATTTTTTGGGCTGCTAAACTAAATGAATGTACTAATAAATATGAACAAGTTATTATTAGTCAGCCAAAAGATAGAAATATTTTTTTAAAAGATATTCTACAAGATGGCAACGTTGATAGATTAAAATCTTATTGTTTAGATGCAAATTATTATAAAGGTGCGAACTGGCAACAATATAAAACTAAAGGCAGAAGGCAATTAGTTCAGGTGGGATATATTGGCTCAAACTCGCAAGGAAACCGCATATACTCAACTCAAGGTAAATCGGTCTCGCTTTCGGCTAATGGAGGTGGAAGAGGTGCAAAGACGGGTCTATATGAAGTAGAAGGAAAATACAGAAAATTAACACCTATAGAATGTGAACGTCTTATGTCACTGCCTGATGATTATACAAAAGGTGTTAGCGATACACAACGGTACAAATGCCTAGGAAATGGATTTAATGCTGAAATTATCAAGCATATTATAAGTGAGTGTTTTAAATGAATGAAAATATAAGAAGAACTATAAATAAAATTTACAAATATTTAATAGTTGCATGCATGTTTTTTCTTTTTGTCCAAACAATAGGATGTATAAAAGAATATATAAGAATTGAATTAACTAAAAAGTAAAATATGAAACAAAAAAAGAAACGAGATAAAAAATATAATCCTGAAAAATATAAACAAAGCGTAGGATTAGAAATGATAAAAAGTATGTTTAATAGTAAATATGATCATCCTCTTTCTGAAAATAACTTTCTCTTTGATAGATATAGAAAAGATTATTATAACATATTAAATAATTTAGAAAAAAATAATTTTAACTTAGAAAATTCAATGTGTATGATGGGAACTTTTAAAACTATTGAGGCAGTACATAATAATAGCAATTATTTAATGACAGAAATAGAACGTTATACATTGAGGCTTTTTATACAAGATAAAGTTTTTGCAATGTATAACAGATTTAATAAAGATAATAAATTGTCATTTATTAATAATGAAGAAAAACAAGCCTTAGAACAAATGTATGAAATGGCTTTAAGTATATTTGAACGTATGACTAATAGACAGTACGATCAGATAATTACTTGTTCGCAAAAACAGAATAAAGATTTTCAAATAACTACTATTTATGCCTAATGTCCAACTATACTAATTCTTATGTAATCTTTTAGACCACCGATAATCATAATACACAAACCCATTACTTTAGCCATTTTTTTGGTTTCTTGCTCTTGATATGCCTTTAAATCTTCTGATTGTTTTTGTACTATTTCTTTTATGTCTTTAATTTCTTTTAGAAGATTAGCCATTTCATCACTTCTTGTAACCATAGTCCACCTCCCTATATATATTATAGGAAATTTTTAAGCTATTTGAATATTTTGAAAAAGTTTGTTATTTTTTCCCAAAAAGACATCATAAACATTAACACCCCACCCAAAAAACCGCTCACTTTACTAAGCCTTTTTATAAAATCAATATTTTTTTGATAATCATCAATTTTGGTATTTAATGCTTTTATTTTTTCATTTATAGCAATTTCTAAATTATTTATTCTATTTTTAAGTTCGTTTAGAATTCTATGCTGATTGGCTATAGTATTTGTCTGCTTAGATAATATCTTATCTTGATTAGCCAAAATTATGTTTTGTTTTTTTATATCTTCGTCTATCTTATCTTGTCTATCATTCCAATCTTTCTTAAAATCTTCTTTAAATTGCATTGAAATATTATGCTTTATATCAATATATTTAAGTGTATCATTTTGAGCTTCTTTAAAACGATTTTCTAAAGCAGTAATGAATGCAAGTGTATCAATTTTAAGAGTATTGCTTGATTTTTCTTCTTGTACTTCTGACATAATTCTGAGGTGCAAGGTGCGTCGGCAGACTTAGTAAAAATCATCGCACCTTACAGAGATATAAAAATGCATACGCCGAAATATGCCTCTTTATCTGAATTTTAGCAGTTTGAGAATTTTTGTCAATGAATTTATAAGGGTTTATACTAATTTATAAACTAATTAAATAAATTTTTAATAAAATTAAATTAATATCTTGATATGCAACTTTATACACAGTATTTTAAGACAAACCAAACTACCAGAGTAACATATCAAGATGCTATATTATAACTTCAAAATAAATTTAGTGTAATACTTTTGTTTGATATTTATTTGAGAATACTATTCTTAGTTTTTCTTTTCTTTCTTGATAATCCATTGCTAAATCTAGCATTGAAGTATTAATTTTTTGCAGATGTTCTATTGCCTGCATCTGTTCCAAATATAAAATCGGTTGGCTGGATTTAAGCAATCCTTTTTCTAAAAAATCTCGAATGACAAATAATACATTTTTATGTAATTTATTTGTTAATTTCGCAATCTCTGTGCTTTTCATTCTTAAGTTTTCTATAGATAGAATTTCATTTTTTGGCATTTTTATTCCTGTAAAAATGTGGGTGGGTGCGGTAGTGCGAGCTACAGGAATAGCCCCCACACCCATTGAATTTTTATATTATGCACTACTATAATATAAATATATTATATCATTTATTCAATCATTTTTAAAATATAGATCAGCTTCTTTAATTCTGCGATTGAGCAAACCCGTTATAATTTTGCCATTATCGTAACGCCACTTTTTAAACTCATCTTTAATAGATGGGTCATTTGGATTGAGATTAACTTTTTTTAATAACGTACTTCTTCTAAACTGAGTAGATCCAATGTTATAAATAAAACAAATTAAAGCGTCAAATTGATTTTGATTTATATTTGAAGTTACAAAATGATTAATATCATCTTCAAATATACATAAATCAAATTTAAGCATCTCATTAGCTCGTTCTTGACTTACAAAGTCGCCTAATCTTACTTTTTGTTGGTTTGGATATTTTATAGAACCATACCCAATTGTCGCAACATGTCCAGTATCAAGATAAGCAAAATTTCTAAATCCTTCAAAGGATTTTATTAGATCAATTGCATTTTCACTTGCTTTCATTCATATTAGACTTTTAAAAAAATTCTTAATTTTAGTTAAAAATGTAGGTTTTTCAATATTCCAAGAAAAACCATAAGGAGTATAAATAGTATGTGTCATGATTAGTTATATTGTATTTGTGTATCGTTTAAGTTAGTTAAGATTTTATTTAACTTCTGTTTAGAAATTATAAAGTATTCTTTACCATACAACAACATATATTTTTTGTTCTGCCTCCAAGCCCACCAACCAAATAACCTTATATTTAAGTATACTAGCAAACCCTTTAAAATTGAGTTGTTTTTATTTCTACATATATCTAAAAATAGCTGTTTATCAGCTTGTTTTCTTAATTCACTTTGCGTTTCGGGATATTTAATATTAAATGGCTGTTGATGACAATAACCTTCATCATGACGACCAAATGCAATATTATTTATGCTATTCATCGGTAAATACCACTCTAAAAACCAAGGACGACTAACACCGTCAAATATAAAACCAGCTGGTATTTTCCTTAATCTGTCCAAATGGTCATAATATTCATAATCTGTTAAAACCACATAAACTTGTTTTTTTCTTATTTCGCTGTAATAAGGCGTATAGTTTATTGGTCTTCTTGGTATTGCATTCATAGAAAAGCACCAGCCAACAACGAAAGTCCGTACAAAGATTGATTAATCCTTAAAAGATTATTTTTTACTTTTTCAGTTAGTGGTATATTAATTTGTGCGTTATCTTCATTGATTGAAGTTTTAGGATTTAAAGCACAAGAACATAATAATATAGCCGAAAACATTATTATTTTTTTCATTTTTATTTAAATAGTTTGTTAAAAGTATTATACAACATTTTTTTAAACTTGCTTTAAAAATTTACTTTGTATAATCCCTTCATTAGATTATTTATATTTTTTTGATGGATTTATATATAAAATACTTTTAAATTGAATGTAGAGCCTTAGAATGGATAAAGCCCCAAAAAGGGGCTTCATATTTCAATAATCAATATTTTTCAGTAGCAATTTATGTCATCACGACATTATTATTTTATCGGAGATGAAAGACCACCGCCTTTCACATTAAATAATTATAATTTATTGTAGTACAAATTATCTATACTTTTAACGTAACGTTGTATTTTTGTTAATCTTTCAAAAATATTTTAAATACATTTCTTATCGCTTCTTGCCAATCTAAAGGCAAACCCTTTTGCTCGTTTGGTAGAAATGGACGTGCAGGTATTACAGCCTTTTTAAAAGGGTGGCTTGCACCTTGAAAATATAAAGCTTTCTTAGTTTTAGGATATATAGTAGCTCCATATTGATGTGTTGGAGCATAAGGTAAATTAGTTCCAAAATCTATATATGTGCCATTAATTTTGTAAGTGATACTTTTGTTTAATAAACCTGTTTTTCTTAATATAGATCCTTGTCGAACTTTTAATTTAGCCCAAGCAACCCCGTAAGGATCTTCTTCATCAACAAATTTTAAGCTTATAGTTTCAATAATAGAAGTAGCTACAGCTTGCTTAAACTTAAATAAGTTATTATTTTCAAGCAATAACTTATTTAGTTCTTGCTCAAATTGATTAATTGTTAATGTAGTCATATTTATTAATCCTAACGATTTGAAAATTAAACTACAAGATTAAATATCTTGCTTTCTTTAGCGTAAGGAACATCAAAATTGCGAGGCATAGCATTTATATTTAGGATTGTGCCTTTAGGATAATCAATAACTATATAATCACTATCTACATCTATTAAACCATTTGTAACATTACCGTTAGTATTCGCACTAATATTTAACGTTGCTCCGCTACAATTAATATTGTCCCAAAATATTATTAATTGTTTGTTTTGCTCAACAATGCCCATATTTTCAATATAAGCAATAGATGTATTTTTTTCTAGAGGTATATCTCCAACATTATCAAGCGAGTTTTCAGCCTCGTAATATTCGGCAAAATCATTTATACATGTTAATTTAGCTTGATTTTTCCCGCTAAACTGCACTTGCACAATTCTATATTTATTATTTAAGTTTTGTTGCGGACTTCCAAAAAATAAAAAATCTTGCGGAATAGAATTATTAAAACTACTATATTGATTGTAATTATTATCATCATCTAAATATTGACTAGCAAAATTCGCTTGCCATTCATTAAAATTAGTAGCTGGTTTAAGTATATTCGTGTCTACAATTATACATAAAAATTGTTTTATGTTGTTTTGCGGAGTGCGTATAGTTAAATAATATTCTGTGCCTATATCATTTAATAAAGCTATAGATAAATGAATTTGTGATACTTTGTTATTATCTAATACAAATTTTGTAATTCTTCCGCTATCTCCCCACTTCGTCAAATCATGACTAATTTTTATCACTTGTCCACGCTCTATAATTAGACTTTCAAAACCTATAGAAAATTCTACTATTTGTTTATGATAAAATTCTCCCGCAGATGCTAAGTTAGCCTCTTTTTGAGCTTGGATTTTATTTGTGATGCCCACAAAATCCAAATTAACAGAATTAATTACATTCTGAACTAACGGAACTTTGGCACGCACATACGAAGGTTGATAGTCATTATCTTCATCAGCATAGTTAATTACATATTCATCAGCATTTCTTTTATTATTAAATATAATACTAAAACTACCAGCAATAATATTAGACATGCCAAAGACGGCAACAATTGGATCATCCTTGCGATGAACAACTACGCTTAATTTTCCTTGAGTATTTCTATGAACTGTTGCACGCCCTACGCTTGCGATTTGTGATAAAACATTAAAAGCATTATCATTTGATGCGTTTACTTCTAAATTAATATTTAGATTATTAGTTCTACAATAATTAGCCCATTTTTCAATCGTTACAAAGTCTATATTTTCTATTAACTCTCCAGCTCCAAACATTTGAGCTTCATTATTTGAATTTTGCCCTAAGAACCAGCCTTTATTATATAATGGATGAGAAGCTGGAACTTTCTTATTACGATAACCCCCTAAAGCCACATGAATAAACCAATATGCTGGATTGCTTGTTTCGCCCCATACCCATTTTTGATTATTGACTATAGGTAAATATTCATCTGTTCCGCCTGTGCTTGTTAATTTCCATGTTTTATAACTTGCTAATACGCTTGTTCTATCAATTGAACCGTTTAATTGTTCGCTTGCTTGTATCTCAATAGCTATTCTGTTTTGCGCAGGATATTTTATTAATTGTTCATTAAATATATTAATACTTTCAATAGCCATCTCATCTGTAATATTACTATCATTAGCATCAGAATTAATTTTACGAACTGCTATTTCTATGTATTTAAATTTGAATGGCAATTCTTTAAAAAAAGTTTTTTGAAAGGTGCTTGTAGTATTATTTTTTAGATTTATATTTCCTAAAAAAATCCATTCATTCCCAGGTATTGGATAATTATTAATTCCATTTTTTTCTTTATAAAAAAATTCTATATCCATATACCAAGGCTCAACTAAACCAGTTTTTGCATTCAATCTAAACAATCTACCTTTTAAATTAACCTCAATTGAATAAGCATTTAAACCACCATTTCTGATTACCCAAGACGCATTTTCTCCAGTATCAGCTCCGTTTTCATCTTTAGGTCTAGTTAATGCCCCACCGCTCAAAACTTGAGGCTTAGCAGGATATGCTCCTAGTCTTTCTATGCCATTTTGATAGTGTATAAATGGCTGTGCTTGTTCTCCATCAATAATTGTATTTTGATTAACTACATACAAGTATACTGTTAATTCTTTTGCGCTTCCAGGAACGATTATATATTGTCCATCAGAATTATATGTATAGTTAGGATGCTCTGCTAATATGTCATTTACACTATTTCTTATATCATAAGGAATAGTATCTGCAGGAATATAATTGCCTGCATGAAAATTTGAAACATAACTTTTTTGGTTGCTATCATCATTTAGAAATCCAAACCTATCTATTTTTACTTGCTTAAAGTTTGATATATTAATTGTTCCTATTTTGTAACTACTTAAATTACAATCCCCAAAACCTAAATTAAATAATTGTACTAATCTTTGTTGTGCTTCAAATCGATAAAATCCAAAATATTGAAGTTGTAATATTTTTTTATTTGAAGGTGGAGGATAGTCTATAGGATCACTAGAAAAAGCTTGTGGCTTAGTTCCACTAAAATTTGGACGCATCCAATCAGGAACAACAAATCCATTCCCAGTACTATTATCTGGAAAACTTTGAAATCCACCGTTGACGATTAAAAAATTTTCAAAAGTATATATTTTTCTAGTAATAACAGGTGGCTTTGGATTATTATAAACTGTTTGTTCTTGAACTACGAAACGATATGGTGCAGTATAATTTTCATACTTGTTTGGTATGTTATAAGTTCTTGAAAATCCAAAAAAATAGAGTTTAAAATGGGTATAATTTCCGCTAGAATTACCGCCTATGTCATATTCATAAACATATCTTGGATTTTGTAAATCGAGTGTAGGTATATTTACATACCTCATAAAGCCTGTTTCGGTCGGCATAAAAATAGGAGTATCGCTATCAATAACAAAATCAGTAAAACTATTTTGCCCATAATTTGGAAATATGCGAATTTTACCTATTCCTAACTGATATACATCATAAGGCTTAGCTTGATTAGCCCCTCCACTTATGCCAAAAGCTTGATTACTTTTAGATCCACTATCAAGAGTATTATTTTTGTTTAAATTTTTCTTTGTTAAAGCACCGATAGCTAAATTTAAGGCAAAAGCTATTAATGCATTCCCAATGAATACAGCAATTGCTGCAGTTACTGCACTAGCACTAAATATAGCCACTCCAAAGAATGTAACAGTTACAGGATCTCCAGCTATTAGATAATCTATTTGTAATATATCACGATCTTTTAATAAAGTTTCTTTTGCTTCTTCTAATGTATAAAATAATCCATTTAAATTTATACTAATTTGATTTATATTTAATTTTTTATTTTCTACAAACTCCCAAATAGTCGTATTTTCATTTAAAATAAATTCTTTTATATTCCAAATTTTTTCTAAATGATTTTTTCTAGTTTGGAGAAGTATTTTATACATTTTTATCAGATCTTTATAAGATTACTGCTATATTATATAAATTATTCAGATAAAGGGATATAATAATTATATAATTTATTTTCAGTAAACACCGTTCCTTTTGACTGTAGAACACTTGAAGTAAAATTCTTGTGAGCATGCAATATATATCCACCGAATATATCAACATAAATCCCAACATGCCCTACAATTCCGCTACGTGAATACATTAATACACCGCACTTGTCTTTAGGTTCATTAATTATTTTTAGATTACTAGCTTTATTTAATAAAAAATCTTGTCTATTATTTACTTCATTTTCCAAATCAAAACTAGATGATATATCGATATTTATATTTAATTGTTCTTTCCAAACTTTTTTTAACAAAGCCCCGCAATTATACTGCCTATATTCTAAACCAACATATTGCTGATACCAGTTACAATTATTCATCTTTTAAAAAATTCTTAAATATTTCTTCTAAATAATCTGCATACTCTGCGACTTTTTCGCCTTCTAATTCAAGTATTAAATTTATTGTATCATCAAAATTATTCTGCTGTTTAATATTTTTTATATATAAAATGTCATTAGAAAATATCTTATATTGATTTGCCAAACCCATCATAGAAATACAAAAATTAGATAATGTAATCCGTTTATCATTACTTAAAGTAATTCTAAGAAATTTCATATTCTTTTAGCAATTCTTGCTAGTTCTAAATTTAAATTATTTTTTAATTCTATTTGTCTTGTTCTTTCTCTTTCAATATTAATTTTTACATAATTTTCTAATGTAACTCTATAAATATAACTGGATATTATTGCAATGAAACATAGTATATAAACTATTTTTTCAATATTCATATAAATAAAGCCTCAGCGTTTTCAGGTCTAAAGTTTTGTTTAATAAAAGGTAAATCTAATAAATTATTAAAAGTTAAAGTTATATTTATAGTAGTTGATAATGTTATATTGCCTACATTAAAAGTATATGAGTTTTCTATAATGTCAGGTGTTGAACGCATAATATATTTTAATGATACTGTAGCATCTATAGCACCGTGAACCTGTTGTATAGCTCTAGCTATCACATCTTGAGTATCTATAGCTATACTTGCAGTTGGATTTTGTTTTTCGCCTTGGTTTGGTAAATTTATTTGAAAACTAGATTTACTATAAACTTTATTATTACTTGTAATATTCTGATTATCATTAACTAATCTAATTTGATTAATTGCACTATGATTGAATTCTAACAATAGCAAGGGGCTATCAGTTGAGCTTATCGCATGAATAGCATAATTAAAAGTTGGACTTGGCATGTATTAACTCCAAAATTCTAAACTAAAAGATATATTATAACCGCCATCTACACCATCATAAATATTGCTATCATTTTCTGCACTATACAAGCCATCAACAAACCTAACACGTCTATTTTTTCCAGTTACTGGATCATTCCAAAGAAAAAAATTACTGCCTTGATTTAAATATATTTTATGCCATTGAACAAATTTTAAATAATTTTCACTAGTACAAGTATAATATTTTAGCTTAACAACGTTTTTTAATTGACTATTAACTACGCTGTTTTTAACATATCCATCTTCAAAAGAAGTTTTTGTAATACTAGGTTGTACTTCATGTGCATAAGAACTAATCAAAGTTAAATAATCGGGAAATACTAGCATAATATTATGTTCCTTTGAGCCTTTGTCCTATTACTCCGCCATTATCGTAACTATCTAAAAATATAGATATTACTTGATCTTGTAATAGTCTTGATTTATCTACATTAACGTTGCTGTTATTATTATTTATTACTTCAACTTTCACGCTAAACGGGCTATTTTGTTGTGCAATGTCCTTTGATTGGCTTGATGCATTTGATCCATCGACTGCACCTCCGCTTGCAAACCCTCTTAATTTTCTTAATGAAGAATTAACTTGATGACCAAATAAAGGCACACCATGTTTTAAAAAGTTTAAAAAATCTAATCCTAAGGCATTTGTACTTTCTTTATTTATAACATAAGATCCTTGTTGTAAAAATCCTGCTACATCGTACTTTCCACCTTTTCCAGTATAGCCATTTAAAAAATTTAAATTATTTAGACCTATTCTTGAAGCTTCGGCAGGATTAAATACATATTCTCCTTTATGCCCTACTCCTCCAACTGCACCACCTTTTGCAAAACCGCTTAAACTTTGTCCGCCACTAAAAGCAGTACTTATTAAATTTCCTAAGTTTGATGTTAATTGTTTAGCTATGATTTGTGCTATACCTTTTAAAACATCTCCAACAAAACTTTTAAATGCTTGTCCTGCAGTTGCTGTGCCTTGTGCAAAGCTAGTAAATAAATTATCAAATGCAGATGCTCCAACTTCTCCAATTTCTCTAAAAACGTTTTTAGTATTATCTAACTCTAAAATATTTGTTTTAATTTGATTAATGGCTATTTGATAATCATTGATTGATTTTATATTGTCTTGTATTTCTTTGTTATCAAATATTAATTGATTAGATGATGCACTATCATTTTTTAATTCTATATTTCTAATTAATTCTTGGTTAACTTGTTGTAATCGTTGTATTTCTGCATCATATATAGGTATTTTTTGGCTTTCAATATTGGCTAATTCTCTTTTTTGTCTTAACAAATCCTCATTTTGTGTTAGTTGTGAAACAATGGCATTAAGTGGGTTATTAGCTATATTTTCTTGATTAAATAAATCTTGTATACTCTTTTGTAAGTTTTCTTGTTGACTAGATAAATCTAACTTAACAGTTGCTCTTATACCATCAAGTTTAAAGCTATTAGTTTTATTATCTCTATATAAATTTGTAAGTTTTGTATCTGTTTCTATATTAATAATTTCTATTTCGGCTGGTATTTTACTAATATCTACTTGAGTTTGATTTATCTTACCGTTTATATCGGCTAATTTTTCTTGTAACTTAGGATTATTACTATTTAGTATTTCTTCTCTTTGTTTGTATAGATTATCAAGTTGAGTATTTAATAAACTCTCTTGCACATTTAAAGCATTACGCTCTGCTTCCGCTCCTTTTTGGATCGCCTCTAATCTTCCTTTGTAAGCATCTTGCAGACTTATAATACCATCAGCTAAATCATTGTCTATATAAGTTAAGTTTTGCGATAATGTAGCTCTTGTTTTTGATAAATCATTGTTAATATCAGCTAAAATAGCAGTACGTACACTTTCTAAATCTTTTAATGCTAGTTGTAATTCGTTAACTTCTTGTTTTTGTTCTTGAATTAAGGCACGTCGAGCTGTTCCTTCTGATTGGCTTCTAGCTCTGCTAATAGCCTTGCTATTAGTTATAGCATCAAAATTTATGCTTTTAGGATTTCTATAGCCTTGTGCTTCTAATTGTCTAAAACCTCTAAATGCCTCTTTTTGCTGTTGCATTTGATTAGCAAAGTTTCTTTTATTAGCCTCTATGTTACTTTGTGCTGTCTTTTCTCTAAATCTTGCATCTTCTCTTGCAAATGCTTGCGTCTGTTCTTCTGATTTCCTTAAAATTGCAATATCGTTTTGCGTATCTGCAATTAAAAGGCTTAATAATCCTCCAGCCTGACTGATAGCACTTACACCAATTTTTAAACCTGTTGCTATGGCTGTTCCTATGCCAGCCCAAACTCCCGAAGATGCCACAGTTCCTGCTGTTGCTTCGAGTGCAGTTAATTCTCCTATCAGCGAACCTATACCTAATGCACTAATTACCTTTTTAAAAACTCCTAAAGTTCCTAGTAGCGCCAAAAATCCAGCATTAACTCCAGCTACTACACCAATTCCTGCACTTAAATTTGGAAATTCTTTGACAAAATCTGCTATAGATTTTGCCCCATCGCTTAAACCGCTAACAACTTTAGAAAGCAAAGGCAAAAATACCTCGCCTAAATTTGCCCCTAGTTCACTAACGTTGTTATTTAATAATTGAAATTGATTTTTAAATGCGTCTAATGATGTAGCAAATGATTTGTTAACACTACCTGCTGTTAAAGTTGCATTTGTTGCTTTTTCTACATTAGCTCTATAGTCATCAAGAACTGGTAATAATGCTCGTATAGAATTTGCATCATCTCCTTGTCCGAATAAATTGCCTATAGCATTATTTTGGCTTCTTTTATCTAATTCTTTTAAAGTTTCTAAAAATTTAAATAATGCTTGTTGTGGGTTCTGCTCTATTAAATCTGCAAATTGTTTGGCTGGTAATCCTATTTGTTCTAAAGTATCTTTAAATTTCTTACTCTGCGTCTCTGTAGCACTTAAAGTATTTAATAATGTATTTATACTTGAGCCAGCGACTTCGGGAGCCTTACCAAAACTTAAAAGAGTATTACCTAATGCGGTAATTTGTTGAGCAGTTAAACCAAAGCTCTGACCAGCTCCTGCTGTTCTTTGTAGTACATTTACTAAGTCTTTTTCCGCTACGCTTGCCGTACTATCAGCTAGAAAGTTTATTGCATCTGCTAGGTCGGATATTTGTTTAACATTTAGTTTATAAATATTACCTATTGTGCCAAAAGCTTTGCTTGCTTCTTCGGGCAATATATCAAAGGCACTAGCTACCTTACCAACTAATGATATATATTCTTTTAAATCATCGTTAGGTATATTTGCCTGTACTCCACCTTTTGCAATTTCAGCCAATGCGTTAACTGTTAGCGGAATTTCTCTTGATATAGCTGTAATTTCATTCTTAAGTTTTGTTAGTCCTGTATCGTTGAAATTGCCTACTTGATTAATAGATACTAAAGCATCATGTAAATTTATAGCCTGCTTTGTAGCACTAACCAAACCCGCCGTAATAGTAGCAAATGCTATCCCGCTAGTAATTGTAGCAAATGCTTTTAATTCTTGATTAGTGGCGTTTAATTCGTCTTTTAATTCTTTGGTTTTTTGTTTTAAAGATTGATTAGCTCTTGCGATTTCGCTTGCACTAGCTACACCGCTATTTTTAATAGCGGTGTAAGCATCATTTAAAGCTTTTAACTCGTTTCTTATTGTTCCATCTGATCTAACATTAAAAGCATTTTGTAATGTTTTTCCTGCTTGATTAATTTGATCTTGACTATCTTTTGTTGCTTTTTGAAGTGCTTTTGTATTTTCAATAGCACTTCTTATGCCTCGATTATACGCATTAACGTCAATATTTAATGAAGATTGAAGATTAAAACTAGCCATTTTTTAAATTTTCTTTTGTTGCTTTGTTAAATGCGTCTGTTGTCATTGTACCAAAGCTTAATGCATTATTTAATATACCTTGCGTATTATCTTTTTGTTGATTTTCAATTATCGTTTGAATAAAGTAATTTATTTCTAACGCTGTATAACTTTCAATATCCTTTTGACTGTGTCCGTTTTCTTTTAATGTTTGAATTAAAAAATAATATTCTTTTATTGATTGGTCAGAGCTTCCGTTAGCAAATTTTGTGCCGTTGCTAACTGCGTTATCTTTCCCAAAAAATAATCCTGATTAATTTTAACCACTTTAATACTTAATTTTACTATATTTTCAAGACTTAAATTATTTACTTCTTTGCTATTTGTGATGCTTTCTAAAAATACTAAAAGAATTTGTTTAAAGCTTTCATCATTATTAATTAAGCTAAAAAAATCATCAATTAAAAAAACTAGGCTGTTGGGATTTAGAAACATAGATAAATCATTATTATTGCGTATTTGTCGCAAAATTTTATCAAGTAATTTGCCATGTTTAACTGGTAGTATCTTATCAATAGCAAATTTCATATTCTCTATCTGTATAAATTCGCCTCTTTCAGCTACCTTTAAAGTATGTTCAATATTGTTATTTGTGTCATTCATTTTATTTATAAACTTTCGTACATTACAAATGGTGCAGGCTGTAGCATGTCAGGCAATAAACCCTTCCTACAATCTGCTATTGTGTTTAGTTGAAAAAATCCATCGCTACCGAATGCGTCTAAATCTGTACTTTGCATCCTAAATTTTACTTTAGGAAATTTGAAAATTAAAGATTTGTCATCTGAAACGTTTGTCCCTGAAATCTGTATAGCTCTTTCTTGTGGTGCTTCTGCAACAAAAGGTATAATTTGTCTCTTAGATGCAATAGTATAAGTTAAATCTAAATAACTAGCTACATTTATATCTCTAATAAATTCTATTCTATTATTTAATAGAATATAATCATAACCTTGAATTAAAGCTTGAGATGTACTAGCATCGTTAATAGTCACATTAGATAATGTAGAATATTTTAATATAGCATCGCCTGTATTTATATAATTTTTATATAACTTCTCATTAATCGTTTGTATGCCAGTATTTACAATTTTAGCATTTGCTAATACTTCTAAATTTTTATTATTCCAACATTCACTAGTAATCGTCAAACTTACACTTTCTATAACACTTTCAGCACATCTATTTACTAAATTATTTCCTTGAGTACCTATTATATCCTTTGTTTTTACGCTTATTGTTACGTTTGCTTTGCCTAAAGTCCGACCAAAATCAAAAGTATTAATCACATTTGTATTGCCTAAACCGTAAGCACTGCCATATGACACGCCATATCCTGCATTTATTACATTTAAAGGATTGTAACTATCGATTAAGAATACATTTGCATCTTTTAATGCAATACAAAAGCAATTATCCATTACGCCGCATCTGCCCTTAAAAACTCGCCATACTGACTTAAAGTATCGCCTAAAACGCTTTGTGCTGTAGGATCAGGAGACAATTTAGCATTTAAAGTTAATGTATTAGCATCATCACTATTAGCAATAAAGCTAACTACTTCCGCAGGAGATAAGAAAGCTTTGTAAAATTTGCTTAAATAACCTAACCCTAAATTATTTTCTGCTAACTGATTAGCTCCTGCGATTTCTATATAAACGGCAGGTGTTATTTGTGAAGCAAAACCTATTTTTTGAGTAGCAACTGATGCATAATTAATTTTGATATTGTTTGCTCCAACGCCTGCTGTTATTATAGGATTTGGTATATTACCGCTCGGAATAATATATATTGCATTTCCTTTATCATTAATTAAATAATCTGTTCCTTGCACGTAAGTTGTACTTCCAGCAACATTAGTAACTGTTAAACCTGTGGTTATATCTCGTGCTTTATCTAAAGTTACCCACGCACCTTTAAAGCCAAAATCTGTTTGTGCTTCTGTTGCGTTTGCAGTTTGTAATATATCATCACCAAATAAAGCATATTTTAATACTTCCTTTGTATGACAACTTAACTGAATAGATAAAGTAACAGTATCAATAACATCACGTGAGCATTGATCCCCACCCGCTATAGTTTGCCTATTTTTAATATTACCAATTGTAGTAGTGGTAATTGTATAGTCTGCTTGTGTTGCATTTCCTACACTTATCAAACCCGCAGTTTTAGCTTTAAATTTTGAATAATCAGCGATTAATAAATCGCCTATACCTTTAAAACAACACGCCATTTTTTAATCTCCTGTGTTAAAAATATTTTTATTAATAAACTAACATTTGTTATCTAATGTAAAGTTTAGTCGCATTTCTAAAAAACCGCTATCAAAATAATTACTTATATCTGTACTTACATATTTAAGTATGCCATATCCTGCTATATTACTATCTATTTTAATCATGTTTTTTAATCTCATTCCTAAAACCTCGAATACGCTTTCAGCAATTATTCCCGCCTCTTGCATAATTTTTTTTGCTTCATTTTGTGAATTAGCATTATTTACAATTACAGTTATTACCCAGTTTTCTTGCCAAAATCTATGATTTGTATTTTTTATATCATGCCCATTAAAATAAAAGAATATACCATTTGAAAAATTTTGCTTTTCTCTTATTTGCATGCCGTCGAGTACCCAAGCAACATTTTTTGTATTCTTTACATTTTCTAATACTTCTAATAAATAATTCCCAAATTCAAACATTTAATACCCTTTTCTTCTGAAAAAAAACGAATTACAAGAAGAATAGCAAGGGCTATCATCAAAATAACTAGATAATTTATTATTTTGTGCCAAAGCACCAATATTTTGATTTGGCAAAGTGGGAGTAATAGGAGGTTGCCCATTATCACAAAATAAGCCTAATTTACCAGTCTTCATATCATTCAATGTTTGAATAGCCTGTTCGTATCTATAAAGCACTTCTGTACTTGCCCTTTTTTGATACATATAATACCTAGCTAAATCTAAAGCCATTTCCACAATTATTTTCGGAGTGCTATTATCTGCACATTTGAGTGGTATACCATAGCCTAAATAAGCTATATAACTATTTATGCGATTTTCTGCCAAAGTAATTGATTGATTGATTTTATCATCCTTAGCTTGTTCGCCTTCTATTATATCGCTTATTTCTTCTAATTCTTTAGCACCTATATATATTTCTAGATCTTCTTCTCGAATATATACACCCATTTTACACCTCTAATTCTTTTATATTAAAATGAATTGCGATAAATTCGCTGTTTTCTATTTCTAGATTGAAGTTTGCAATCACACACATATTCAATGCTTCTATTTTTACTTGCTTATCTTTAATAATAATTTTGTTTTTAATATTTTTTTCTTTAGGTATTGCATCTAAGTCCTTTTCTAAACTAAAAGGGTTTACCCAAATTATAAAAGTTGCGTTCAAAGGTTTTTTATCTTTAGTAAAACTTAATAAAAACTCTGTTGAATGTGGCGTTTCGTAAAATGCTTTAATTTCAAATTTTTTTGCGTCGGCTAAATATTCTTGTATCTCTTTTATTGTTTCAATTCTCATTATGCTATCCACCAAGCATTTCCCGCACTTCTATACTGAAATTTAATTACCGTATTTTGTGCTATTGTGTTATAAACTGGATATATTGTAGCTGTTCCATCTAAACTAGCTATAGTTAAAGTTGTAACGCTTCCATTTCGTGTTTTAATCCAAACTTCTTGTCCGTCTTTTGGCGTTGTTTCCAAGTTAATTGTATACGTTGCTATAGCTCCTCCATGATTTAACAAAATTTCTGTTCTTAAAGCATTAGAACTAATATTAGTTGTTCCGCCTGTAGCACTAGATACTACAACACGCTCAACATTTATAAAATAATATAATCCATTCGATTTTAAATATGTCTTACCGTTTGTGCGTAAATTAAATTCTCTATTACTTGCTTCGACAATCTGATTGTACGTACTATTACCATAACGTTGACTGCCTTTGGTCAAATCTGTAGCATCATAAACACATAGCGTACTACCTTGTGAAGCGTCTAGAACCTCTAGTATTGTAGCGTTAGCACTTTTATTTTGTATTGATAATCTATTACTTGAAGCCACCGCAGATATTGCATAGTTACCCCCATTTGTCGATGTAGAACCGCTTGTTAATTCTAATATTGCGTTGCCTGTTGCAAGTGTGGTTTTTGCTCGAACTGTTGCATCATTATAAGGAGTTTCAATACCAATAACAGCACTAGCCCCTAGATTGTCATAGGTTGGCTGTATTAAAAATACATGTCCTTTATGGAGAATATGCCCGCCCACAGTCAAGGGATAATATTCGGTTGATGCTTCAAATTGTGTGTTGTCTGCACTCCTGCTCATATCTCTGCTATATCCATTTCTAGCAAGTGAAGTAGTGCTATTGTTACCGCTTACGATTTCTTTTTTAAATTTTCCATTAAAAGCACTGTTACTAGTGCCTGTTTGGTTATTATTTGCTATTAATTCAATACCTTTAGTAAATACTACGTTTGGCAATACACCAGTGCCACCTAAATTTTGAATAACTAGACTATGATTGCCTAAATTAGATACATTTTGCCTTGATTTTATCCATAAAACTGGTTGATTGTTGTTTTGTCCTGTGTAATCTAAAGTAAAACTACCCGAGCCGTATGGATCAGTATTAGAATAAATGTTACTGTGCGTATATTTGAAAGGTGAAACCGAATTTACACTAGTAGCATCAATTAAGAAAGTGCCTGTAAAACTTGCATTTTTATTTAGCGATGGCTCAGATAGTCCTGTTCCATTCCAAATGAATTGCCTACCTAATAATGCACCTGCACCATAAAGCATTAATCCAAAGCCGTCATATTCTCTCCATTGACCACCTACAAACTTAGAATATTTACCACTTGTAGGATTAACTACACCATCACCATTATTTGGGTTATCAGGCAAAGTATTCTGCACGTAATGAACTACGGGCTGTATTTTGTCTGCGATGATTTTTCTATCTGCAGTGTCTAAAACAAAGTAATCTTGTTTATATACTAGTTCTTGGCTAATACCAGAATTCGGGTGTAAATAAGTCATAATTAATTATTTGTTACCTTATTGCTTAAAAAACTAATACCTGATAATGTAACATTTGTAAATCCACCGCTTTCAACTACTATATTCCCATTCGTTTCAATTAAAACAATTGATTGTTGTGTATTAGAATTGCCAAAAGCAATAAATCTAAGTAGGGTTGTTGGTCTTAAACCGTCAGGCAAATTAATTATAGCATTTGGATTTGTAGCTGTTGTAATACTACCTTCAATGAAAACAATTCCATTGACACAAGTATAATATAAATTCCCAACATGCCCATTTAACAAACTTGTATTAGTCATTGGAGGTTTAGGAATTAAACTATTATATAAATTATTTTGCCCAAGAACAATATTTTTAGAATTATTTTTCCATAAAATATTTTGATTGTTAACTGTATTATTGCTAAATGTTGCTGAATTGAGCAGTGGCATGCTCCAAGTATTAGTATTACCAGTTCCATTATCTCCATTGATAATATTATTAACAAAATTAACAGAACTCAAAATAGCCGTTTCATTTATTGAAGTAATAAAATTATCAGTGCATCCTTCAATATAATTGCTATCAATATTTAGTGATCCTCCGCCATTAAATATCCCAAAACGTCTACAACCCTCTATAGTATTTCCTTGAATTAACGTATTATATGTTGATTGTGAAAATTGCAAAGGATAAGCATTAGGAAAAGAAGAATTATTTGCCAAATTATAGCATTGGTTATTAGTAAATTTAAAATGATGCGCGCCCGTAGAACTAATAAATATATATTGTGAAATTCCAGAGAAATAAGAATTATTTATAGTAACAGCGTAACTATCAACACTATCTACTACAATGCCAATATCTAAAACCCTACAGTTTTGTAATTTTAATCCATTTGCATTTTTTGCATAAATTAATTTTCCTGAGGAACTTCTACTGTAAAAAAGAACACTATCAATCAAAGTATTACAATTTCCTTGAGAAGTATTGCCGCCAATATTAAACAAAGGATTATTATTTAAATTAGATAACTCAAAAATTGCATCGCCATTGCTAAAAATAGTCTTAAAACGATTTCCAGCAACTGGAATATTTACTGTTGCATTAGGTACATAAAACCCTTGAGGAATAAATATAGAAGCCCCAAAATCGTATATTTGACTAATATAGTCAATAGATCTTTGCAAGCCAACGCTAATATTTTCACTATCTGGATTATAAAAATCTCTTATACTTATTACTTCTTGATTTAAAGAATGTTGATTTCTTGCAATATTAGAAAAACTTTTTTTTACGCCTATTAAGGCGTCTCCTTTTCCAGCATCACTTGTATTTGCTAAATCATTATATATATTGGTTATATTTTGATTTAGTTGATTTAAAGAGGAAAAATTTATACTAGTGAATTTTGTTCCATCCCAAATATAAAAATTTCCTTTTAGGTCATTTCTACCAACCAAAGAAATTCCTTCAGGATTATATTGCGTCCATACGTTTAAATTTGAATTGTAAACATAAAATTTACCCGTTGCATTGGAAGCCCAACCAGCACCATCAAAATTGGTGTTAGGCATTGTGTCCTGCAAATAATCTAGAGGTCTAACTAATAAATTAGCAGTTGTTAACTCATTAGCATGTAATTTATTAACGTAATCCGTCCCGTTTTCGCCTACAGTAAAATTGTAATGTAATGAGCTATTAGGTTGTTGTGACGACATATTATTTTAATCTTGACGTATATAAATTTGATAATCTGTAGCTTTTTCATCGTCAGGAGTAAATATATTTACTCCATCAGTCCCATTTTCATTTTTATAAATGATATTATCTAACCCTTTATGCAAATAATGAGTCGCATACCATACACTACGTCTTACTTTTTTACCTTCATCTAAAAGTTTCAGAGTTTCTTTATAAGAAACTCCACTTTCTGAATTAGTATTAGTATTGCCAACTTCTAAATCATCGTTTTTTTTGTCATCTTTTGCCATTTTGCACCTCTAATTTATTAATTATTTAATTAAGCTGGTATAGTTAAGTTTACTGGTACAATTAAATAAGGATATTTATTAAATGCTAATCCGTTAAACTCTGCATAATTTGTCCAACCAGTCCCTCGTTCTTGATCCAAACCTGAATATAACCAAACTGGTATTACATTTCCTTCATCATCTGTCATACTTTGTTGAGTAGCAAACATACTATCAGAAGGAGCAACAAAATAATCTATCATTTCATCAACAACAGGAAAAACATATAATAATGTGTCGCCATCAGCTTTTAATATATCAACTGGATTATCTGCATTTGCTAAAATCGCTTGCGCATTGTATTCAATAATTTCAACACCGCTTATCACGTAAGTATTTTGTACTGTTTGGTAATTTTCCTGATCTTGAGTATTGATTAAAGATATAGAATTACGTTCTCTGATTGCTTTACTGCGTATTGCATCAAATTGTGCAGAACTAACGAGCAAACGCAACACAGGAGCAGTAGTGACATCTACGTTCATTCTTAAAGCAATATTTCTCCTAATAGAAGCAAAAATATCACGTAAATAACTATTATTTGCTTGGTTTGCTGGACTTGATAAATCAATATTTACAGTAGCAAAACGCAAGCTTGCTGGCAATCCTAACAACTTAAAGCTATCTGCTATCTCAATTCCTGGACTTCCTACATTTGGCAAACTTGCTGGGACTGTAGTTCTTGAATTTGCTAATGCACTAGGTGTATTGCCTGGCTTGACTATCTTTCCTCTTAATGCTTGATATAAATAATATTCTGCTGTTGAAGTTATCTTTGACATGAATCCTCTATAAATTTTTAACTGTTGTTCTACAAGAGTATCACCGAAAACACCAACATCTACCCCAAACGGTATAGAACGCTTAACATCCATGTACTTAATATCTTTTTGTATTAAAGTTTGATATATTTTAAATGTTGTTGCGTAAGATTTATCAGAACCTAACGTGTTAGTTCCTGCGTCCCATTCGTGCGGAACAGCTAAACGTGATGTCATTTGTTCAACAGCACAACTCGCAGTATTTGTTTGTGTTGGAACAAATCTATATAAAGGAGATTTAAGCAAGTAATGACTACTGCGCATAAAGTTATTTGCATTATCTAAATATAACTTTAGTACATCGCCATTTGCGAAAGAATATGTGTTATAACTTTGTTCTAGTTCTTGAATATTCATATAATTAACCTCTTTGTATTCTAATACGTTTAGTTTCTAAATGTGCTATTAAAGCGTTTCTATCTGATACACTTAATCCTGCTTGAAAAGCACTTAACACAACATCATAATCTAATATTGCTCTTCCACCACTTATAACACGTGTAGTTTTGGTTTCTGTCGGATGTACTGTTAATAAATCGGTTACCACTCCAAAGACTGTACCAGCCGCTATATCAGATAATACTGATTGGGTATACTTATTATTTGCACTATCATAACTTACTATCATGCCTACGGTTAAAGTTACTCCACCGCTTGCACTGCTTGGCTGTTCAATAGTTTGTAAATCAAACCCGCTTTTAGTTTCAGGCTCTTTCTTGACTAAATCTAAATAAGTATAAAAACTGTTAATTGTTCCGTACTGGGTTGTCATTATCTTGCTCCTTTAACATTGCTTTGAGCCATTTTATCCAAACCCTTTTTTAATTTGTTTAAACTAACTTGCTCTGCATCATTTTTATTACTATTATGTTCTTTTTGGCTCAATTCTTGAGAAAAATTAGCATTTGGCATTAAATTTCTATTTGTATTAGATTTTATTTGTTTAAAAGTTTCTAATTGTGTTTCTATTTGCTCTTCTGTAAATGTTGCTAAGCTTTCGAAAAACGCCTCATTATTGATATTATAATCTTTAAATTTATCTTTAATATGATTTATACGCTCTTTTCTCTTAAAGACTTCTATTTGATTAGCCAAATTTGTCTTATCTTGCTCTAATGATGTCAATTTCTGTTGCAAATGCACAACATCATTATTTAATGTTTTATTTTGTTCTAATAAAACTTGTTTTTCACTACTTAAAGTAGTTACTTGACTTTGTAAATGTTCAATAGTCATATTACTTTTCCCCTTACTCAATTGTTTCAATCTTTCTACATCATGCTTTTTGTTAATGTTTAATAGCTCATTATTTCCCGCATTCATTTTTACAGCAAAAGTAGAACCATCTGCAGGAGTATTAACTATAGATATTTCTTTTAATGTGATGTTTTGCATTATGCAATCTACAATCTGCAGTTTACCATTTATTAATCTTTGTTCCATTGTTTCTAAAAACAATAACTCTCCAGAAATTCCCATCGATAACTGTATAGGATGATTATTGTTAAATTGTGCAATTACTCCTTTTGCATTTTTAATATCGCTTTCATTATAGATTTCACCACGAACTATTTTAATTTGATTATCAATAACGACGTCAGATTTACCTAATGCTAAGCTATCTTCTTCATGGTTCCACAATATTTTAGTAGAATTAGTTAAAAGTTTAGCATTTGTTAAATCTATACCTAAAATTCCATACCAGCGCTCCACTGGTTCACCGTTGTATGCATCGCCACTAAATATCAAATTACCATTATTAGCAATTTCTTTATTATCAATAACATTGTCTTTATTTATTGTTACTGAGAATGTATCATTCCATTTTTCTAAAGCCATAAAGAATAAATATAATTTTATTTGATTTAATTATATATTACGTATTGAAAATATGGAATAAGAATATTGTAAATTTTGCATACTTTTTTATACGCAAAACATTATATAATTAAATGAATAACTTTTAAGCATTAAAAATATGTCAAATATTCAAACAATCGATTTAGTTCGTGGGGACACATTGTCCCTAGTTGGCGATATTGCCAATTATGATGAAGTATCAAAGCAAAATATATCGTTAGATGGTTGGTTATCAACTGCTAGAATGCGTAAAGGCTCAAGTAATCAACAAATTGCGGTTTTAGACACACAAATTGGCTCAAATATTGGAAATAATACATATAATTTTAGGCTTGAAGGATCTAGTATTATCACAAGTCCGCTAGAAGGCGGATATTATTATGTTGATGTAATATTACAAAGCCCTGACCAAACAAAAACTTTTACAATATTCACATTAAGAATTAATGTAATAGAAAATATAACGGTGTAATATGAATACAATAATAACATTAAGAAATAGATATAACTTTATAGTTAATTTATCATTAAATAACAAAACTATATTACAACTTAATACAAATAAAATAATAACAGTAAGACTTAATCAAATAATTGATTTTAATATTTTAAAGATTTCAAATAACTTAAGTAGCGTTAGTTCTAATTTAATTGTTGCCGATGCTGTAATTAGTGCTTTAAGTTCAAATATTGATAATAACGGCAATCTGAGCCCTATAAGTTCAACTCTAAATAATGCTATCGATAATATTTCTAATGTTTCAAGCGGTTTATCTAGTTATATTAGTATAAATAATAACTATAATAGTCAGATAGTTAGCATTATTACTAACGTGGCTAACAATTTAAACAATCTTACTAGTGTATTTGGCAATTATATAAATATAAATAATAGTAATATAAATATACTATCTTCAAATATTGCTTCGAATACTCAAAATATAAATACTTCTAATGGCAATATAAGCCAAATTAGTAGTAATTTATTTTTAACTTCTTCAAACTTGAATAATGTTAGTTCAAGTATTACTTTAATATCTAGCAATTTATCTTTAGTAAGCAGTAATTTAAGCAATGTAAACAGTTCTTTATCTAGCAATATTATTAATACAAATAATAATACTATTGCAATAAACGGAGTAAGTAACAATTTAAATACTTTATCAAGTAGCTTGAATAATAGTGCATCTAATTTATCCAGCCTATCTAGTGCAATAAATACAAATATTTCTAATATTAGTTTATTAAGTTCAAATATTAATAATATATCAAGCAATCTAAATTTGGTAAGTAGTAACTTAAGCAATGTTAGTGCATCACTTAGTAGTAATAATAGTTCTATAAGTAGTATTATTAGTAATATAAGCAATATTAATAATACTGTAAGTAATATATCTACTAACTTAACTTTAACCAGTGCAAATTTATTTCAAATATCTAGCAATATAATTTCTCTTAGCTCCAATTTAAGCAATGTTAGTAGTGCATTGAATAATAGCAATATATTTATAAATAATATATCAAGTGCAATAAGTAACACTAATAGTAATATATCTAATATTTCAAATAATGTAAGCAATATAAGTTCAAATATTATTATTATTTCAAGTAATATAAATAGCAATATTTCATCATTAAATACTAATATAAGTACAACTAATAGCAATGTTAGTCTTATTAGTAATAATTTAAGTAGTGTATCAAGCTCATTAAATATAAGCTTCAATAATACCAATAGTATTTCAAATAATTTGAGTTCATTAAGTGCAAACTTAAATAATACTATTAGTTCTATAAATACCATTAGTAGTAATGTAACATCAGTTAGCAGTAATTTAAGCAATCTAAGCTCTGCATTAAATGCAAATATAATATTAACAGGAAATATATCTAATAATTTAAACTCTGTTAGCTCTTCATTAAATGTAACTAATTCAAATTATACAGTTATATCAAATAATGTAAGTTCGATTAGTTCTAGATTAAATCTAGTTAGTTCTAATCTTAGTAGTGTGTCTAGTGCTTTATCATCTACTAATAGTAATATCGCTGTTATATCTAATACTATAAGTAGTGTTACTTTATCGCTTAGCAACTTATCTAATAATGTTATTTTTATATCAAGTAATTTAAGCAATATAAGTTCTAGTGTTATATTGGTTTCAAGTAGCTTAAGTAATGTAAGTTCTAGTCTAATTCTCACATCTAGTAATTTGAATAGCGTTAGTTCAGTTTTAAATCTTGTATCTAGCAACTTAAGCAATGTTAGTTCTACAGTCCAGCTTTTAAATAGAGATATATTTTTATCAATTTACGGAAATACTAATGCTACAGTGCCTTTGGGCGAGGGTATTTTTAGAAATAGAATAGAAATTGAAAATACAGGAGGATTTACATATGATGACGCAAGCTCATTATATAAAATTATAGTACCAGTGTCAGGACAATATATATTTACATCTATGTGGCAATTTAGCAGAGATAGTCTTTTAAATAATGGTGTAATCACTAAATTTAAAGTTAATACTAGTAATACAGCTAATAATAATATATCTGAACTGCAATACAGTAATCCTGCAACTACAAGCTGGTTTAATACTGCTAATTTTATAAATATACTTAGATTAAATGCTGGTGATAGTATTTGGATTACTCATTCGCTTAACGATTTTTTAGCCACATCAAAAGTATTAACTTGGAGAGTTACTTTTAAATTACTAAAATAGATTTATTATTTATCTTTGGCTACTAAATTCTTTAGCCATTTTTCAAAAATAGCATATAAAACCGATTTTTTAATACTTTTATTTAAGCTTTTTTCTGCATCCAAGATATTCTGCTTTGCGTTTTTTTGCGATAATGCGACCCCTTTTTTTAAACCTAAAGTTTTATCGTAATCAAAACCTTCATCAACTTTAGCCGTTGGTTTTGTTTGCTTTCCTAAACCTCTTTTATTTGCTTGTGTTTCGCTCAAAGCTATACGTCTACATCTGCAATTATATCCGCACAAAGGGCTGTGAGTTTTCCAAAAATCATCATCGTATTTTGCAATATAGCCATTACAAGCTAAATGCGTTGGTCGTGTTTGACTGTCATTTATAGCACTGTACATATAATAAGGTGTAACTTCTACGTTTTCCTCTTGTCGTTTATAAATACCATTATTAAATGCACCTTGAGTATTTGTATGATAGATTGTATATAATCTATTCTCATTTAGATTTAATGTATTAGCTATATTTTCCTTCCAATCTTCGAAAGTTTTGCCTTGCTCAATTGCATTAGATAAACTTTTTAATGCATCACTTAAAGTATTTAAATTATCGATACCAGCGATGCTAAAGGTTAAATGCCTATATTCTTTGTTTAAATCGCTATAGTATTTTTTAGGCGGAATAACTTTACGCTTTCTAGCGTATTCTATAGCTTCGTCAAATGATAAAGGTTTCATATTATTTATTAATGATTAAAAGATAAAATAAACAAAATCAAATGTTTTCATCTACTTTTATTGTGTTACAAGAAATAGCTTTAATAAATTTCACATTTAAAAAAGTTTCTAACTTATTTATTAGTTTTTTTGGTAATATATATTCATCATTTAACCGTTCTATTACCTCTTTAGAATTAATTTTATTTGAAATTTGTTCTAATTCTTTTAGAAAATAATCTATTTCTAATCCCTCAAAAATTACTTTTACTTTATTCATTATTATTCCCCCGTTTTTTCTTGGACATATCCAAAAATATCAGCAGTAATTAAAGATTTATGCATGTCTTTAAAATCAGCCTCAGGATTATATTTGCTTAACAATTCAGAAAAACGTTCAATAAGATCATCTTTAGAAATGCTAGCTTTTATTTGCTCTATTACATCATTCCTAAAATTTGAATTATGACTTTTTAAAGCATCACCTACCAAGTTTTCTATTTCTTGTTGTTCAGGCGTAAATTTACTATCAGATAAATTATTATTTACTTTTAAACTTGTTGTATTTTGCGTATTTGTTGTTTGATTTGGACGATTTATTTTTATATCTTCACGATTAAAGCCATAATTTTCAACATAATAATCTAAACTTAATTCAACACCTTGCTCATTTAATAATTTATCTCTTTCTGCCTGTTCTTTGTCTAGATCAATAACTTTGCTGAACTTGAATATTACTTTATCAGAAATATCATTAGCCAATAATATTGTATTTAATACTTTAGTAATAATTCTAGCTGTAAAATTAGCTATACTTTGTGTTCTCTGTCTTAATATTTTTTCATGAGTTCTAGCACTAGCATAACTTCCTCCTGTTACATCACTAGTTAAATTTTGTCCTAAAATCCATATTTCAATCTCTTTCTTTAGCATTTTATAGAAATTGTCATGTGCTACGGGATTAACGTTAAATGTGTGGCTTTCGTATCTGTCATTAGCTCCTAAAGCTAAAGTTTTGGGCATATGACTGCTACCTGCCTCTAATACCATTCTTGCAATTGTAATTGGTGCTTCTCCATCCGTTAACGTGATAGTTTGGTTAGGGTTATTCAAGTAAAAAATTTCTGTTGGATAGCTAAAGTTTTTAATTAAATATTGGTAACCTTCTAACCCTCCTTGCTTTAATATAACCAATGGAGCTAGATTGAATAAAGAACCGTCTCCGTTTCTGTTCATATGCATGTTAAAACTTTCACAATAAATATAAACTAAAGGATTTAAATATTCTCTTTTATTTTTTATAGCTAAGTTATCTTTGTAATAAAATATTTTTCCATCATCATCTTTAAAAACTCTATTAAATGGCAATATCTCCATTTTTTGCGGTATCTGCAAACCCGCCTCATCTTGATAATATAATAAAGTTGTAGCGTTGCCATAAAACAAAGTTTTGAATGCAATACTACATAATACTTCTAAATTTTTTAGAACAAAATCATTCAAAAATTTAGTTTTATTGTTTAACTTTTCTTTATTTTCTAAATTTAATGTGTAATCTAATCCATTTAAAGTATCAAAAATCGTGTTATAGCATGCTTCTACTGTGTTATCATTCTCTACTATTTCTAAAATTCTATTGCAAAGTTCATAATCTTTAGCATAAAAAGTTTTTATTTTATGCCGAATTTTAGCAATAGAAAAATCTAGCAAATCTTTATTGTAGTTAAAAAAATCAAAATTATCATAGCCAAAATAATTAGGTTTTAATCCTTTACGTCTTTTTGTTTGTTTTCCTGCAAACTGTTCATTTTGTTGTGTCATAATTATAGCCTGTATGAGTAAAAATCTTTATTGCTTGTTCTTAACTCTCTGAGAGCATGTACTGTAGCATCTACTAAATCATCATTAGTCCCATCTTCTTTAAATCTGATCATATCTTCAATAAACATATTTATTTTGTCACTTCCTATAGCCTCATTAATATAAAAGTTTCCTGTACTCATTATAGTAACTATGCTATTAGCACGTTGCCATTTGTTATCAACTGCACCAACTTTTTTAACACAAAAACTAGGCAATTCATTTGCTATTGTATCTATTATAGCTGTTCCGTTTGCTTTATTCTCAATTCCAATGTTATATTTAGTGATTGGATGTTTAGCAGTCATTTGTTTTATTGCTTCTATGGACTTAACAAAGTTTATTTTCTCTTTGAAGATATCTAGTAGCCAAAATTGCTCTCTCCATACACCAACTATTGAACACGCTACATAATCCCCAGTATCGCCTAACGCCATATCCCACATTTGTATTGTGTTAGTAAACTCTTCCCAGTTGCAAGGTAATTCTTGTATTTTTTCAAAGTATGATTTAAAAAACAATGTTCCTTCTAGCGGATAAGGGTCTTGTTGATATTGCCCTGCATAATACCATGCTCCAACCCCTTTGCGTGTCTCAATATATGCATAGTCAAAACGCTCAGCCCATAGCAATTCCCCGTCTTTTCTCTCATCTTTCCATATAGATGTTTGAGATGGTCGGTTAGCGTCATATTCCATACGTAAGCAAAGATGCTCCCATTGTTCACCGTTGTGCCTCATTTTATCAAGCAAATAACCTGTTAGATCTGTTTCTTCCACTCTTTGTTGAATTAGTAGTTTAAAGTAACGTTTAGGATTGTTAATACGATTACTTAAAGCTTCATCGTAAATACGGTTAATGCTGTCTCTTGAAGTTTTATTATGTGCATCTTTTCCCGCATCGTTAGGATCATCCATTATTAAGCCATCGCAACCCTTACCCGTACTTTTTCCTCTAAATGTAATTGCTTGTCTTATCCCACCAGCCTTATTTTTATAAAATAATTTTGCGTCCTGCCCTCTAGGTATATCAAAATTTGGATTAATAGATTTATACCACTCACTATCTAATAGTTGTCTCATTCGCATACTATCACGTGAACATAAATCTACATCATTAGCTACATTTAAAAAATTGAAAGTAGGATCGAATAGCCATATCCAAGATTGAAAAGTTACACAACATATCGAGGATTTTGACATCCGAGGCGGTATATTTATAATTAATTGTGGGTGTTCTAGCTTCCCTTCATATAAAGCTTGAAGATGTTCACATAATACTTCTGTTACTTTGCTATGAATATATTTGCTTGTTTCAAAAAACTCCCAAGCTTTTTTGTGAAAGTATAAAAAAGATGCTTTACAATTAGCAGTCTCTAAAGCACTAAATACGCTTGATAATTTTAAATTAAGCATATTAATTATTTATTTTTGACTTATTTAATAGCTTTTCTAATAAATCTCTCTCATCTTGTTGTAATTTGCTAAAATCAAAATCATTGATATTATTTTTATTTTCAATTATAGTAGTTTCTTTGATATTACATCTGTGAGCAAGTAATAATCTCATAATTACAGTATTAGGTTTATTCCATACTTCTTTATCGCCTATTTTGTCTCCACTTTCATTATAAATAGGTTCTTTATGAAAATGTCCTATTGCATTTTGAAATGCTGTAGCTTTAAGCAAATTATCGACCGCCTCCCGCTTTCCTTGAAGTGCTTGGGCAATTGCTGGGTACTTATTCTTCCAAGATCTAAAGCTTTGTATATCTACTCCTAGGGCTTCAGCTATGTCATCTTCGCTTGCTCCTTCGCTTGCTAAAAAGAACGTTACTATATTATCACGTAATGGATTATATTTAGTATTGGTTCTTGCGTCATTTCTTGGTTTAGATTGCTCTATTTTTCTCTCTAAAATTTGTTGAGCAACAGACTTGCTTTCATAATCTATATTATTTAACTCTAAACTTTGAGCATTACCAACGATTTCTGTTAAATCTTTTAGTTTTTGTAGTTCATCTAATGAAACGGCTCTAAAAGATGTAGGGTCTTTGTCAGTTGCCTTTTTTAATATTTCATGAACTTTGACTTGAATCCCTAAAATTTCTTGCTTATGTTTTGCTATTAGATTTTCTGTTTTTTCCCGCAAATTTTTATGTTTTTCTTTTTCTTTGTTTAATTCTATATTACTTTCTTTTGTTTTGTTTTCTATTCTTTTTGGTTTTTTCTTTGTTATTTGTGTATCTTCCATATTTTATTCTGCTTTATTTTTATTCATGATTTATTAATTCGGCTTTTTTACCAGTTAATTTTTGCCAACGCTCTACTATTACATCACAGTATTTAGGATCTAATTCAACCAATCTAGCTTGTCGATTAGTAGTCTCACATGCTATTAAAGTAGTACCACTTCCTCCAAAAAGATCTAAAACTATATTATTCTTTTTACTTCCTTCAAGTACAGCTTTTTTTACTAACTCTATAGGCTTCATTGTTGGATGCAAATCGTTTTTTTGAGTTCTTGGTATACGCCATATATCCATTCCATTATTACCACCATAAAAGGTATGTTCATTTACCCAACCATAAAAAATAGGCTCATAACAACTCATATAATCACTGTTGCTAAGTGTATGATTACCTTTATCCCAAATTATTAGGGATCTTACTTGCAAATCATTTCTATTTAGAGAAGAAAAGTATTTATCTATCCCAAGTCTATAGAAACTTATATAGAAAGCTCCTTTAACTTTTACTCTAATGACTGAATTAATATCATCCAGAAAATTATCGCCATCTTCTTCTGACATTTTATCATTCTTGATGGCACCATGTTTAGCATTATATGCTGGTTTATATCCTGTATTATCATTACCTGTCAAACCCCCTGTAAAATCCATAAGATATGGCGGATCAGTAAAACACATGTCAGCTTGTTCAGGCAGTATCTTTTCTATTACATTTATGTCTGTACTATCACCACAAATTAACAGATGATTTCCTAATTTATATACATCACCAATCCTAGTTTTAGCTTCTTGTGGAAGCTCTGGATTAAAATCATCCTCTTCATCGTTATTTAAAAATTCCTCATCTTCATCAATTAATTGCTCAAGTTCTTCATCACTAAATCCGAGTAAAGACATATCAAAATCTAATTCTTGTAAATCCTGTATCTCTATTTTTAATAAATCTATATTCCAAGTAGAATTTAAGGCTATCTTATTATCTGCAATAATATAAGCCTTTTTTTGTGCTTTGCTTAATCCATTTAAAACAATACAAGGAACATTCTCTAAATTTAATAGATTAGCTCCCATAACTCTTCCATGACCTGCAATTATCCCATTTTCTTCATCAATTAGAACAGGATTAGTAAATCCAAATTCTTTTATTGATGATGCTATTTGTTTTACTTGTTCATCACTATGCTCTCGTGAATTATTAGCGTAAGGTATAAGATCGCTAGTTTTTTTATATACTATCTCGTGCTTGTCTTTCATATTGCTGTAATATCTGATTATGAGTTTTATTAGTTTGATATTTTAGAAAGCGAAATAATGCCATATTCGCATTATCACATCTAAAAATCTTATTTTTGTAACGTCTAAAAAACATTTGAGACTGATTAAGCCCAAATTTATTTATAAAATCTAATACAATCTCATTTTTATTAAAATTGAAACGATTAATTCTAATTTGTTTCTTTTCATATTTTTTTAAAATAAAATATGCATCTATTCCAAAGTGCATAAAAATTGCTTTTATCATAATTAAACAGCACTAAAACCTTTTATATCAACATAAAAATTATTAGCTTGAGCCTGTGTTGTTCCATTTGCTACTTTTACTCTGAAATATCTTTCTGTTACTTTTACAGTAAATACTGCACCTGTCAAACCCGCACTAGATGAAACCCTGCTATTTCCGTTAAAGTTCACACCTGCCAAAATACCTGTATTTGTAGTTATATCAGTTCCCGCAATTGTTAATTTTGTAGGATCGTTCGAAAATGCACAGTTTACAATACTGCTTGTGCTATCTTTACCATAAACTAAAGATACTACTAGATGATCAATATCTTGCCAAGACTTTCCTAAATCAAATACTTCTACTCCTGCACCATTTACCGCCAAATTTTTAATAGTAGTTGATTGTGCGACTAAATATTTACTAGAATTGTCAGGAATAGAAGGCTCACTAGTGTTGGAAGTAGCCAAATAAACGATACTCATATATGTTTTTTAATTAAATGTAGATAAGTAGATTATAAGCAATAATCTAACTAAGCACAATATAATAAATACTCCTCTATATATTTTTTATTATTAGTAATAATAAGTTATCTATGTTATAATAAAGACATGCAATAAATTCTTACGGAAATATGCCTAATTCAAATACTTCACATAGCAGAAATCTAAGAAATGAAACAGCTAAAAAATGGCATCAAGAACAAAAGGCGAAAGGTGCTAAGAAGTTTATTGCTTTAGTAAAACAAGCACATTTAGTTAATAAACTAGAAGAAATTAAACAAAATCAAAATTTGAGTTTGTCAGATTGGATAGAAAAAGCCTTAACTAATCTTGATGTGGATGGTAATGTTATAAAATATTAATTTAGCTAATAATTAAACCTATGGCATTTTAAGCTTTGTTTTTTGCAAAGCTTTTTTTTATATTTTTATCTTGACAAACAATATATTATTAGTTACAATAATATAAATTACAAATAATAACAGGGAAATAAAATGAGAATAGTAGAACTAGTAAAAAAGACAAAATTTTTAAAATTTAATAGTCAAATAAAAAATGATATTTTAAGTTTTTTTGGAGAAGTAAAAATTATTAAACAAGTTGTTTGCAAAGAAACAGTCTATTATATTAAAGATAAAAATAATACAAATATCGGATATGTTTGGAAAGAACTTGATGTATGTAATAAAAAATCAGTATACAATATATATAAAAAAATTAATTAAGTTTCACGTGAAACATAAAAAACAAAAAGGGCTTTTTAGCCCTTTTATTATGATTATATCAAGCTTAATTAAGCAGGATTAGATGGCTCTTCTAATACTGGAGTATTGCTTTTATAAGATCTAACTTGACCAATTAGCCCAGTTAGAAACTCTAATTTGTCGACAACATTTTCATTAAATCCTGTAGCATCTAATTCGGTTATTGCTTGTTCTGCTACTTCTTTGATTTCTGTAAATACATTTTTAGTTAAATCTGTTACAAATTGTTCTACTGCCATTTTATACCTCTTTATTTATTACTAAAACATCTTAGTAATTTAGTATAGCATAAATTATTTATGCTTCTATATTGTATTTTCTATAATGTTGTAAATATTTTATTGCAATTACTTCTAACATTTATTAGCATTAACTTAACAATAGTTATATACTAATTCTTGAATAATTTAATTAATATTTTTATATAAAGGACTTAATCATGCCAAACGTTGATATTTACGGTTACTATGCGCCTAACATAGCCTCATGTAGTAAATATGAAACTTGTACACATTATAACTGTAAACAAGAGAAGAATATTAGTTCTTTTAATAAAAGATTAAGTAATTTGAGTTTTGGACTTACTAAAGCTAGAGAAGCTCTACAAGATAGAAGTAGCAGGATCTTTAATCGACTAGTTAATTATAAGAAGAATAATATTGATGATATTTTGAAAAATGATGAATTAAGTCTACAATGTGCTATTGTTGAAAGTTGTTTTACTTATGCACAAGAAAATAACTACAAAATACAAAATAGTGAGATGTTTGACTTAGCAGAAAACCTAAGCAATTCGGCAACTAAGATTAATAAAATTACTAATTTTAATTATTTTTGTTAGCAAAGATGTTAACTATGCAAGAAACGCATAATTAATATTTATTCTATAATTCCCTCGAAATCGTGGGAATTAAAATTATTATCTGAATATTTATATATTGCCCTTTACATATAATGTATTATTGGTTACAATAATAATATACAAGTAACAATATATACTAACAAATGAAAAAATATCTAAAGAGAATATATAAGAATACAAAAACAACAGATTTTTATTTAAATAAAAACCGAGCAGAAATTCATCCTAAAATGAGGAGATTAATAAAAAAATTATTTGGAAATATAGCGAATCAAAGCCCGTATTCAATTAGTTGTTATAATAAACTCGATAAAAACTGGGATAGTATTGATACAGGATCTTATAGATTTAGCGATCATTGGAATTTTTCTAGTTACGGAAAAATCCATGCAATAACAAATAAAAAAGTAACTAAATCTCAAGCAATAGCTTTATGCGATGAAAACAATGTTTGGAATATAATATATCAAGTAAATTATCAATATAAAAAGAATTATGTGTGCAAATCTTCAAAATACAAAAATCTATTTATTGAAATTGTAAAAATGACTAAAGAAGAAATAAAATATGAAAAATTAAGAGAGAATAAAATAAAGGAACAGAAAAAACAAACAAAATTAAAAGAAAAAATGCTTAAAAAGCCTATGAAAATACAAGCAACTTATAAAGTTTCTGTAAAAAAGA
>VFQM010000400.1_pt1 | contig 49330 bp, 45 predicted proteins | sample 3512391 | NCBI WGS metagenome assembly VFQM01 (sample SAMN10412369, study PRJNA504923) | tailings metagenome | isolation source: Replicate 1 from Balatoc abandoned mine | place: Philippines | reverse complement strand
TCCCTGGGCTCGAAGCCTGTCCTCCTTCAATCAACCCGTGAAGGGTCCGCTACGCTAGCGCGTGCGGCCGCAGCCGAGCCGCGGTGATTGCGGCCAGCCCCGGCCCTTGGGGCGACTGTCGAGCGGGGTGGTCCCGCTCCTCGACAGGAGCCGCATCATGCCACTTGCAACCGCACAATCACTTGGCTTGAACCTTTCCCGGACGCTGATGACGGTTATCGTCCTGATCAAGACCGGTCAGGGCTATTTTGTCATCCCTGCCGACGAATTTGACGGCGACCCCGATCAGGTCGTGCGCGAATATGACCCATTCGCCCGCTGACTTCAGGGACACTCGGACGTTTCGAACCGAGATTCATTGTGCTAATCTTGCCGCGCAGATTGCGCTGAGGTGGTGGTGGCGAGCGCGTCCAGACAAGGGACGCCTATGACCATTCTTCTCATCCTCGGGAGCATCGCCGGCCTTTACATGCTCTCGCTCCTGTTCCGGCTCGCCAGCCTGGCGCTGCCAGTCTACGTCGCCATCGGTACGAGCTTTGCCCTGCTTCGCGGCGCCCACGGTTATCCTGCGGCAATTCTGACTGGCTTTTTCGCTGGAATCGCTACCCTGCTTATCGGCCGATTTCTGATCGCCTATATCCAATCACCCTCGGTTCGGCTTGGAATTGCGCTGCTTTTTGCGGTGCCGGCCGCCTTCGCTGGCTATCAAGCTGCCCACGGCCTGGCTTCACTAGCGACGAGCAGCGATCCCGCATTGGCGATTCTCGGAACGATCGCGGCTGTCGCCACATCCATCTCCGCCTGGCGAAACGTGATGGGTGGCAGCGATCTGTTCGACATGGCCTCAGCTACCGACCGATCAGATGGAAGCTATCCCCGATAGCGCTGCATTCGTCGGAAACGAATAGCAGGACGGCGTGGTCAGGGCGATTGCCTCCTGCAGCGTCATCGACTGACCAGGTTCGAGCTTCCTCTGGACCGGCCCTCCCGACGATTGACCTCGCGAACTGCGTACCGGGCTTCATTTCCAGACGGACAGCTCTAGGACGGCCTCTTTCGATCCGCGCCTATGTCAGCAAGATGCTACGCTTGGCAGGCTTGCCGCAACGGTGTGTTTCGGACTTTCTTCCCCCGGCGTTCCGCCGTTCCTCGCGAGACAAGAAAGACCGATCACCCCGTCCTTCGCTGACGCTGCGGGCTGACGCTGCGGCGCCTGCCACTGGCTGACCTTCATCCGCGCATCGAGGCCGCACTGGAGCGGTCCGACCAACGGAAAGGAAATACCCATGGCAAAGATCGGCAATTTCAAGAAGGTCTCGGGAGAATTCCGTGGCCAGATCGCCACTCTCGCACTGCAGGCCAAGTCGGTCCGTATCGCAGCAGAAGAAGGCGCCAGCTCGAATGCTCCCAGCCACCGCGTATTTGTCGGCGACGTCGAAATCGGCGCGGCATGGGAAAAGCGCACCCAGGATGACCGGCACTACCTCTCGATCAAGCTCGATGATCCGAGCTTTGTAGCCCCCATCTTCGCCCAGCTCTTCGAAGCTGAAGACGGCAGCTACGATCTGGTCTGGAACCGCCCCGCACGACGCAGCGAAAGCTGACCCGGCCAAGTCATCGCCCGGGCAACACCGGGCGATGACGAATCCCTAGTATATTGGGTGGCAGTATATTAGGGTTCCGCCGACCCACGGAGCATGAAGCTTCGGGAGATTTTTGCGACGAATTTAAGGCGAATGCGTCACGCCAGTGGGCTTTCGCAGGAGGAATTGGCGCATCGTGCTGGGCTCAACCGCAACTATGTCGGCCTGCTTGAACGCGCAGCAAATTCGCCCACGCTCGACACGGTTGAACGACTGGCAGAGGAACTTGTCGTCGATCCGGCCCGATTCTTCGAAAAGACTGGCGAACAGTGACCGCACAATAGCGCCCGTTCGCAGATTCGACGTTCCAACTTTACAATTTTTCAACGACAGAAAGCAGAAGCTTGTTCTTCGCAAGTGGTTGCGCAACCACAATCCGTCTCAGCTTATGCGGGAAAGCGCATAATGCCCTACGGATTTAGGGGGAAATGTGGCCTGCTTCACCACTCGTGTTGCGGCGTTAACGCGACTATTATGGCTCCACACTTAGGAGGGACCCATGTCGGCTCCTGACTTCGAAGATCAACCACCGCAGATGGATCGGCTAAGCGCTTATGACGAGCGCCACCTCGTGACCTATTTGCGTCTGCTGGACGCCGAAAAAGAGGGTGCGCACTGGGAAGAGGCGGTAGCGATCATCTTCGCCATCGATCCCAAAAAGGAGCCCGAGCGGGCCAAGCTGGTTTACGACGGCCACCTCGCTCGTGCCAAATGGATGACACAGAGCGGATACCGTCATTTGCTGGATCCTCGCACAAACTAAACTCCCGACTTTCCACGATTGTGGCGCAATCGATTGTGCATTTCGCGCTGATAGCGTGCCACTGACTCCGGCACTTCTCGGAGCTTGCCGGTAACATGATCGTCCGACTCCAAAAAACCTCACAGGAGAGCTGTGATGGAAGAGAAGCCCGACTGGCGTTCGGAGAGTTACGCCAAAGCCTTTGAAGCACACGACCGTGCGGACTTCGCGCAGGAATTCCTGCGCCGCAATCCCGATTATCGTGCCCAATATGCTCGTGCCATCGACGCAGCGCCCATAGCGCGCAAACGTCTGGCCAAGCACTGGGGGTTGGTCTTTCGCGGCCGACCCTGAACATACCGCCACGCAAAGCCCCGCCATCTGGGACCCTTTCGCATCCGCTACAATCATCCGGCTGCAACCGGATCCAGCCACGACCGGCAGCTTCAATATGCTTTCCGCTGGCAAAGGTGCGACGGTCATCGCCAGCCATATTGCTGATCAAGCATCACATCTGGTGCTGACGTCTAGCGGACGACGCTATCGGTTGACCGTCCCAACAGGAGCATCCGACACTGACCCGCTCACCTATATGCTGCCTGCGGACACGTTCTGGGAACTGCGCCGGGCTGCCATGTCAGCTTTCCATGAGCATATTCACTTTGGTCGGCTGCGTCCGCGACCAGTTTCTCTCGACCCTGGGCCATCCGAACGCTGGCGTTTGGTGCAATGGTTGAGGTTGCTCGATGCCTTGCCTGAAGGTGTCAGCGCACGCGAACTCGCAGTTGACCTGATTGCCAACGACGCGCGCCACTACTCCGCAGCTGAATGGGATAGCTCAAGCGAGCGCAAGCGGATTGCACGCTGGCACCGCCACGCGCTCGCAGTCCGCGACGGCGGCTACCGCCGCCTGCTGAACGGCAACTGATCGGGACAATCCAGACCGTCGCGGTATGTCCGTTCACCCAATCCCCTGAAAATCCGATCTCTCGCCTCCTGCTCGCCGGTCAATCCCCGTGTGTCCGGCACTTCACAGGAGGACAGTCATGGATGGAGAATTTGTACCCGTCGTTCCGCGCTACGTTCGAACACCAGACGCTGCCGTTCACCTTGGGCTTTCCGCTCGCACGCTCGAGAAGCATCGGTGCTATGGGACAGGGCCCGCCTTTCATAAGCTGGGGCGCCGGATCGTCTATGCCATCGCAGACCTCGACGCCTGGGCACAGAATGGACGCCGGAATTCGACGTCGGACCCCGGAAAAGGCATCTGTCTCTCCGCTCGACCGGTGCGGCGCTGATGCGGCCCTTTGCGCCCGCCACGCAACTGGAGCTGTTCCGGCCGATCGGCGGCGATATCGCCGCGCGGGACGCACAGGATCTCATGGCGTGGCCCTTTTTCAGCCTCGCCAAATCGCGCCGCTGCACACCAATCGATTTCACGATGGGCGCGACGTGGATTTCGGTCGAGGCCGTGCCGGAGCATGGCATGGCGACCATCTGGGACGCCGACATCCTGATCTGGGCGGCTAGCCAACTCGTCGAGGCCCGCGATGCAGGAAGACCCACGTCACGCCTTGTTGCAGCTCGACCGCACGAAATCCTGAACTTCATCGGCCGCGGGACTGGCAAAGACCATTATGAGCGGCTGCGCGCGGCACTTGACCGACTGCAATCCACCACCGTTGCGACCTCAATACGGCAACAGCACCAACGTCGCCGTCACCGTTTCTCCTGGATCAACGAATGGCGGGAAACACTGGATGATCGTGGCCGGGCGACCGGCATCGAGATGATCCTTCCTGACTGGTTCTATGCAGGCGTGCTCGACAGAGGGCTGATCCTGACCATCGACCGGGCCTATTTCAGCCTGACTGGCGGCGTCGAGCGCTGGCTTTACCGGATTGTGCGCAAGCATGGCGGCCATCAGCGCGGTGGCTGGAGCTTCGACGTTCCACACCTGCATCTCAAATCAGGCGTGCTCTCGCCGCTCAAGCAATTCGCGTTCGAGCTGCGCAAGATCGTCCGGCAGCAGTCGCTTCCGGGCTACCATTTGAGCCTCGAGCACAGCTTCGGCCGCGAGCGGCTGATTTTCAAACCCATTCCCGTCGACTCGTTCGTCGCTGCGGCCCGGCGCGTTGGCTTGCCTGTGGAGAAGTTGCCATGACGCTCGGCCTATCGAAAACCGCCAGACTCGGCCCATCAGAAACCCGATCCTCGGCCTATCGGAAACCCGATAGTGCCGGAAACCCGCAGAAATCCGCGACAAATCGACTGCTCTCTAACGGTGCTAATAGAACAGAATCCTTCGGATTCTTGCTAACGGCCCGGCCACCTGTGGAAAACGCTGGCGCAGCGCCGACGCTGCCAGGCCTCGGGACCGCCGCTTTGCGCTCGGGGTCGGGACGGCGATCATGAGCAGTCCGGCATTGCAACGGTCTGCAGCCAGACCGCAACCACGCAGCGCGTTGACCGAGGTGGAACTGACCTGGATCGAGAAGCGCTACGAGCAATGGATCCGCTTCGGCCGCATGGCGACGGATCGGATCATCAACCGTCGCACACGTATCGTCGGCTTCCGTCCTGGGGCAACCTTCGCGTTTGTGCGCTGGTTGTCGAGCGACTTCGGAACGGTTCACTCCAGCATCGACATCATCACCGCCGTCAAACCCGGCGAGCCTTACACGACGCTGCCATTCGTGCGCCCGGGCGGTGAAATCCTGTTGCATATCGAAGGCTGGCCCAAGGTCGCACAAGTGCTCCAGGCCATCGATGCCGTCGAAGCGGCCGGGGTCGATCCGTGCGACGTATCACCCGATCACTGGCGCCATGTCTGCAACCGCTTGAGCGCCGGAATGCCGGCTCGCGCCTATACGGCTGAGCGCCATGCAGCCTGGCTTCGCCGTAAGGCGCTCGAAGCGTGAGCCGCCGTCCCTATCTGCACGCGACGCTGCTGTCGGCATGCCTGTTCAGCGCCGGATTTGCCGCAGTCGCTGTGCTGGCACCGCGACCGCGATTGATGTGGAACGCGAGCGCCAGCGCGCCCATCGGTCTCTACCGGATCGATAGCGATGCGCCTGTGACGCTCGGCCAGCTCGTCGCTGTCGCGCCTAGCGCCGAGATTGCCCGTTTCCTCGACAACCGCCGCTATCTGCCGTCCGGTGTGCCGCTCATGAAGCATGTCGCGGCTTTGCCGGGTCAGCAGGTCTGCCGCGTCGGTGCAGTCATCACGATCGATGGACGGCCATTGGCTGTGGCCAAATTGCAGGACCGCATGAGCCGCGCGCTGCCTGTCTGGCGCGGCTGCCATCGGGTCCGAGCCGGTGAAATCTTCCTCCTCAATCCTGCCCCCGACAGTCTCGATGGGCGCTATTTCGGGGTGCTCCCAGCAGCAGGCCTGATTGGCACCGCGCGCCCGGTCCTCACACGCAATGCACCCGGAGAGCCGCTGCGCTGGCATGTGCCAGACAGACCCACCTCTTCCCCCACGACCAACCAGGAGATCAAGCCATGATGATCGGCGACTTTCAATCCACGCAGGACGGCTTTGCAGGCCGCATCAGGACGCTCATGCTTGATGCTGTTGTGACACTTGTTCCAGCGCTTGCAAACGACAGCGAAAATGCGCCCGACTGGCGCGTTCTGCTTGGAGATGCGGACACCGGTATCGAAATCGGTGCGGGATGGGATCGCACCGGCGAGCGCGCCGGCGCCTATGTTGCGGTGCAGATCGATGACCCGGCTTTTGTTCAGCCTTTGCGCGCCAACCTGCTGCGCTCGATGGGTCGGCATGATGAGTATCACCTGCTCTGGACACGTCCGACACATCGCGATCGGAGATAGCCATGGATCGTCGATCACGCTCCGCGAGCAGGCGGCATCCATTGCGGATCGCCGTTCATCTGCACCGCTATCTCCTCCTTCCCGGTCTCTGCCTCGCACTTGGTGTCAGTTCAGTGACCGCCCAGCAGGCAGCGTCTGCTAGCGGGTCAGACCAGTTCGCGGCCCATCCTTACGCCCCGCATGTCGCGGAAGCCTCGCGGCGTTTCGGTATACCCGAACTCTGGATCTGGGCGGTCATGCGGGCCGAAAGCCGGGGCAACTCCCGTGCCGTCTCGCCAGCAGGCGCGATGGGTCTGATGCAGATCATGCCGGGCACTTGGGCAATGCTCACCGAGCGCCACCGGCTTGGATCTGACCCGTTCGATGTCCGCGCAAATATTCTCGGCGGGACAGCCTATCTACGCGCTATGTGGGACCGATATGGCGACGTCAGCCTGATGCTGGCGGCCTACAATGCCGGGCCGGGTCGAGCTGATGATTATGCAAATGGTCGTCGGCGACTGCCAGCAGAGACCGTCAGCTATGTTGCGCAGATCACCCCAAGCCTTGGTATAGCCAGTACTGTTGCCACTGCGGCGATCCCGGCATCAGCTCCACAATCTTGGCGTCAGGCGGCGTTGTTTGCGGCGCGTGACTATGGCGGCGCAGAAGCCATCACCGATGCAACTTCGGTGCAGCTGGAACGTGCGATCAGTGCACCAACAGCGGCTTCTTCGCAGCGCGATGAGTCGGCTCCGCACCCCCTGTTTATTCCGCTTTCACCGCGGGTGCCGTGATGGTGTTCTCGGTCGCAGTTCTGACGGTCACGGCGATGTGCGGGCTTGTTCTGGCGGTGAGGCAGGCGTGGGAGAGACAGGTCAGTTTTGGAGGGCAAGATAAAAGGGCTGCCAGCAGGCTAGTCCTATGTGGTTGGGATGATTGGCAGATTTCGTATGGCATGAAGGCATGTCTGCCATACGCTGCCTCGAATTCGGCATTGTTTTCAACGCAAAACAGTATGGCACACCGACCATGAGCGGGGACGACAATGAATTTCGTGTCCGGCCGGGAAGGGGGAGAGACAGCGGTAAGGGCGCAGGCCAAAGAGGCCAGAAGCTGGCGGCACAGGTCCGCCGTGCTGCAGCACGATCAGGCCAAACGCGCCTGCGCAGAGGTGGGACGCGAACAGGCCGAAGCTCTGGCAGAGCGGGCCGAGGTCGGCTTGCGCTTGCCGCTATGCGACACCGCTCGCCTGGTCAGCGACGGGTTACTGTCCTGGCTCGCATCATCCGGCACAAGGGCGCACACTATCGCGCCGCACCGCTTGCTCGCCATATCTCCTATCTCGAACGCGACGGGGTGACCCGCGACGGACGCGATGCATCCATGTTCGATGCCCGCTCTGACGAGAGTGATCGCGAAGGCTTCGCCGATCGTTGCGAGGATGACCGGCACCACTTCCGCTTCATCATCAGTCCCGAAGATGCGGGCGACATGCCGGACCTGCGGGCATTCACCCGCGAGTTGATGACCGACATGGCCAAGGATCTCGGCACCAGGCTGGACTGGGTGGCGGTCGACCACTGGAACACCGACAATCCGCACATTCATATCCTTGTCCGCGGCGTTGCTGATGACGGCACAGACCTGATCATCGACCGAGGCTACATAAGCGATGGACTGCGCCGCCGAGCCGAGGAGCGCGTCACGCTCGAACTCGGACGGCGCAGTGAACTGGATATCCGTACGGCACTTGAACGCGAAGTCGATGCCGAACGGTGGACTGGTCTTGACCGCCAGCTCTCAAAGCTCGGCGAGGACATGTCGGGCCGGGTCGACCTTCGCCCCGGCGGCGATGGCGAACCCGGCATGCGCCGTCTGCTCATCGGCCGTGCCGCCAAGCTGGAACAGCTAGGGCTTGCGTCCCGCGAAGGTCCTGCAGTTTGGACCATTGATCCCGGTGCCGAGCGCGCCTTGCGCGATCTTTCGGTCCGCAACGACATCATCAAGACCATGCACCGCGCCATGACCCGGGACGGCGGACGCTTCGATCCAGCTGCACTGGCTCTGCACTCAAAGACGCCCAGTGACCCCATCGTCGGGCGGCTCGTTGAGCGCGGCCTCCAGGATGAACTGGCAGGCAGCGCCTATGCCATCGTCGACGGCACCGATGGCCGTACGCATCACTTGCGCTTCGACGACATGGACATGACCGGCGATGCGAGGCCGGGAGCAATCGTCGAGCTCAGATCATGGGAGGACGCCAAAGGCCAGACACGGCTCTCGCTGGCAACACGTTCGGACGTGCCCCTTGCGGACCAGATCACTTCGCCAGGCGCAACATGGCTCGATCGCCAGATCGTCGCGCGCGAACCGGTAACCACAGGCAATGGCTTCGGACTCGAAGTGCGCAACGCGATGGAGGCCCGCGCGCACCATCTCGAAGCGCAGGGTCTTGCCCGGCGGCAGGGACAGAGGTTGATCCTCGCACAGGACCTTATCGGCACGCTCCGGAACGAAGAGCTTGCGTCGACCGCGCAAGCGATCGCTGCGCGGACCGGGCTTGAGCACAAATCGTCGTCTTCGGGCGAATACGTCAGCGGGATCTATCGCGAGCGCCTGACACTATCGTCCGGGCGCTTCGCGAGGATCGACGACGGTATGAGCTTCCAGCTCGTGCCGTGGCGCCCAGCGCTCGACACGCACCTAGGGCAACACATCACAGGCACGATGTCGCCCGGCGGGACAGTCGATTGGAGCTTGGGTCGCGGGCGGGGGATCGGCCTGTGATGCACCAATTCCGAGAGGACAAAATCCCATGAATGACAAGATTCTCTGGGGCCAGATATTGGCCGTGTTCGCGATTATCCTCTTCACCATCTGGAGCGCGACCCAGTGGACCGCTGCCGCGCTCGGCTATCAGCCGGAACTGGGACAGCCGTGGTTTTGGATCGGCGCTTCCCCCGTCTATCCGCCACCGGCCTTCTTCTGGTGGTGGTTCGCATTCGATGCCTATGCGCCGTCAGTATTCGAGCGCGGTGCCCTCATTGCAGTATCAGGCGGATTTCTGTCCTTCATGGTCGCTATCGCCATGTCTGTCTGGCGTGCCCGCGAACGCCGGAAGGCCGAAACCTATGGCTCGGCGCGGTGGGCCAATGAGCGCGAAATCCGCAAGGCGGGCATGCTCGGAGATGCTGGTGTGGTACTCGGACGCTTCGCGGACACCTATCTCCGGCATGACGGGCCTGAGCATGTCCTCTGCTTCGCACCGACACGGTCAGGCAAAGGTGTGGGCCTGGTCGTTCCAACGCTGCTGACCTGGCCCGGATCGGCGATCATTCACGACATCAAGGGCGAGAACTGGCAGCTCACGGCAGGCTTTCGCGCTCGCCATGGCCGCGTTCTACTGTTCGATCCGACCAATCCCGCTTCCGCCGCTTACAATCCTCTGCTCGAGGTCCGGCGCGGCGAATGGGAAGTGCGCGATGTGCAGAATGTCGCCGACGTGCTGGTGGATCCTGAAGGCAGCCTCGAGAAGCGCAACCACTGGGAAAAGACCAGCCACGCTTTGCTTGTCGGCGCGATCCTTCACGTGCTTTACGCCGAGAAGGACAAATCGCTCGCCGGGGTTGCAGCGTTCCTGTCCGATCCGCGCTGCGGGATCGAAACGACGCTGCACCGGATGAAAGCCACCCGGCATCTTGGTGAAAAGGGTGTCCACCCCGTCGTGGCGGCAGCGGCGCAGGAACTGCTCAACAAATCGGACAATGAGCGGTCCGGCGTGCTGTCGACCGCGATGTCGTTCCTTGGGCTCTACCGCGATCCGGTGGTGGCGAAGGTCACCAGCGCGTCGCATTGGCGCATCGCAGACCTTATGGCCGGTCAGCATCCGACCTCGCTGTATCTCGTCATTCCGCCCGGTGACATCAGCCGGACCAAGCCGCTCATCCGGCTGCTCCTCAACCAGATCGGCCGACGCCTGACCGAAGACCTCAATCCCGGCAATCGTCCGCAGCGTCTGCTTCTCATGCTCGACGAGTTTCCGGCGCTCGGACGGCTCGATTTCTTCGAGAGCGCACTTGCCTTCATGGCGGGCTACGGGATCAAGGCGTTCCTGATCGCGCAGTCATTGAACCAGATCGAGAAGGCTTACGGCCAGAACAATGCCATCCTCGACAACTGTCACGTCAGGGTCAGTTTTGCGACCAATGACGAGCGGACTGCGAAGCGAATCTCGGAAGCCTTGGGAACCGCGACGGAAATGCGGGCCATGAAGAATTATGCAGGGCACCGGCTTTCACCATGGCTGGGGCATCTCATGGTCTCGCGCTCCGAGACAGCACGGGCCTTGCTGACGCCCGGCGAAGTGATGCAACTGCCCCCAGATGACGAGGTCGTGATGGCTGCTGGGATCCCGCCGATCCGTGCGCACAAGGCACGTTATTTCCGAGACCCGCGATTCACCATGCGTGTGCTCGAGCCACCAAAGCCGGTACACGCCAATTTCTCGAAAGCTGCTGCAGATGATTGGTCTGGCCGTGAGCCCATCCAAGCCGAACAGCTTCTCCAGGCTCCCGAGGCCAATGGACGGCCCGCAGCGATAGGAGCTTTGAAAACCACCAGGCCCAATGCGTCCGTCAAGAGGCGCAACATGAAGTCGAAGGCCGATAGTCAGACCGAGACCAGCGGTATCCGCCAGGAGCCCGGCCTGCCCGAGCATGAGAATATCGCGCCGGAGCCGGACCGTCCCTTCAACCCGTTCGATCCCGACGCCGACACATCCCCGGACGAGACGGTACAGAACCGGCAGGCCATTGACCGGGCCATGCGGCGCAATGCGCGCAATGCATCGCTCGATCCAGACGATGGGATCGAGCTATGAAGAAGCCTGATCGCCAAAAGATGACGTTCCGCATCCATGCCCACTTGGCGCGACAGCTTTCGGAGCGTGCGCGGTCCAGGCGGGTGTCGCAAACAGAAGTCCTCGAGGCCGCGCTCGCTTCGATGCTCACTCCTGACCAGGAGGAACGGGTCGAGGCCGTGCTGACCAAGCGGCTCGACCGGATATCGCGGCAGCTTGAGCGCCTCGAATGGCATGTTGAGCTGTCGAATGAAGCGTTTGCGATCTTCGTGCGGTTCTGGCTCACCAGCAATGCTCCGTTGCCCGACGAGGCAATGCGGGCGGCACAGGCAACCGGGAAAAAGCGGTATCAGGCCTTTGTGGAGTCCTTAGCGCGGCGGATGGAGGCTGGGCCGAAGCTGCGGGAAGAGATGGAAGGGTAAGAAACCGACCTTGGCGATGGCCATTGGTTTGTGGTCAGCCTCTCATCCGACTTTAAGCCCACAACATCATCACGAGAGTTAATGCCGTCACATACGCGCGCCGGCAGTGCCCCTGCAAAAATGTTGCCTGACATTTTCTGCTGCCCGGCACATATATTCATGCTTCATATGGCCGGAAATTCCAGAAATTGGTGATGCATGCTCGTACTGGTGGAAGACAAAAAGGCGAAAGACGCAGCCCAGAAGGCTATGGAAGACGTCCTGACTAGATCTTTGCAGTGCATCGGAAAGCGCAACATCGGCTTTCCCAGCGGAAATCTCGACGAAACTATGTATGCCAACGGTGACGGCACTTTGTGGGCAGCGTTCTCGCATGCCAATGATGCCAAAATACCGAGGCGCTGGAATGCCTTCGGAGTCTATGACAGCAAGCGCCATACCCAGATGATTACCGTCGAGATTAACGTCCCGACCACTACGAACTCCGCATCTGTCGCAGGTTTCTTCGCTCACGACCCATCAACGGGCGCCACCTATCTCATGCACGATGGAAGCGTGGGCGGCGGGAAAAAGGGCGTTGGACGCGGTGCTTTCATGAGTTGGTCAGACAGTGTCCTCGAGGATGTCGAACGAACGACAGGCGAGCCAAGATCAGGGATCGTCATCGGTCGGGTAGATGATCCCGATCTGGCTGGCCGCATCTGGACCTTCGTTTGCACCGTCCGTGAATTCAAGGACGCCGTGAAGCGAGGAGACCTTGATAACGTCGCTGCTCGTAAGAAGATCGCTGAATGGGATAAATTCAGAGATGAAGCTTCAGGCCGCCGGAAAGGACGGCGACGCCCCGAGTTCGATTATTTTTCTTACCACGGCGATGTTGTGAGGGCGATTCGTGATGAACGCCAGGCGATGGCCGCAAAAAATGAAGTGGTCGTAAACAGTCTGCTTGTCGACCTCATGGTGAAAATCGGAAGCAGGATGACCGAAATTTATGAGATCAAAACGGATTGCGGGCGCCAGTCTCTCTACACAGGTATCGGTCAACTCTTAGCCCACTCAGTCCGCGAAGGCGCAGAAGTCAATCGGACACTGGTCCTGCCAGAAGGGGACCTGCCAGAGGGGATGGATCTCTGCTTAGCAGAACTCGGAATCAAGCTGCGCCGCTTCCACCTAACGCCAGCACCGAACCGCAAGGTTGTATTGGCCTAACCATTAAATCCCCGGCGTAAGCGTCGCAGCGTCGACGGCTGCTACAGGTCGCAATCTACGCTCATCCCTGTTTTTCTGCGCCCCACTACGATGATGCTAAATCCTTGTTGAATCTGCCCCTTTTCTGCGTCTCTTAATCGTCCCCGTCGAGCAGGACGAACTTGTCCCGCTCCCAAGGCGGGGTATCCGATGGGCATTGAGCCAGTCAAAATCGAGGCACGTTCACGCGGCGCACGCATGCTGCGCACCGCGATGGGGGCATCGATCTCAACCTGGCTTGCCGATCCGCAGGTCATCGAGATCATGCTCAATCCCGATGGGCGGCTCTGGGTCGACCGTTTGGGTATGGGTCTCTCGGACAGCGGTGACCGGCTAACGGCTGCCGATGGGGAGCGCATAATCCGCTTGGTCGCTCATCATGTCGGTGCCGAAGTCCACAGCGATGCTCCCCGCGTGTCGGCCGAGCTGCCGGAAAGCGGGGAGAGGTTTGAAGGCCTTCTGCCACCGGTGGTAGCCGCACCAACCTTCGCGATCCGCAAGCCCGCCATCGCAGTGTTTCTGCTCGAAGACTATGTCGGTTCCGGGATCATGTCCGTTCAAGAGGCCGCAACGCTTCGCTCCGGCGTGGCTGACCGCCTCAACATCCTCGTCGCGGGCGGAACCGGCACCGGCAAAACCACCCTGACCAATGCTCTACTCGCCGAGGTGGCCAGAACCACAGATAGAGTCGTGCTCATCGAAGACACCCGCGAGCTGCAATGTCGCGCGCCAAACCTCGTGGCAATGCGGACAAAAGATGGCGTGGCTTCGCTATCCGACCTGGTTCGATCCAGCCTCCGTCTGCGCCCTGACCGGATCCCGATTGGCGAAGTGCGCGGCGCCGAGGCGCTCGATCTGCTCAAAGCCTGGGGCACTGGCCACCCTGGCGGGATCGGAACGATCCATGCCGGAAGCGCCATGGGCGCACTTCGGCGGATGGAGCAATTGATCCAGGAAGCAGTCGTCACCGTTCCGCGCGCCCTGATTGCCGAGACTATCAACCTCGTCGCCGTGCTGGTGCGCGAGGGCACTGGGCGACGTCTCGCCGAACTGGCCCGCATCGACGGGCTCGACCCTGTCACCGGCGATTATCGCCTGATCCCCGCCACCCAAACTCAAGGAGACCTCCTATGACCCGTGCCCTCCGGCGTGGCACCACTCGTGCTTCGCTCGCCGCTGCCGCAGCATTTGTTGCGGTGGCCACTTCCACCCCGGCCCTTGCTGGTGGATCGTCGATGCCTTGGGAAGCACCACTGCAATCGATCCTTGAAAGCATCGAAGGGCCGGTCGCCAAGATTGTCGCGGTGATCATCATCATCGTCACCGGCCTCAGCCTGGCGTTCGGCGATACGTCCGGCGGCTTTCGCCGGCTGATCCAGATCGTTTTCGGCCTCTCGATCGCCTTTGCCGCATCGAGCTTCTTCCTCAGCTTCTTCAGCTTTGGCGGCGGGGCGCTCATCTGATGCCACCGGCTGACCATATCTTGGGTTTCTACGCGCCGGTCCACCGCGCGCTTGCAGAGCCGATTCTGCTCGGCGGTGCCCCTCGTGCTCTGGCCATCGTCAATGGTACGTTGGCGGGCGCGATTGGCCTCGGCTTGCGGCTGTGGATCGCGGGCCTCGCGATATGGGCAATCGGACACGCACTCGCTGTCTGGGCGGCCCGGCGTGATCCCCAGTTCGTCGATGTCGCGCGCCGTCACCTCAAATATCCGACGTGGGTGCGGCCATGATGTCGCTCCGCGAATACCGCGCCAAATCCGCCAGTCTGGCCGACTTCCTCCCCTGGGTCGCACTGGTGGGGCCGGGCGTGGTGCTCAACAAGGACGGATCGTTTCAGCGCACGGCGCGCTTTCGCGGTCCGGATCTCGACAGCGCCACGCCCGCTGAGCTGGTAGCCGTGACATCACGCCTCAATAATGCCCTGAGGCGACTGGGCTCGGGATGGGCCGTGTTCGTCGAAGCGCAGCGTATCCCCGCACAGGCTTACCCGCACAGCAATTTCCCCGATCCCGTTTCGGCCCTGGTCGACATGGAACGTCGTGAGCAGTTTCGCGAAGAGGGAGCGCACTTCGAGAGCGGCTACTACCTCACCCTGCTGTGGATGCCGCCGCCGGAGGATGCGGCCCGTGCCGAAAGCTGGCTCTACGAGGGCAAGGCGGCGACGGGTGTCGACCCAAACGAGCTGGTTAAGTCCTTCGTCGATCGGACGGACCGCGTCCTGAACCTAGTCGAGGGCTTCATGCCCGAGTCTGCCTGGCTCGATGATGGCGAAACCTTGACCTATCTCCACAGCACGGTCTCCACCAGGACCCAGCGCGTCCGGGTGCCCGAGACACCGGTCTATCTCGACGCCCTCCTCACCGACGAGCCCCTGACCGGCGGGCTCGAACCGAAGCTCGGGCAAGCCCATCTGCGCACACTCACCATTACCGGCTTCCCGACCGCAACATTTCCCGGACTGCTCGACGAACTCAACCGGCAGGCATTTCCATACCGGTGGTCGACCCGTGCGATCATGCTCGACAAGACCGATGCAACCAAGCTGCTGGCAAAAATCCGCCGCCAATGGTTCGCCAAGCGCAAATCGGTCGCCGCCATTCTCAAGGAGGTGATGACCAACGAGCAATCGGTACTCATGGATTCGGACGCTTCGAACAAGGCTGCCGACGCTGACATGGCGCTTCAGGAACTCGGCGCCGACCATGCCGGCATTGCCTACGTTACGGCAACGGTCACCGTTTGGGACCGCGATCCGGCGCTTGCTGCCGAGAAGCTTCGCTTGGTCGAGAAGGTCATCCAGGGCCGCGATTTCACCTGCACGATCGAGGGCATGAACGCGATCGAGGCGTGGCTGGGATCGCTCCCCGGTCATGTCTACGCCAATGTCCGCCAGCCCCCCATTTCCACGCTCAATCTCGCCCACCTGATCCCCCTGTCAGCGGTATGGGCGGGAGCGGAACGGGACGAGCATTTCGGTGACGCCCCCTTGCTTTACGGCAAGACCGAAGGCTCGACCCCGTTCCGCCTTTCCCTTCATGTCGGCGATGTCGGCCACAGCCTGATTGTTGGCCCGACAGGGGCCGGGAAATCGGTGCTGCTTGCGCTGATGGCGCTGCAATTCCGGCGCTACCCCGGCTCGCAAATCTTCGCCTTCGACTTCGGCGGTTCCATCCGGGCCGCAGCACTTGGAATGGGCGGCGATTGGCAGGACCTGGGCGGTGCCCTCAGCGCAGATGAGGATGACAACACGGCCGTCGCGCTTCAACCGCTCGCCCGCATCGACAATCCGGGTGAGCGCGCCTGGGCTGCGGAATGGCTGGCAGCGATGTTCGCGGGCGAAGGCGTGCATGTTGACCCGGCGGCAAAGGAGCATCTCTGGTCGGCGCTGACGTCACTTGCGTCCGCCCCACCGCCCGAACGCACCCTGACCGGACTAGCCGTGCTGCTGCAATCGCAGGAGCTGAAACAGGCGCTGTCGCCCTACCTCGTCGGAGGCCCTTGGGGCAGGCTGCTTGATGCCGAGCAGGAACGTCTTGGTGAGGCCCCGGTCCAGGCATTCGAGACCGAGGGTCTAATCGGCGCGTCGTCGGCTGCGGCTGTTCTCGCCTATCTGTTTCACCGGATCGAAGGTCGGCTCGACGGCTCGCCAACCATGATCATCATCGATGAGGGCTGGCTGGTGCTCGATAGCCCGGCCTTTGCCGCACAACTGCGCGAATGGCTGAAGACGCTGCGCAAGAAGAATGCCAGCGTCATCTTCGCCACGCAAAGCCTTGCCGACATCGAGACCTCGGCTATCGCGCCGGCCATCATCGAGAGCTGCCCGACGCGGATATTTCTGCCTAACGAGCGGGCCGCCGAACCCCAGATTGCCAAGGTGTATGAGCGGTTTGGACTGAATGACCGGCAAATCGAGATCCTGAGCCGGGCCACGCCGAAGCGCGATTATTACTGCCAGTCACGGCGCGGCAATCGCCTGTTCGAACTTGGCCTTGGCGAGGTCGCACTCGCCTTCAGCGCGGCATCCTCCAAATCCGACCAGCTCCGCATTGCCGAACTTGTCGCTGCCCATGGCCGCGACGGTTTTGCCGCGGCCTGGCTCCGGCATCGCAGCCTCGCATGGGCGGCCGAACTGCTTCCTCCCCCGCCGCCCGCACTCAACGGAAAGGAAATCCTCCCATGAAAATTCCCGTCCTACGCCGCACCCTCATGGCGACGGCAATCGCCACCTCGCTGGTGGCAGGCACCATGATGGCCGCGCCAGCGCAGGCCCAGTTCGGCGGGATTGTCTATGATCCCAGCAACTACGCGCAAAACGTGCTGACCGCCGCCCGGACGCTGCAGCAGATCAACAACCAGATCCAGCAGATCCAGAATCAGGCGACCAGCTTGATCAACGAAGCGCGCAATCTCGCAAGCTTGCCGGTTTCGACGATCCAGACGCTCCAGCAACAGGTCGATCAGACACGGCAGTTGCTCAACCAGGCGCAGCGGATCGCCTACGATGTGACCGACGTCCAGCAGGTGTTCAACGGTCGCTACAAGGGCGCAGCCCTGTCAGCGGGGCAGGCTCAGATGGTCGCCAATGCCGATGCCCGCTGGCAGGACAGCGTCGGCGCGTTTGAAGATGCCATGAAGGTTCAGGCCGGGATCGTCGGCAATCTCGGCGCGACCCGCAGCACCATCACGACGCTTGTTGGTGCCAGCCAGTCGGCAACAGGCGCTCTTCAGGCAGCACAGGCGGGAAATCAGCTGCTCGCGTTGCAGACCCAGCAGCTTGCCGATCTGACAGCGGCCATCGCGGCGCATAGCCGCGCACAGGCACTGGAATCTGCCCGCAGTGCAGCGACTGAGGCTGAAGGACGCGAGCGCTTCCGCCGCTTCCGGACCCGCAACTGACATGAGCCGGTCGGTCAAGTTGGCGGCGGCCGCAGCACTTGGCGGGCTCCTCATGGCGATCGCGATTGCTTCGGAAACGCGGTCGCCAGTGGTGCCAACGACGACCGTCCTTGTCGCTGACGAGGCAACGTCGCCGGACCCTCATGCCGCCGAACTCAGGCGCTGTCGGACAATCACCATGCCGGAATCTGGGTGCGACGCCGTCTGGGATGCCGAACGCCAGCGATTTTTCCATGGAAGGGATGATCACCGATGAATGACACCGGCGTGATCGACCAGTTCCTGGCGGTCTTCATCCAATATATCGACAGTGGCTTTGGCCTGCTGGGCGGCGAGGTGGGGTTCCTGTCATCGACCCTGATCGTGATCGACGTCACCCTGGCGGCCTTGTTCTGGGCTTGGGGCACGGACGAGGATGTCCTGCAGCGTCTGATCAAGAAGACGCTCTATATTGGCACTTTCGCATTCATCATCGGCAATTTCTCGAGCCTCGCCGGGATCATGCTCCAGAGCTTTGCCGGTCTCGGCCTCCAGGCCAGCGGCAGCGGCATGGCGATTGGCGATTTCATGCGCCCTGGTGTCGTCGCCGCCACCGGGCTTGATGCCGGACAGCCTCTGATCGATGCGACCGCAGACCTCGTCGGACCGGTAGGGCTCTTCACAAACTTCGTGCAGATCCTCATCCTGCTGATTGCCTGGGTGATCGTCGTAATCGCCTTCTTCGTGCTGGCAATCCAGGTCTTCGTCACGATCATCGAGTTCAAGCTGGTCACGCTTGCAGGCTTCGTCCTGCTACCGTTTGCCTTCTTTGGACGCACCGCCTTCATGGCAGAGCGCGTTCTTGGGCATATCATTTCGTCGGGGATCAAGGTCCTCGTGCTGGCCGTCATCACCGGCATCGGCACCACTCTTTTTGCGCAGTTCATCAACGCCGGGCTTGGCGCCGAACCTGACATCCAGCAGGTCATGGCCATTGCTCTGGCTGCATTGACACTGCTCGGCCTCGGCATTTTTGGTCCCAGCATCGCTAACGGCATCGTTGCCGGTGGCCCGCAGCTCGGCGCAGGCGCGGCGGCAGGAACGGTGATTGCTGCAGGTGCTACATTGGCTGGTGGTATCGCGGGCGCCAAGCTTGCTGCGGGTGCCGCCGGATCGGCCATGGCAGGAGCTGCCACTGGAGGCGCTCGCGCCGCGGGTGGTGCCTCGCGCGCCTACGCAGCAGGCGCCGCCGGCAAGACTGGCGGGGCCGCAGCGGCATTGGGTTTTGCCAACGTCGCGAAATCGGCCGCCGACGCTGCAACCTCGCCGCTCAAGCGCGCAGCCAATAGCCTCAAGGCCAACTATGCCTCGGCGAAGGCTGACGCTCCCAAAGACGGAACAGCGACGCCTGACGGTCCACCGGCTTGGGCAACAGCAATGCGGCGCCGGCAGACCATGGGCCAAGGCGCCTCCATTGCCACGCACACGCTGAAGGGCGGCGACAGCCATGGCAGCGGCTCAGGCCCCGACATCACCGACAAGAGCTGAAATCATCCACGAGGACATCACCATGTTTCGACGTCCATCCATCCGCTACGGGGCAAGTCCCGAACCCGTCACTCCCTATCAGCGCGCAGCGCAGGTGTGGGACGATCGTATTGGCTCCGCACGCGTCCAGGCGAAAAACTGGCGCCTGGCATTCTTTGGCTGCCTTGCGCTTTCGGGTGGACTTGCGGGAAGTCTGGTCTGGCAATCCGCACGCGGCACAATCACCCCATGGGTGGTCGAAGTCGACAAGTTGGGACAGGCTCAGGCCATTGCTCCGGCAGACGCCGATTTTCGTCCAACTGATCCTCAAATGGCTTTTCACCTCGCCCGTTTCATCGAGCAGGTGCGCTCCATTCCGGCCGATCCCATTGTGTTGCGGCAGGACTGGCTCAGAGCCTACGACTTCACCACTGACCGCGGCGCACAGGCGCTCAACGACTATGCGCGTGGCAACGATCCTTTCGCCCAAGTCGGCAAGGTGCAGGTCGCAGTGGATGTCTCAAGCGTCATCCGTGCCTCGAACGACAGCTTCCGCGTCGCATGGACCGAGAGGCGCTATCAAGACGGGGCGCTGATCGAAACCACACGTTGGTCCGCCATTCTAACCACGGTCGTGCAGCCGCCACGAACACCTGACGCGCTGCGCAAGAATCCGCTCGGCCTGTTTGTCAACGCCATCAACTGGTCAAAGGAGCTTAGCCAATGATCCCCCATTCACGCGCGCTGCGCCTGTCGCTTCTGTTGTCGGTAACCGCTCTCGGAAACATCCCTGTCCCTGTCATTGCCAGCGGGGCACCCGTTCGGGCTTTTGCGCAGACGCCGCCGCCCACTGCCGAACCTGCAGACCCGCGAACACGTATCGGTCGCGCAAACGCTGCGGCGCGCGTGCAGCCGGAGCGGACAAGCTATTTCAATGCGATCCAGCAATATGCCTATGCTGAAGGCGCGCTGTTCCAGATCTACACCTCACCGGGGCATGTCACGAATATCATGCTTCAAGAAGGCGAGGAGCTTGTGGGGCCGGGGCCGGTAGCATCGGGCGATACAGTCCGCTGGATCATCGGAGATACAGTGAGCGGCACCGGCCTTACGCGCCGCGTCCACATTTTGGTGAAGCCAACGCGGGCCGATATCAGCACCAATCTGGTCATCAACACCAATCGTCGTACCTATCACCTCGAACTGAGCGCCACGACGTCCACCTATATGGCAGCCGTCTCCTGGACCTATCCGCAGGATGCCCTCATTGCTCTGCGCAGCGCTGAGGCCGAAGCCGAACGCAGCGCCCCGGTTGCGGCAGGAATCGACTTTTCAGCGCTTAGCTTTGACTACCGCATGTCTGGTGACCGGCCGCAATGGCGACCATTGCGGGTCTTTGATGACGGACGCCAGGTCTTCATCGAGTTCCCCGCGAGCATCGCCAACGGTGATATGCCACCCCTCTTCGTAATCGGCGCAGACGGTTCGGCGGAACTCGTCAACTATCGGGTGCGAGGGCGCTACATGGTCGTAGACCGGCTATTCGATAAAGCCGAGCTGCGGCTCGGTGCCGGCCGCAACGCACGTCAGGTTCGCATCGTACGCGAAATTCCCCGCAGCAGGGGGCGGGCATGATCACATCCTCCCAGGTTCATCATCAGCCATCTGCCGACGAGCTGCTCAAGGATTTGCATGAAAAGCCGGAAGCAGAAGCCCCAATGGCGCCGACCAGCCCCGACGGCTTTCGCCTTGGCGGAGAGCCGCCACGCGTAATGCGGCTATCGCGAAAGGCTCTTGCCACGCTCGGCGTGGCTGCCAGCGTCGCCATTGGCGGTTCGCTCATCTATGCCCTTCAGCCCAAGTCGCCTGTACCGCCAGAAAACCTCTTCGATACGAACAGCCGGAACCGCGCTGAACAGGTGACCGGCGCGCCAGCCAACTATAGCGATGTCCCCAAACTAGGGCCTCCGCTACCAGGTGATCTGGGAAGGCCAATCGTCGCTGCACAACAGGGTGGTCAAAATGTCCCGATTCCCCCAATCGGACCGCCAGCCAATGACACACCAACGTCCGATCCAAGGCAGATAGCTGCGGAGCAAGCGCGGGAACGGGCCGCGCAGGAGCGCGACAGCGCGCGCACGAGTCAGCTGTTTCTGGCAGGGGGCACACGGGCGAACGAGAATCGAGCCGATGCGGCGCCTAACGCAATACCTGCGATTGCCAATTCCGCCGGTGAGGCGGCTCAGGCCGCTCCTGCCTCACCGTCGACCAGTCGCCGTTCATTTCTGAAGCGAAGGGCGGATCGTGGGACAGAGAGCCCCGAGCGCATTATGCGGCTTGGGTCTCCCAATGTCGTGCAGGCAGGAAGCATCATTCCCGCCGCGTTGATCACGGGAATTCGCTCGGATCTTCCTGGCCAGATCACGGCGCAGGTCACGCAGAATGTCTACGACAGTCCCACCGGACGCATCCTGCTGATTCCGCAAGGGGCGCGTCTGATCGGCGAGTACGACAGCGACGTCGCGTCCGGGCAAAACCGCGTACTGCTGGCCTGGGACAGGCTCATCCTCCCGGGTGGGCACTCGATCCTGCTCGACCGGCTTCCCGGTGCAGATGTCGCAGGTATGGCCGGCCTTCAGGATCGCACCAACTTTCACTGGGGCAACATGCTTAAGGCTGCCCTGATCTCAACACTGCTCGGCGCGGGCACGGAACTGGTCGCCAGTGATGAGAGCGATCTTGTCCGGGCACTGCGCTATGGCACACAGGATACCGTCAACCAGACGGGGCGGCAGGTGGTGCAGCGGCAGCTCAATGTTCCACCCACCCTTACCGTGCGTCCGGGGTTTGCTCTCCGGATCATTGTCACGCGTGACCTGATCCTTGAGCCCTTTCAGACAGGAGAAGCGCGATGACCCGGCTCAAACTGACCGATCTTGCCGACGAAAAGCCTGTACGCCTGACACTCGAGCTGCCAGCGCGGCTACATCGGGATCTTACCGCCTATGCCCTTGCGGTGAACGGGGGAGATCCCAAGGGGGCGCCCACGGTCGAGAGGCTTGTCCCGCCCATGCTGGAGCGGTTCATTGCCACCGACCGTGGCTTCTCCAAAGGGCGTCGAAATTCTCAGGCGGGGTAGCGCTCGTTGATGAGCGTGAAGAAGCGTTGCAGCGCGGGATTTTCATTGTCCTCGCGCCAGTAGACCGAAAACTCCAGGCGGGCCGTTCCACCTTGATCATGTATTTCCCGGAAATTGAGCCCGGGCCATGTCACGCCCTGTGAAGCTTCGGTCGCGATCGTGATGAAACGCCCGACCGACACGATGCTGAGGACGCTTTCCAGGCTTGTATCCTGGACAATGATATTGGGGCGGTAGCCTTGCTCGGTCAGGCGCGCGGCCAGCAGGTTTGAAATGATAGGGCCAACCCCACTGCCGGGGACGACAAACACTTCGCGCCGCAGGTCAGACCAATAGATGCGTTCGTTCTGCAACAAGCGATGACCGTCGAGCAGAGTCACCATCAGACGATCCGACCAGACCCGTCGCGACCGTATCCCGACCACTTCCATACCTGTCGGAGCCACCGCGACATCGATCGTCCGGGCTTGCAAGCGATGGAGCAGGCGCTCGGGACCCGCTTCGACGCCATCGAATTGAACGTCGGGAAACCGCACCAGGTAATCCGAGAAGGTCTGCTTGAGGTTTCCGGCCATCAGGGACGAACTGTAGCCAACCGCGAGCCGACCTTGTTCGCCGTAACTGACCGCCCGCGCAGTGGTTTGCAGATTGTCGATATCGGTGATGATACGCCGGGCGGATTCGATGAATACCTTGCCAATTTCGGTCGGCTCAGCGCCGCGCGTAGACCGAGTGAAGAGCTTGATCCCCAGCTGATCCTCAAGCTGCGTTACCCGTTGGCTGAGCGTCGCCTGCCGCAAGTTGAGCGCCGCCGCAGCCCGGGACAAACTGCTCATGTCTGCCGTCAGCACTGCGTAGCGCAGCTGCCGAACCTCGATCGTCATGCATTCGCCCCCAAACTCGCTCCCTTATGCCAATTGAGCCAAGTTCAGCATTCGTGTTCAATGAAAAAATTCTTTATCAGCAATGTAGTGCATTGAAACGAGAACTTAAGCACAGATTTTACAGTTCAGAGAGCTGCCCAGATATCTCTCCAATTTGGAGAAATATCTGGGCCACACTGTAAGAAATTCGAGCTTGCGTCACTCGACAGATTTTTCCGCGAAGCCAAGGGTATTGGCATTTTCGATGAGTGTGCGAACCTTGGCGCGATCGAGGCCGGCGGGCACTTCTGCTTCAATCTCGAGCCGCAGAGTCACCTTGCTGCCTTGGAGCGTCGTTAATTGCTCGACTATGGCTTCGACGATCTGGTGCATGTCACGGGCGGGGCGATCTGGTGAGATCATGACCGTGCCACTGAACCGGGTCGGATTGCGCTCGACAGGCGGGGTCGGTTCCTGACCCGGCGTCTGACTCCCCGGTTCGGCGGGGTTGCCGGTCTCCGGTGTTCCCGGTTGGGGTTCGGTGGGTTGCGAAGGTGCCGGTCGGTGCGCTTCAGCAACTTCAGGCCTGATGATGACGCTATCGCCGTCGATGACGATCATCGCATTGCTGGCGTGATCAATCGCCAGACCAAGATACCTGCCTGTCGATTCTTCCCAACGCTCCGCATAAGCAAATGGCCCAGGCAGCATCCCACTCACTGCGGACTGCACAGACCTGATCAGCACGTCCTGATTCTTGAGACGGGGCAGGTAGATGTAGCGGTTGAGGTATTCGCGCAGATCCCGCAGTTGCAGGTGGGGCCGGTCGTTCCAGATGTATTTCTGCAGGTCCCTATCAAGCCGCGTCGGGCCGAGTTCGGTCAACAGCCCTTCTTCGCCGATCAGCTTCTTGCTGGCGCGAGCAAGCAATCCGTCTTGGGCGGGGATCTTTCCGGAGACCCATTCAAGGTCTGCCTGCGCACTTTCCTGCGCCGGATAGTGAAGGTAACACCACGCTTCCTTGAGCCGCGTCTTCACCGTTTCGTTGGCTTCGGCGAGCTTTGCCTTGGCCAGAGCGCTATCGCTCTGTGTGAGGTTGAGGCGGTCCGTATCTCGGACGATTTCATTCCAGGCGAGTGATGCGCGAACAGCGTCCTTGAGGTTGTCGAGCTGCTTTGCATCGGCTGCGATGAATATCAGCATATTCCGGTACACGCGCGGCGTGCTGCCGCGCTGCATCAGGATTTCCTTGGCTTCAACCAACGCTTCCGAGCCTTCCCGGCCATTATGCGGATGCGCTACACCCAAGACCACCGCCCGGACTCCACCGGCCTCATCCGGCACCTCGGCCGACCCTGCCGGTGCAACCTGCACAGCGTCGAAATGTCCTCGATCGGGCAGCGCATTGACGTACTTGGTCAGCTCTGCGTCGATCGTCACATCGACCAACGCTGCTTCGATCTGAGCCGCTCGGTCCGTCGCAATGCGATTCAGACTGGCCGCCATCGAATACCAGTAGCGCCCGAGGTCCGAGTGCATGAACTTGGCCTGATTGGTCAGGCGCCGCAATGCGTCGCCAAAAATGGCTGGCCGCTCGCCCGGCTGCACGACGCCGAGGTTGATCTGCTTGTCGTCGAGGCCCGTGTTCTGTTGCTGGTGAGTAGGGGCCGTGCCCATGAAGATGGCGCGGGCGACACGGCGCGTTGCCGAGTAGCGGTTGAGGTTGGGCGCCGATTGGTCGATCTTGTATGGGGTCGAAGCCGTGCCATCGACGTCGCCAGCAATGATCGATTGCCAGCTGACATCAAGATAATGCAGCAGTTCGGGTTCCACGCGCGGCGAATTGATGGCGACACTGCCCGGCATGATCATGACTGAGGGATCGCCGCTCATCCACAATTCGTGAATGGCCTGCGCCATCAATCGGAGCACACCGCGGGTGCGCTGGAATTTTTCAAGCGATCCCCAGCTGGTATAGAGCTGATCGAACAGTTCGGGGTGGATCGGGTATGCCTTCTCCAGCTTGCGCCGATAATCTTCATCGGCGCAGCCCTGCGGAAAATCATTGGCGTTCTCGCGGTAGAGCTTCGCAAACTGCTTCAACGTGTTGTCACGATGGTGGAAGCGGTCGCCGGGGATTTCCTTGAACAGGCGCCGGCGTACGATTTCGTAGCTCTCCTCCTGGCTGGCCGGTCGCCATGAGGATTCGACGCGGCTGAACGTCTGTTTGAGACGAGCCAAGGCCTCCTGGCCGCCTTCGCCGCCGACCTCAATCTGCGACGCCGGCAAGGACGCCACCAGCAGTGTGCCGGGGCTGGCCTTCACCGCCTCGGTCAGCGCCTGGACGAACGACAGATTGGCATCGAAAGACCCGGATGGCAGCCCCTCGACCTTGTAGATCTGGCGCAAGTAGGCGACCCATTCGTCGATCAGGATGAGGCATGGGGCGCACTTCTTGAAGATCGCTTCAAGAAGGTTCGAGCCGGGTGCGATCCCGGTCGCGTCATTCTCCGCGACCATGTCGAAGGCGTCGGCACCGCCCAGCTGCCAAGCAAGATCGCCCCAGGTGGTCCTGATCTTCCGACCGCCATCAGCATTAAGCACGTCCTGCGGGCCACGCGACGTGCCGACGAGGACAGCCCGGTTGATGCCACTGGGCACCGTCAGGCCGTTGGTCTCAAGCAGCTGGTCGAGGCCAGATAGGTCCTGCACCGGTGTCGTGCCTGCCATGTGGTAGAGCGCCAGCATCGAGTGGGTCTTGCCGCCGCCGAAGTTGGTTTGCAGTTCAACCACCGGGTCGCCGCCGGTTCCGGACAAGCGCTTGGCTGCGCCGACCAGCAGAGTGCTCAAGCCCTCCGTCAGGTAGGTGCGGCTGAAGAACTGCTTCGGGTCGCGATACTCTGCGGGAGCGCTGCCCGAATGGACCTTGGCGAGATCTGCGGCGAACTCCGCCTGCTGGAACTCGCCGGTCGCCACATCCTGGTGCGGCTCGACGACTTCACGCCACGGCTTGAGGCCAGCGACCGTTTCGACCGAAATCTCCAGGCGCTGGGTCTTACGCCGCTCCTCGTTGCGCTGAAGCTCGGTGAACTTGGTGCGCAGGATCGTGTCACGCATCCGGCTGAGCTGCTCAGCCGCATCGCCTGCGCTGATCGATTCCATGAGGCGGCGCATGGAGTCGAGGGCGCGGTCGGCATCGTCGTAGGTGAAGGTCTCGTTGTGCGAGAGCTTGTTTCGGACATCGAGTAGCTCAGACACATACGAGCGCTCGGGATGCCCCAGCACCGTGGCGAAGGCGTCCTTCCAGAAAGCCATCATCGTCTTGAGAAGACCTTGCTGGTCCCAGCCCACGTCGCCCTTCGAATTGGGGCGCAACCCTTGAACGCGCTGGACCACTTCCAGCTGCCAATGGCCCTTGATCGAGCTTTCCAGGCGCTTTTCCACGAACGGTATCAACGCGGAAGGCAACAGTTCCATGCCTTCGAACACATACTGGCGGGTGCTTTTTGCCATGGTCGTTCCCTTTAGACGTCGAAGCGCATCTGGCCGTCACGGCGCGTGTCGTGGACAGCAGCTGCCTGTCGGGTAAGTTCGGTCCAGTCAGTAATCAGGGCGTTGTAGGCTGTGGCTTCCTGCCGATCCTGCCGCCGCTTGTCGCTGATTTCATAAAGGACGTAAGCCAAGTCTTTCACCGCTTCGGCCTTGTCACTTCCGAACTTTTTCAGCAGTACGGCTGTATCGTGCGACAAACCGTCCAGCTGATGTTGGCGCACCAGATATTGGCAGCACTCCCAGATGGTGAGGTGCCTGTCAGATTCTGGATCCCAGCCTTCCTCAAGCTCTTCACGCTTGTAGATCCGCACGCGACCAGCAGATGATTCTACGATACCAGCGTGGCGCACATCGTCGACTGAAATGCCGCGTGCGCGTGCAAGGCTATCGGCGTCGCCGAACATCCCCTTTTCGAAGCCGTGTTGTGTGAACCAGGTCACCGCAAAGCGCGTTTCCGGATCGAAATCGCCCTCTTGCGCAGACAGATATTGGTCGAGTTCCTCATTGATAATCTGCAAAGCAGTCTTCACCGACATGGGCTTGTCATCGCGCTCGATCACGGAAGCATAACGACTGAAAATCGCGATGCCTGGGCCAATGGACGCTTGGGGAATGTCCACAGGTGCAATGCTCGCACGATGCATCTCTTTCAGGGCCGCAGGGAGCTCTCGGCGCAGAGCACGGATGAACTCGACGCGAGAAATGATTTCCGCGTCGGCCGAGCGCGGTCGACACGCCATCACGACAGAGGTCGCAAGCGCGTTCTTATTTTTCTTAAGGTTGCCGACCAGTTCCGTGCGAACAGGCCACGTTGCCCCGATCGAGTATCCTGCATCGACGATCGCCTGAAGGAAAGTAGCCCACCCTTTTACCGAAAAGCCGCTTTCATCTACCTCGCCTTGCCGAAATGCATAATAAATTGCAGCGGGAACATCGGGACGGCCTTGGGTGGCCATGTGATGCATAACCGTGGTCATGCCTTCGAGGAAGAAGCTGTCCGCTTCGTCCTTGCCACCATGCCGTTTGTAGTCGGCGACCAGCTCTTCCTGCTTCGGAACCAGCATGGTCGAGAACAATTCCGGGTATGTTTTCGCAAGGCCCTTCCTAAGCCAGACGTAGAAGAAGTCCGAAAGGTCAGCGTAGGGGACATTGTCGTAGTATGGCGGGTCAGTTGAAATGACGTAGCCCGAGAAATCGACGTTCTGGGCATCCATTTGCCGCTCGATACCAGGGTGCTCACTGCAAGGAAGTGCAGCGACACTTTTTGCCAAGTATTCGACCTGACCGATGAAATTTCCTGATGAAGACGAGAAGGGGTTTCCTTCAGCTGTGTCCCATCGCATTGGCAGGGCCTGCATAGCGAAGACCTGCTCAACGTTCTCGCGCGTTGTATGCCAGAACGTGCTTGTTGATTGCCGGTTCGCCAATCGGCTCACCCCCAATACGAGATAGGAATGTATCGCCTGTCTGTAATCGGAATCCTCAATTTGATCTACAACTTGGGGAATTAGCTCCATAAAGGTGTTCAGGGCAATCGTTTGACGATCCATGAACAGGTCAGAGATATTGGTGGGACCGTAGTTGGTCACGCTCATGTACTGAGGATGCTGAGAAAGAGGGTATTCCGGCCGCCATTCTGGTTTCTCGCTGAATGCAAGAGACTCTTGCTGCGTCGTTGGAGAAACGTATCTCCGTCCGCCCTTTCCTTCGGCAACGATGGCAACGAGACGCCAGCCCATCCGCCCGGCCATGCCCTCTGCCTTGACGTAATCGGCGGTAATGGCGTCGCCAGTTAACAGGCACCTGAAGTTTGCCCCTCTTCCAGCTTTGGTACCCGCGCCGATAGCTTCGGCGTCGTCGGGTTTTCCGGTATATACCTCAAACGAAATATCTGTTCCGCTGACTACAGGTTTAACCCACACCGACTTATTGGGCTTGTTGCAAAGCCAGTAGTTCGAGATCAGCGGTACGTGAGCCCCACGCACAGCTGGGTTTGGACTAGCTACAGTTCGAGCCCACATCCATGCGAGCACGGTCGCGTCGCCGCCACCTTGCTCCTTGGTGAGAGCCACCTGCGGATAGAGATGGCCAATCTTTGCCCATGCCTTTTCTGTCAGCGCCTTTGCATACCAAAGAATGTCCTCGGCGAGGCCTTCCGCTCCACGGTAGTGCAAGCGCTCTGGCTTTCCAGGATGGGTGGGCGTTCGATTCTTGAACTTGGACGGCAGCTCGATCATTGCCTTGCCGATCATCACCGCAACCGGGTTCAGGTCAGACCCTGTCGCAGGCAAACCAAGCCGAAGTGCTTCTAGCGGGATTGAGCAACCACCGGAGAAGGGATCGTAGGCCGGTGGAACCCCGTCTGGGAAGTTCCTGCGGATCTCTGCACGTGCTCGTTCGAGGACTTCCTCGTTGGTCGAGTTCTCCCACTTCACCAAATCCTCGATGATCCGGAAGAGGCGATCACGCTCAGCCTGAACTTCCTCCTCGGTCGTGAACTGGTCTGGGTGGCTCGACGGATCATCCACCAGCTGGGCGAAAAGCACTGCGCGGCAAGCCGCAAGCGGCCGCCGCGCCCACCAAAGATGCAGCGTGGACGGGTGGCCGTGACGGATCGACTTCTCGCGCGCCGAAGCCGCGTTAATAGCCTCCAGCGGAATGGCGACCTCGATCAGTTTCTTTTTGTAGACGGTGGTCAATCGATGCCTCCAATTAATCGGTAATTCAAGTTCAGCATGCGGGGTTACCCGAGGCGCACACGATAGCGGTAGGGACCAGTTTCATCGATGATTACGTGGTCACCAGCCTTTGCTCGGTTCTGTTTGAAGAAGGCCCCAATCCAACCGCGGGCGCGGAAGAATTTCTTCGATCCATCAAGGTCTGTCTGGACTGGTTCGCCGCTACCCCAATCCACTGTCAGTTCGCGGCTGGCGCGAGCCGCCTTGTTCGAACCGCCGACAGCATCTGCCGGGAACCTGTCGAAGAATGACCGCAGGTAGATATGGTTGTTGGCAATGTTTCCCTCAGTCAGCACCACCTCACCGATGGTTCGGCCATTGGTTGACGCCGCTGCGGGCGACAAAGCTTCCACTGGCGGTGACGGTTTCGGGGTCGCCTTGGGCCTGAGGGCGGCGGCCACTGTGTTCATCTTGGTGGCCGGGTAAGGCTCGCCGTCATCCCACTCGATATCAATGTAGAGCTTGCTTCCACCCTGCCGGATATCGACCTTCACCTGATCGCTCGGTTTGTTGCGGGCAGGCGAGGAAGTATGGGGCAAATCGGCTGACATGCCGGTTCCGGAGAGCTGCTTCTCGAGGGCGTCGACTGCCGCCTCGTCAAGCTCAACCCAGGTCACCGCGCCGCTCTTATGCTGGTAGGGTACAGGGCGAGCAAGACGCTGCACGTCAGCCAGCTTCCAAGGTGTGTTCCACTTCGTCACCTCGCCCGACCGGATCATGGACTCCGGAATACGGTGGTGCTCAAAGTTCGCGATCATCTGCTCCGGCGTCAGCGGCGAACCAACATCAACCAGTCGAGCCACTCCCTGCACGGCGCCGCTACCCTTGCGGATCAACCCGAACCAGCCCCGATGGGATGCGCCGGACGAACGCATCTCCCAGTCCTTCGAGCCGTTGAGGAGATACTCGATCCATGGATCGGCGACGATCAATGCCTTGGTGATCCTCATGCCACAGTCCCGTTGTCGCAAAGCTTGAGCATTTTCTCGTGCACTGACGCCTCGTTAATCGGCCCCAGAAGAATGGCGACCGAGATCAGCTCCTTCGTGTATTTTTGGTCGTGCATCGGGTTCTCTCTTAATCAGGTCGCGCGAGTATCAAGGTGCGATGGTAGCCAGCCGACGAGCACATGCTGATCTTCATCCATCCAGGTGAAATAGAGCCTGAAACAGAAGCGCTCTTCTCTGCTGTTCCCTTTCTTCAGGTGACGGTCGAGCAGAAGGCGGCTTTTCCCCCACCGGACGAGGTAGGTGTCGCCGTGCTCTCCCCAGCCTGCCCCAGCAAAGGACGGTTGCTCATCTAGCCCCAAGCGCGCGCATTCGGCATCGTATGCAGCCTTGGCCTCATCCCCACCGTTGCGGCGCATCGGAACGTAAAAATCCCGCAGCAACAGCAGAGATCGATAAATGAGTTGGACATCTTCGAACTGGGATTTCTTGATCCCCTGAAAAGCCCGGCTGTGCAATTCAACGGAACCAGACAGATGTTCCCGACACCAGCCCTCAAAGTCGTCAAGGTTGTCCGGCAGGTCGATCTGAGGCTGCGAGGATTGGGCCAGACGGTTTTCGAGCAACGCGATCCTGTGTCGCAAAAACACATTGCTTTGCCGTTGCTGCTCAGCCTGTTGCTCGGCTTCCTCGCGCTCTTGGTCCGCAAGAGCGATATAGCTGTCCTGCTCTTCCTTGATCTGCTCAAGCGCTGCGGTCAGGTCACGAATTTCCTGTTCAGCAAGGGCCAGCAAGTCGCGGTCTGACTCGCCCTCAACGCGTGCAGTCTGGCGACGGAGCTCGCCCGCCACTCTCTTTACCTCAAGGAACGGCGGCAGTTGTCGCTGGCTATCCCTGCCACTGACCGTACGGCTCAGCGTCTGATTGATGAGGAAGGATAGGTAGGCTTGCGGACCGCCCGTCCAGTTTGCAATTCTACTGGGAAGGCCCAAGGGATGGGCCGCTGCCTCATCGGTCGAGGGATCGAACCCCGGTCGATAGGTCCGCACCGCCTGTCGATAAACCGACAATGCTTTGCCGACCTTATCCGTCAAACGGTAACTCGCTGCTTGCGAAACGATCGCCACATGAGCAGCGCCCGCAAGACGGCGAGCTACTTCCCGCGCTGGAATGATCGTCTCAGACCAGTCATTCGAGTCCTCGGGCAGCGAGAACACGATGACATCACTTCGACGCCCCTTGTTCCATAGCAGCTTACAGAGTTCATCCGCCTCATTCTCGGTATCAATGAGCATCGGTTCGGCAGAAATGTTGATGCCATCGAGCCATGCGTGGCCAGCTGCGACTACCTCTCGGACGAAGCTTGGCACTGACGCGTCAAACTCCTGGTATGGACCGCGCGATACACACTGAAGGCGAGTTCCGAAGAGAACCCGTCCGTCAGCTTGCGGCGCTAGCGCAATTTCCGTCGTCCAAGTCCGCTGGGGCACACTTTTATCGGCGTCGTCGATCCGAGCAGCCCAATAGCGTGGCGCGTCGATGGAGATGGCTTCAGTCCGCTGCGAGCCTATGTCATCGATAACAAAGGACTTCCCCTCATGTGCATGATTTGGGAGAGGACGCCCCGAGCGCCGCTCCATCCAGCCGAGGACGGATTGCATCAACCCGTTGAAGGCTGATCCGCTACCTTCGGCGTCAATCAGTAATGCACACTGACTGACAGGCTGAATCGCCGGACGAAGCCCTCGATTGGCACCGAAGCGCAGCAAGGATTCACTCATAACCATTTCCCTTGTCAGTCTCATCCAGGCTTCTCAGCGCGCTCCAGCAGGCGCGGAAGGTGGAATTGGATGGCGGTTTCGAGGAACGATGGCTCACGCTCGACGAGCGGGCCGCGAATGTAGCGCGGCTCATGGGCATAGCCGTTGCTAACCGGCACCACCGCCAGGATGAACTTCTCTGGCTCGTGCAGTGATGTTATGATTTCCTGCCGGGTGATCATCACGCTATCCGCGCCATCGATCCGGCCCTTGACCTCGATGAAGCGCAGATGACCCGTGGTTGCATCGTGCGAGGCAATGTCATAGCCGATCTTCTGCATCGAAACGTCGGTCGGCGTGTTACCGAGAGCCCGCTCCGCTGCCATCACCGCCTCCATCGCGGCCAGCTCGATCGCCCGGCGCGCTGCGGGATCTTCCGAGAAATGGTTGCCGATGGGCGCTGCGTTCTGGGCGTCGAGCAGCCCGCGCGGGATCACCACCATGCCGCCACGAACCCGCGGTGGCTGCGATGAAATGAACCGTTCTTTCTCGAGCTGGTCCATCCGCCGCTTCTGGCGCTCAGCCAGATCTTCGGCGCGGCGCTGCGCGTTCTGCCAGTTGAGCCGGGTCTTCTTGCCGGCCTTCTCCTCCTCCTTGAGCTCGAAGGCCCGTGAATCCCAGTAATTGATTTCCTTCTTGAGCCGGGCGCGGACCTCCTGCTCGACCTTGTCGATCTCTGGCAGACGCCGCGCCTTCACCTCAGCAACATGATGCTGCGCCAGTTCGACCGTTGCGAAGCGGATCGCCGTCTTCTCCAGATCAGTCGTTAGCCAGCCTTCATCCAGGTGGCTGCGCACCGCAGCGATTTCGTCAGGCGTGGCCGGGCGCAAGTTCAGGTGCGGTGCAATCCCTGCATTGGTGGCGTTGCCAGCCTTGTCGATCGCGGCAAATTGCAGCTTCTGCGACAGGGTATGCGGTTTGCCGAGGCTGGTCAGCCTGCCATCCTGCACGCTGTGTTCGAGGAGGAAAACAGCGGACAAGGCTTCTCCTGCGTCGGTGTCGTCCACCAGTATCGCGCCCTGGCGCATGATCTGCTCATATTGCTCGCGGACCAGACTGATGACCGCTTCAAGCAGCGGGTGGCCGGGACATACGAACGCCGCCACGGGCTGCTGATTGATCTTGTCCTTCTCGAAACAGATCCGCTCATACTGCTTCTGGATCGGTGCGCCGGTGCCGATCTGGCGATCCCGCTCGCGGATACGGACCGGGACGTGGGTGATTTCCCAGCGCCCCTCTTCGCGCCGCTTGATGCGGCCGCCCAGATGCTGGAACGCCTCGACGAAGAAGCTCTGGATATGGTGCGGCTGCAACCGCAGCGCCTCGGCGCGTTCCATTTCCAGGCGCAGCTCTTCCACCCGCGCTTCCGGCATCGTGTCGTTCGTCAGCGCGCGCCGGCGCAGCAGCTCAAGCAGATGGGTCTGATCGACGGCGCCATCGACCTGCTGGAACAGCCGCGCCTTGACCTCTTCCTGCTCACCATACTGGATCGCCTGGAACAGCAGATCCTTGAGCGCGGTGCCTTCGAACAGTTCGCCCAGCACGTCATAGACGCGTCCGCCCAGCGCTTCTCGTGCCGCCTCCAGCTTTTCAAGGAGGCGCGCGTAGACCTCGCCTTCACGGGTGTCAGCCGCAACCAGATTCCAGAGGTGACAGACCTCGGTCTGGCCGATGCGATGGATGCGCCCGAACCGCTGCTCGATCTTGTTGGGGTTCCACGGCAGGTCGTAATTTACCATAAGATGCCCGCGCTGAAGATTGACACCTTCGCCCGCCGCATCGTTGGCGATCAGGACCAGCATGTCCTTGTCCTGCATGAACCGCTCAACCACCTTGCGGCGTTCCTCGCGCGACACCCCGCCATGGATGACATCGACCGCCTCGGCATTGCCGATCCGGGCACGTACCTTGTCGAGCAAATAATGGAGTGTGTCCTTGGGCTCGGTGAAAATGATGAGCTTGCGCCGATTACCAGCTGCATCGACCATCAGATCGTCATCGAGAATCCGGTTGAGCTGGCTCCATTTGGTATCGACGCCCGAGCGCAGCACGCCCAGAGCCATCGATTCCAGACCCTTGAGCGTCTCGACTTCGAGCGCCAGCTGTTCGACCGTCTCCGCAGTCGTTGCTCCGGTCGAGATCAGGTCTTCGAGCTCGTCGATCTCATCCTGACCATATTCGTCGATATTGCCGAGCATGTCGGCATTGACCTTGGGCACAGCGAAGTCAGCCCGGCGACCAGCATTGGCAAGGCGCGCTTCGCCCAGTTCGGTCTCGAGCCGTTCACGGCGGCGCTTGAGTGACTGGTAGATGGCAGCTGGCGAGGAGGCGAGCCGCCGCTGAAGGATCTGCAATGCGAAGCCGACGTTGTTGCGCTTCTTGCCATCCCCTTCGGCAAACCGCTGAACGCGGTTCATCTCGGTGCGCACATACTCCGTGACGGCTGTGTAGAGCGCAGCCTCGCCTTCCGAGAGCTCATACTTGACCGTATAGGCGCGGCGCTCCGGGAATAGCGGGCGCCCATCGAAACGCAGCAATTCTTCCTTGGTCAGCCGCCGCATCATGTCGGCCGTATCGGCATAGTGAACACCGTCGCGGAACCGGCCCTCGAACCGGTCGCCATCGAGCAGCGCCATGAACAGCTGAAAATCCTCTTCCTTGCCATTATGCGGCGTCGCCGACATCAGCAGCAAGTGACGGCAGACCTGGCCGAGCTTCTGGCCGACCTGATAGCGCCGCGTATATTTGACATCGCCGCCGAAATAGGTGGCCGACATGCGATGGGCTTCGTCGCAGATGATGAGGTCCCACTCGCGGGCGCTCATCAACTTCTCCTGCAAATCCTCGTTACGCGCCAGGACGTCGAGCCGGACGATGAGCCGATCACGGTCCGTGAACGGATTGCCCGAGCGCGAGGTCTCGATCATGTCGCGGCTCAGAATATCGAACTCGAGGTTGAACTTCTGACCGAGTTCGTCCTGCCACTGCTCGACGAGACTGCCTGGTGCAACGATCAGGCAGCGTTCAAGATCGCTGCGCGCGATCAATTCCTTGATGAGCAGCCCAGCCATGATCGTCTTGCCTGCCCCCGGATCGTCGGCGAGCAGGAAGCGCAGCGGCTGACGCGGCAGCATCTCGCCATAGACCGCTGAAATCTGGTGCGGCAGCGGATCAACCATGCTGGTGTGGATGGCCAGATAGGGGTCGAAGTAGTGCGCGAGTTTGATCCGGTTGGCTTCGGTCACCAGACGCAGAAGGGCACCGTCGGCATCGAAAGACCAGGGGCGGCCATTCTGCTCGACCTCCAGGCGATGCTCATCATCCCGGTATAGCACAGACTCGGCAACCGTGCCGTTGTGGTCGCGGTACACGACGCTGATCGCCTGATCGCCGATCCAGTCGACCGAAACGACATGAACGGGCTGGTTCGAGGCAATGCCGCGTACCGATGCACCGTTCTTGATCTCTTCGAGCTTCGCCCCCATCGGCACTACCGTCCCCTGTCCACGTCCTAAAGCTGAAACTCGGCGCGTTCGAGCGCCACCAGCGTTTCCTTGCGATTCACATTGACGATATGCTGGCTTCGCGCGCTGCGCTTCGCCGCATCGTCAAGCAAACCGAGCCTTTTCAATACATAAAATAGCATCGCATAGCGCACGGAAAGTACCGTGGTGTCGACTTCTAGGCCGTAGTCCTTGGCGACAACTCGCTTCTGACTTTCGGTCAGCTCCGGGTGCGGCCCGACAATCACGTCGAAATAGTTGTTCCAGAGCCAGTCATGTTCGCCGGATTGGCCAGGCTCGCCTTTCCCTCCAACGTCCAGAATCCGGGGAAGCAGGAAGTCCTTGAACTTGTTTTCGACGTGGCAAAACCCGCGCACGTGCCAGCGAAAACCATCGTACCCGAACGCGTGCGGCGTCATCCGCCGCCATATCGGGTCAGGCCGGGCGCTGTTCATCGACTGGTAGAATACATCAATCGACTGGTTCTCCCGCACCGCTTCGAGAACCCGCCGCAAGATGGCGATGTCGATTTCGCGCTTGGGCGTTAGCGCCACGTCAGCGCTCGGCATCGCTGCAATCCATGATTCGCTTGACGGCAGCATCCCCTCGGCAACCGCCCGCAGCTGCGAGAGATACTTGTACGGGTCAGGATCAAGAAACCGCAGCACGAACGCGTCTGCCGCCACGTAGCGCTTGGCCCGCGCATCATAGAGCATGTTGCCCGGCGCACGCGCTTGATAAAGCGACAGATCCTTCGAAGCTTGCGGCGTCGAGACGCCGAAGCATTCGATGATGTCGGCGCGGTTGATCGTGCCCTCCCAGAACAGGCGGAACTCGATAAATTCCAGTCGTTGCTCGACACCCCAGCGCACCTTGGCGGCTCTCCATTAGTATAGAAACTATCCGAACGTTGACGTTCGATGAGAATAGTTTATATGCGGTTAACGTACGGCGAGTCAAGGAGACGTATAATGGCAGACCGCTATGTGACAAAGCACCCGAACGGTTGGGCGGTGAAGGCCGCAGGCGCACAGCGCGCGAGCAGCGTCCATTCGACGCAGCGCGCAGCAGAAGAGGCCGCCAAGCAGACCGTGCGCAATCTGGGCGGCGGCGAGGTCCGCATCCAGGGCCAGAACGGACGCTGGCGTGATTCGGACACCGTGGTGCCCGGCAATGATCCGATGCCGCCCCGCGACAAGAAGCACTGAGCGAGAGGCTGCGCACCATGAGGCGAATCCTGACCATCGACGGCGGCGGCATCCGCGGGACGTTCCCGGCGGCTTTTCTTGCCAATCTCGAACAGGATCTCGAACAGCCGATCGGGCGCTATTTCGACCTCATCGCGGGCACTTCGACCGGCGGGATCATTGCCATTGGTCTCGCTCTCGGTCTGCGCGCCGCCGACATTCTGCGGCTTTACGAAGAGGAAGGCCCGGCCATTTTCTCGCAGAGCCGGACGGGCTTTTTGGGCTGGCTTGAGCGCCATCTGCGCAAAGGTCGCTGGGCCGTCTGGGGGCCGAAGTACAGCGCCGAGCCGCTGCGCAACGCTCTGCATGGCGTTCTTGGCGACCGGCTGCTGGGCGAGGCCCAGACCCGGCTGGTGATCCCGGCATGGCATCCCCAGACCCAGGGCGTCTATGTCTTCAAAACCGCACACCATCCTCGCTTGCGGACAGACTATCGCGAACTGGCCATCGATGCGGCTATGGCGACGGCGGCAGCGCCAACCTATTTTGCCCAGCACGTGACCGCCAATGACGTCGGACTGGTCGACGGTGGCCTGTGGGCCAACAACCCTGCAGGGCTCGCCGTCGTCGAGGCCATCGGCACGCTTGGCTGGCCCGCCGATCAGCTGAACGTCCTGAGCGTGGGCTGCCTCGATGACATCAAGACGCTGCGGACCTCCTACGGCGCGGCCCGGATCGCCCCCCAACTGTCCAGTATCTTCATGGCAGGCCAGTCACACGGTTCGCTCGGCATCGCCAAGATCCTGACGGGCGATGAGCATGAGCGTCGCGCCGTCTTCCGGGTCAGCCAGCCGGTTCCCGATGGCTTCTACTCGCTTGATGACACCCGCCGCATTCGCAGCCTCAAGGACCGGGCCTTCGCCGAAGCCCGCGTCCAGAAGCCGATCCTGCAACCCTATTTCTTCGGCGCTCCCGCCGACGAATTCATCCCCTGTCACGAGGTGCCCTGATGACTGTTCACGACAAGCGGCTGGCCAGGTCGCACGACGATATTCTTGAAGCCATCGCTGCTGCGCTGGATATTCCGCCCGGCAAGTTCGAGGAGGCCAAGCAGCGCTATGAGGCGCTCGGTGGCTGGCTCGACCGTCCGGAATCCACGCTGACCGATCTTGACCCCGCCATTTCGCCGCACGGCTCGTTTCTTCTGGGAACCGTCACGCGCCCGCTGACCGATGCCGACGAGTATGATGTCGACCTTGTCTGCCGGGTCAACGGATCGAAGGCCGCGCTCACGCAGAAGCAGCTCAAGGACGCCGTCGGGTATGAGGTCGCCTTGTATGCGCGTGCGCGGAACATGGCACAGCCGGAAGAGCGTCGTCGTTGCTGGACCCTCAATTATGCCGAGGGCGCACAGTTCCACATGGATGTCTTGCCGGCCTTGCCCGATGCGCAGCGCTATCAGGCGCAGTTGCGGGCCAAGGGCTTTGGCATCCTCGCCGCCGATGGCGACCTCAGTGGCCACGCGATCGCGATTACCGACAATCAGCGTCGCGATTATGCCCTGATCTCGGACGACTGGTTGCAGAGCAACCCTTATGGCTATGCCGCCTGGTTCCGTGGGCGCATGCGGGTCCGGCTGACCGAGGCCAAGCGGTCGTTCGCCGCGCGCGAGCGGATCACGGCCAGCGTCGATGAAATCCCGGATTACAAGGTGCGCACTCCGCTTCAGCAGGCCATCCAGCTTCTCAAGCGTCACCGAGACTGCATGTTTGCCGAAGATGGCGAACACAAGCCGATCTCGATCATCATCACGACCCTAGCTGCCCATGCCTATAACGAGGAAGCCTCGCTGTCGGCAGCGCTGCAGACCATCTTGATGAACATGGATCGTTACATCGAGGAGCGGGAAGGAATTGCCTGGGTCTCCAACCCCGTCAATCCGACCGAGAACTTCGCCGACAAATGGCCGGAAGAGCCGCGCAAGCGCGACAACTTCTACCGCTGGCTCGCACAGGCCCGGCAGGATTTCGCGCAGTATCTGCGCGCCAGCCCCTACGATACCATTCCGGCCGAACTGGAGCAGCGCCTCGGTCCCAGCCTGGTAAAGCGCGCGCTCAACAGCGTCATGCCAGGCGATGGTGCCATCGGGGCTCCTGCGCTGCTTCTGGGGGTCGGCCATGATGCCGAGCTCGAGCGTGCCCGCCACGCGGTCGATGCCATTCAGAGCAGCGGATCCCAGTCCCGTCCCTGGGTGCGCTGAGGCGGTCGCTTTGCTCACGCTGCTCGAGGTTCAAGCTGCGATCGCGTTTGAACAGCCCGGTCTCCGGGCGTCTGAGATCGATGGCAAGATCGTCGTTGAAGGGACGTTCGTGGTCACAGACGGTAGCCCCGTTTGTGACCCGGCAGGTCCGCTGGCCCGCTACGCCGTCAAAATCGAGCTGACCCACGCCTATCCACGCATCGAACCCCGGGTTTTCGAGACTGGCGGGCGCATCGCCCGCGACCCCGACCACCATATCAACGGGGATGGCGATTGCTGCGTGACGGTCTGGGAAAACTGGTTGGCGACAGCAGCCGACACCGGCATTGCGGCCTATCTGAGCGGCCCCCTGCGCGAGTATTTTCTGGGTCAGTTCTGGTTTGAAAAGACTGGCAGCTGGCCGTTCGGCGAACGAGCGCACGGGATGGAAGGCATGGAAGAGGCCTATGCCGATGCGCTCGGCATAGCGAACCGGCGCAAGGACATTCTCTATCACCTGCGGATATTGCGACTGCCGAGGCCGAGGGGGCATTGGCCCTGTCCCTGCGGCAGCACAAGGCGCCTGCGCGACTGCCATGCTGCCGACCTGTGGTCGATGCATCGCCGCATTCCGCCACACCTCGCGCGCGCAATGCTGGTCCGACTGCAACCCCGCAAAGGCGAGTTGTCCAGGGCAGGCTTCTAGCTACCGTTGGGGAAGGCCTTCCCCTGCCGCCATGCCCGTTCCGGTCTTGTCGGACCCCTTCCAGCGGGGCGGCTGCCCCGCAACACCCCGCCAGAGTGAGAGTGCCTCCGTCAGTCCGTGACGGATGAAGAGCGGCGAGAGAGGCTTGTCGCGGTCCGTCGCGGAGCTTCATGCAATGGCATCTCGAACCACAGCGCGCTCATCGAGCGGGCGAGCCAACCTTTACCAGCAGATCACCGACCGGATCATTACCGACCTCGAAGCCGGACGGGTGCCTTGGGTCCAGCCGTGGACCAGCGCCCAGACGGGCGTCGGCATGCCGCACAATGCCGTCAGCCAGCGGGCCTATAGCGGCATCAATATCCTGACCTTGTGGGATGCGGTCGTCTCCAACGGTTATTCGGGCCACGCCTTCCTCACATTCCGGCAAGCAGCGCTGCTCGGCGGGACCGTTCGGCGCGGCGAGCACGGCGTGCCGATCATCTACACGCGCCGGTTCGTGCCCGGCGAAGAACAACGCCGCGCCGCCGCCGAGGGACGCGATCCGGTCGGAGGCATCCCGTTCCTGCGCACCTTCACGGTGTTCTCGGTCGATCAGTGCGAGGGGCTGCCCGAACATGTCTGCGTTCCGCCACCGCCCGTCCCTGCCGGTCTGATCTTGCCGCAAGCGGATGCACTGATCCGCGCGACCGGCGCCGATTTTCGGATAGGTGGTGCTTCGGCCTACTACAGCCCGGCACACGACTTCGTGGCCGTACCCCGGCCCGACGATTTTCACGATCCGATCAATTGGCATCGCACAGCCTTCCATGAGCTGGGGCACTGGACGGGGCACCGCAGCCGCCTCGATCGTGACCAGACAGGTGCGTTCGGATCGAAGGACTATGGGCGCGAAGAATTGGTCGCAGAGATGACCGGAGCCTTTGTCTGCGCCGCCTTGGGGATCACCCCGACCGTCCGTCACGCTGACTATATCGGGTCGTGGCTGGAGATCATCCGGGAGGACAATCGCGCCATTCTCCGGGCCGCCAGCGCCGCATCAAAGGCGGCCAACTATTTGCTGGAACATGGCCCAACGGCTGCGGGGCGCAAGGCCGCCAACGATGCCGATGAGTCAGACGCACCCGATGCAGGAGGTGCTGCCACCTCCAGGGCGGTGGCGTGATCGCGCGACGGCGCATAGCCCGCCTGCGGCGGGCCAGAGGAAGAGGAGGGCCGGAAGATTCGTGATGGGCTCGGGAGCCGGGAGAGAGTCTCGCGGCGGCCTGTCATGGAGAAACCACATGGGCAAACAGCCTGCGAAAATCACCCTCAGCCCGTCGCGCGATATCCCGTTCGACAAGCTGGTCCTGTCCCAGTCCAACGTCCGCCGGATCAAGGCCGGGGTGTCCATTCCCGAGCTTGCCGAAGACATCGCCCGGCGCACTCTTCTGCAAAGCCTAAACGTCCGACCCGTTCTGGGCGAGGATGGTGCCGAAACCGGCATGTTCGAGGTTCCGGCCGGTGGTCGGCGTTACCGTGCGCTCGAACTGCTGGTGAAGCAGAAGCGGTTGGCAAGCACCGCTCTCGTCCCGTGCATTGTCAAGGCGGCCACGACCGACATTTCTGCCGAAGAAGACAGCTATGCGGAGAATGCGGTGCGCGAGCAACTCCATCCTCTCGACCAGTTTCGCGCGATGCAGGCCATGGTCGGCAAGGGCAGCGCGGTCGAGGACATTGCCGCCCACTTCGGTGTGACGCCGGCGGTGGTACGCCAGCGCCTCAAACTGGCATCGGTCTCGCCGCGTCTGTGCGACATCTATGCTGATGACGGCATGAGCCTCGAGCAGTTGATGGCGTTCACCGTGTCGGACGACCATGCCCGCCAGGAGCAGGTGTGGGAGATGCTGGCCCACAGTTACAACAAGTCAGCCGCTTACATTCGCCAGCGTCTGACCGAAAACAGCGTGCGGGTTGCCGACAAGCGGGTCCGCTTCGTCACCATCGACACCTATGTCGCTGCTGGCGGCGGGGTCATGCGCGACCTGTTCGAGGACGACGATGGGGGCTGGCTGACTGACCCGGGATTGCTTGACACGCTTGTAGCGGACAAGCTGCGACAGGCGGGTGAAGACATCGCAGCCGAAGGCTGGAAGTGGGTGGCGACGGCAGTCGACATGCCCTGGGCGGTCACCAATGGCCATCGCGAAATCAGCGGAACCGAAGTCGCTATGACCGAGGCCGAGCAAGCCCGTCTCGCCGCCCTGCAAGGAGAATCAGACGAGATCGAAGCGCAATGGGCAGACGAACGCGATGTGCCGCAAGACGTCTATGACCGGCTCGACGCCATCAACGCCGAGATCGGCAAACTCGCGGATCGACCGCTGGTTTTCGAACCCGCCGACATGGCGATCGCAGGTGCCTTTGTTTCGATCGAGCGCGACGGCTCCCTGTGTGTTGAACGCGGCTATGTCCGCCCCGAAGACGAACCAGCAGCTGATCCGGTGCCCGATGGCACAGAACGCGAGCCGGTATCGGTTGAAGGCGACACGGGCAGCGCCAGACCTGTCGGGACGGATGGCGATGGCCATGCGAGGGGCGAGGACGACGAGGAAGGCGACGAGGGGCTCAAGCCCCTGCCGGATCGCCTCGTTGCCGATCTGACCGCCTGGCGCACGCTCGCTTTGCAGGATGCGTTGGCACAAAATCCGGCGACCGCGTTCGCGGCGGTGTTGCATGCTCTAGTTCTGCAGACATGTTATTTTGCGAGCCGGGAAAGCTGCCTTCAGCTTGTCGCCCAGGACGTGAGCTTCGCCAATCCGCCCTCCGGTCTGCGCGACAGCGCGCCTGCCCGCAGCCTCGCCGAGCGCGCCCGTTACTGGGAGGAGCGGCTTCCCGAGTCGGACGCCGATCTGTGGGAAGCGTTGCTCGCCCTCAACGGCGACGAGCAGGCAGCCTTGTTCGCTCATTGTGCTTCGCGCAGCGTGAATGCCCAGTGCGAGATTGTGCCCAAGTACGACAATGGCCGTGTATCGAAGCACAGCATCGAGCGCCGTCTTGCCCATAGCCACGTCCTCGCGCGCGCCGTGGGTCTTGATCCTGTGGCCGCAGGCTGGCGACCGACCGTCGACGGCTATTTCCGAAGCGTCACCAAGCCGCGCATTCTCGCTGACGTCACCGAAGCGCGCGGCGAGCAGTTCGCAGGCATGATCGATCACCTCAAAAAGGCGGACATGGCGCGCGAGGCGGAGCGTCTGCTCGAAGACGCCCAATGGCTGCCCGAGCCGCTCCGCACTCCTCCAGTCTGCGAAACGGAGCCCGACGCCGTGGACATCGATGCTCTGCCCGCCTTCCTCGACGAGGATGACGGCGCTTACGCGATCGCTGCCGAATGAAACTGGCAGGGCGGCAGGAGCCGCCTTGCTCTTTCCCTTTTCCCGCAAGGCCCGGCCACTGCGCCGGGCTTTTGCATTCTGGGAGGAATATCCCGTGTCAGCACAGCATATCTATACCAGCGCTCCGCTCGGCAGCCTGATCCGCTACTCCAATGGCAAACCCCGTCCTCCGGCCCGATTTCGGCGCAAGCTGAGGGCATGGGAGCATGAGAACGGGATCGGCCGTCTGGTTGAGCGGTATCCGGGTTACGCAAGCGCAAGCTTCAACTCTCCGCCCCACTTCATGCTCCACCTGGGCGATTATGGCAGTCAGGGCACAATCGTTCTGACTGTGCGGCGCGCCTATGGCCTCGACAGCAGTTTGCAGTTCGAGATTGTCGAGACCCCGCGAGCGGGTTCCGTGCGCATCCTGACCAGCGTCGACGGCCGCGATGAGCTGCGTCATCTCGCCAGCACAATGGCTGCCGCCGAGAGCTGGATGCAGGTCAATCGTTACTCGAACATGCGGACGGAGATTGTCGGCGATCCGGACCCCGTCATCCTCCCTCCGACGACGATGAGGGCGGCATGAGCACGATCAAGGTAGAATTCGGGACCACGCGCGATGGTGACATGGCGGCGCGCGTCGGCGATCTCGCCTATATCGCCATCCCGATAGAAGCCGGCTTTTCGGTCGCGTCGGCGTGGCGACTAAACCGCCCCATTGGCGACTGGCAACGTGCAGATGTTTGCGGTGCTGAAAGCTCGGTCAGCGACCATCAAGCCTTCCGGGCCTATGTCGGAGACATCGCGCTTCATCTGCGCCAGCGCGAGGCGCTCGGGCGGATCGAGACGGTTCACCCCATCTCGACGCCATGGGGCAAGTCGCAGACCGCGACCGTCTACGCACCCGGGATCGTTTTCCACTCCACCGCAGGGCATGGCGGGTTCAAGCTCGATCGTATGCGCAACAAGGCCATGCCAGAAGCGCTGCGCATCGCTGGCGGATGGTATGAGGAGGATGGAGACTGGGCGAGGGTTGCAGCCGGTTATCCTGACCTCTTCACCTACCGTGAGCAGGCCTCAGCTGACCGGATATTGCGCGACTGGTGCCCCGACGCCTGGGAAGCGATCCACGGACGGGCACTGGCGCCAGGTGAATCCTTTTCCCGTGAGCGCGACGAATTTTCCCGCAGGCATACCCAAGACTGGGTCGTCATTTCCGCCAGGACAACAGCATCGCCCCCCGGTTACGTCGAGGTAATCGCGTCGCTGGGTGGTCGGCGCGACGCCTCGCCAAAGCGAGCATTCCTCGTTCCCGGTGAAGACTATGCACACCGTGGCCGCCACGGTTTCGTCATCGACCCGGACAGGCACGGCGAGATCGAACTTTCGCCTCGATGACCTGCCCGTTGCCCATGACCGCGCCATAGCATCGAAAGAGCCTTGGGCGCGGGCTTTCCTTTCTCCATTCTCCCGGAGTCCTCATCATGTCCGACACTCTAGCCGATGCGGCCTGCGCCGCGTCGCCCACTTCCATGCGCCTTACCAGCCCCCGCTCGGCTGCACTGTTCGCCGCAGCAAATGCGCTGCTTCCTTTGCTGGAAACAGGCTCGCCCATCAGCAGCACTCAATTGCGCGATGTCATGACCGGTGCCTTTACCCGGAGCGATGCCGAAGGGGCATGGGACTGGAAGATGGCGTATGACGCCTGCGAAGCCGCCCAGATTCTGCTTCTTCGTCGCTATGGCAGAGCGCTGGCCCGCCGCAATCCTGAACCCCAGCGCATGCTCACGGCTTTGGAGCGGATCGCGGCACGCGTGCCTACGCACACGCGCCGTTCGGAGGTCGGGCAGGCCCTTCAGCAATTCTCGACCCCGCTTGGGCTCGCCTTTGTTGCTGCGACCGCTGCAATGATCGAGCCTGGCGATGTAGTACTCGAGCCATCAGCCGGCACCGGGATGCTGGCGGTGCACGCCGAGCTAATGCGGGCAAACCTCGTTCTCAACGAACTGAGCGAGACCCGCGCTGAACTGCTGAGCAAAATCATGGATGCGCCCGTCAGTAAGCATGATGCGGCATCGATCGACGACAGGCTACCCGTGGGCCATCGCCCGACAGTTGTTCTGATGAACCCGCCTTTTTCGGCCATTGCGCACGTCGATCGCGCGATGAAGGATGCCGCGCTCCGGCACATCGCGTCAGCGCTGGCACGGCTTGAACCGGGCGGGCGACTAGTCGCGATTACTTCAGCGACATGCTGCCCGGAGAATGGGAATTGGCGTGCTGCGTTCGAAGCCTTGCAGCGCAGCGGCCGGATTGTTTTCACCGCCGCCATCGACGGCCGCATTTATCGCAAGCACGGAACGACAATCGAGACCCGGCTCACCGTGATCGACAAGGTGCCGGCGGAAGATCCTGCCCAATTTGTGCCCAGTGCTGGCATCGCGCCTGATGCTGCGACCCTGCTGCAATGGGTGGAATGCCTTGTGCCCCCACGGGCACCGATTGCGTCCATGCCGCCTACTACAAAGCTTGCAGGTTCGCCATCAATGCCGACCGCCCGGCCCAGACATGTGGTTGCACCATCGGGGACCGCCATGGCGGTCGAGGCAGAGGAACTCGCCTATCAGACCGTGGATTGGGCTCCCGCTTCAGAACAGCTCGGCGATACCATCTACGAAGCCTATGGTCTGCAATCCCTGCTCATTCCCGGCGCACAGCCTCATCCGACGCCGCTCGTCCAGTCAGCGTCGATGGCATCGGTCGCACCGCCCAAACCGAACTATCGTCCGCATATCCCGGCGATGCTGGTGGCGAACGGCACCCTCTCGGACGCGCAGATCGAAGCGATCATCTACGCTGGCGAAGCCCATTCTGGACACCTGTCAGGCGCATGGACTGTTGATGGCGCCTGGGACATCGTGTCCGCCGCCGCCGATGACGCTGAGGGCGCGGTCCGTTTCCGCAGAGGGTGGTTTCTTGGCGACGGGACCGGTGCGGGCAAAGGGCGTCAGGTCGCAGGCATCATCCTCGACAATTGGTGCAAGGGGCGCCGGCGCGCGGTGTGGATCTCGGTCTCGGACCGCTTGCTCGAAGATGCTCAGCGCGACTGGTCCGCACTCGGGCAAGAACGTTTGCTGGTGACGCCCTTGTCCCGTTACCGGCAGGGTACACCGATCAGGCTCGCCGAGGGCATCTTGTTCACGACCTATGCGACCCTGCGCTCGCAGGAGCGGGCGGGCAAGGCCAGCAGGGTCAGCCAGATCGTTGAGTGGCTCGGGCAGGACTTTGACGGCGTCATCGTGTTCGATGAGGCCCATGCAATGGCCAATGCGGCGGGCGGCAAAGGTGAGCGCGGCGATGTCGCGGCTTCTCAGCAGGGACGTGCCGGTCTTCGTCTCCAGCATGCGCTTCCCAACGCGCGCATTCTCTATGTGTCTGCGACCGGTGCCACGACCGTGCAAAACCTCGCCTACGCGCAGCGGCTCGGACTTTGGGGCGGCGAAGACTTTCCGTTCGCATCGCGCGCCGATTTTGTATCGGCCATTGAAGAGGGCGGCGTTGCAGCCATGGAAGTGCTGGCCCGTGACTTGAAGGCCCTGGGCCTTTACGCCGCCCGCTCGCTCTCTTTTGACGGCGTCGAATACGACCTGCTTGAGCATCGCCTGAGTGCCGAACAGGTCCGCATCTACGATGCCTACGCCGCGGCGTTCCAGATCATTCATACCCATCTCGATGCCGCACTTGAGGCGTCGGGCGTCACCAGTTCGGCGCATGGCACACTCAATGCCCAGGCCAAATCCGCAGCGCGATCGGCGTTTGAAAGCGTGAAACAACGCTTCTTCAACCATCTCATCACCGCCATGCAGACCCCGAGCACGATTGCGTCGATCGAGAGCGACCTGGAAGCAGGCCATGCCGCAGTCGTTCAGATCGTCTCGACCGGCGAAGCGCTCCAGGAGCGGCGCCTTGCCGAAATTCCGACTGACCAGTGGGACGATGTCCGGCTCGACATCACACCGCGCGAATATGTTCTGTCGTACCTCGATCACAGCTTCCCGGTTCAGCTCTATGAGCCTTACACAGACGGCGAAGGCAATCTTGCCTCTCGGCCCGTTTTCGATCCCGACGGCAATCCAGTGCTCAATCGGGATGCCTGCCGCCGCCGTGACCAGATGATCGAGCGCCTTGCCGCGCTGCCGCCCGTACCGGGCGCGCTCGACCAGATCGTTCAGCACTTCGGGAGCGACGCCGTAGCTGAAGTCACCGGGCGGTCGCGCCGGATCGTGCCGCGCACTGGGATTGACGGCTTGGTCCGCTTCGCAGTCGAGAACCGCCCGGCATCAGCGAATATCGCCGAAACCCACGCCTTCATGGACGACGCCAAGCGCATTCTGATCTTCTCTGAAGCAGGCGGTACCGGTCGCTCCTATCATGCCGACCTCGGTGCGAAGAACCAGCGACGCCGCATTCACTATCTGCTGGAGGCCGGGTGGAAGGCAGATGCCGCTATCCAGGGCTTCGGCCGGACCAATCGCACCAATCAGAAGCAGCCACCGCTGTTTCGGCCGGTTTCGACCGACGTGAAGGCGCAAAAGCGGTTCATCTCGACCATTGCCCGGCGTCTCGACAGCCTCGGCGCTATTACCCGTGGCCAACGCCAGACCGGCGGGCAGAACATGTTCCGGCCGGAGGATAATCTCGAATCCTTCTACGCCCACGATGCCTTGCGCCAGCTCTACATGCTGCTGGTGCGCGGCCGGATCGAAGGATGTTCGCTCGCCGCCTTCGAGACAGCGACGGGGCTTTCGCTGCTCAACAGTGATGGCAGCATAAAAGACGAATTGCCCGGCATCACGACATTCCTCAACCGGATGCTGGCGCTGACAATCGATCTTCAGAATATCCTGTTTGAGGCATTCGAGGGCCTGCTCACCGCCCGGATCGAAGGTGCGATCGCCAGCGGGACGTTCGAGAGTGGCCTTGAGACACTCAAAGCCGAGAGTTTCACGATCACGGAGCGGCGCACCATTTACACGCATCCGGGCACCGGTGCGCTGACCCACCTGCTCACCATCGCGCGCAAGGAAAAGCTCGCGCCCGTATCGCTTGAGCGCGCCTTGGAACTGGCGGGCGAGGAGCACGCCGATCTGGTGATCAACGCCCGATCCGGCCGGGCCGCCGTCAAACTGCGAGCCCGCAGCATTGTCGATGATGACGGTGCCATACTCGCCCGGGTCCGCCTCGTACGGCCGATGGAAGCTTCCACCCTCTTCGCGGACCTGTTTGCTACGAGCCACTGGGAAAAGGCGGACCGAGCCAGCTTTTGTACCGCATGGACCAGCGAACTTGCCGAGCTGCCCGAATTTGAAATCTCGACCTTGCACATGGTGACAGGGCTGCTCCTGCCGATCTGGAGACGATTGCCGAACGAATCGACACGGGTCTATCGTTTGCAGACCGATGCCGGTGAACGTGTCATCGGACGCCGCGTTTCGCCGGCTTGGGCGGCAAGCATTGATCCCGAGGCCGCGCCGCACATCACGCCGGACATGGCCTGGTCAATGCTGATTGCGGATGAGGCATCGATCGAGATTGCGGAAGGTCAGACCCTGCGCCGCGTTCGCGCGATGCACGAATGGCGCGTCGAGCTGACCGGCTTCAACGATCTTGGTGTCGAACGGCTCAAGTCTATGGGCTTGATCTCCGAGATCGTCTCGTGGAAACTCAGGCTCTACGTGCCGACAGGGGCTGTCGGCGGTGATGTGCTGGAAAAGCTGCTCGACCGCTTCCCGGTTGTGCGCGTCAATCCACGCAAGGCCGCTTGAAGGAGCCCGGTGCATGGACAGTCCCGCTCGTGATCTTGCCCGCCGTCTGGGCGAATGTGCAGAGGCCGTATGCCGCCGCTACCTCGCCGCCGGCCGCAAGGAAGGACGCTATTGGCTGGTTGGTGATGTGCGAAACGCACCCGGCCAAAGTCTTTATGTTCGTCTCAGCACATCGGCGGACGGTCGCGGGGCTGCGGGAAAATGGACCGATGCCCATACCGGAGAGCATGGCGACCTGCTCGATATCATCGCGGTCGCATCCGGCCACCATTCGATGCGCGAGACGCTGGAGGAAGCGCGTCGCTTCTTG
>VFQM010000399.1_pt1 | contig 49492 bp, 47 predicted proteins | sample 3512391 | NCBI WGS metagenome assembly VFQM01 (sample SAMN10412369, study PRJNA504923) | tailings metagenome | isolation source: Replicate 1 from Balatoc abandoned mine | place: Philippines | reverse complement strand
GGACCTCGTCCTCCCAGGTGATGTCGGAGAGGTCGTGGCGCGAGGTGTTGGCCTCGGTGATCTTCACGCGCTGGCCATTGCTGGCCACCACGATGAACGTGTTGTGGGCGCCGAAGTAGGCGATCTCCTTGACCTTGCCCTTGAACACATTGGGCCCGGCGTCGGTTGGTGGCGGTGCCTTGCTGATCTCGATCTTCTCGGGCCGCACAGCCAGCGCCACCGGCATGCCCAGCGTGCCCGGCATGCCGTGGCCGACGTGGATGCGGCCGATGCCGCTGTCCACCGCGCAGCGGTCGGGCTCATCCACACTGAGCTTGCCCTCGAACAGGTTGACATTGCCGATGAAGTCGGCAACGAAGCGGTTCACCGGGTGTTCGTAGATCTCGGCGGGGGTGCCCACCTGCAGCACGCGGCCCTTGCTCATGATGGCAATGCGGCTGGCCATCGTCATGGCCTCTTCCTGGTCGTGCGTCACCATCACGCAGGTCACGCCCACCTTCTCGATGATGTTGACCAGCTCGAACTGGGTCTGCTCGCGCAGCTTCTTGTCCAGCGCGCCCAGGGGTTCGTCGAGCAGGAGCAGCTTGGGCCGCTTGGCCAGGCTGCGCGCCAGTGCCACGCGTTGCTGCTGGCCGCCCGAGAGCTGGTGCGGCTTGCGCTTGGCGAAGGGCGTGAGCTGCACCAGCGCCAGCATTTCGTCGGTGCGTTGCTGGATCTCGGCCTTGGGCAGGCCCTCGCGCTTCAGGCCGAAAGCCACGTTCTCCCACACCGTCAGGTGCGGGAACAGCGCGTAGCTCTGGAACATCATGTTGACCGGCCGCTCGTAGGGTGGCACCGCCGCCACGTCCTGGCCGCCCAGCAGGATGCGCCCGGACGTCGGGGTCTCGAAGCCGGCCAGCATGCGCAGCAACGTGGACTTGCCGCAGCCCGAGCTGCCCAGCAGGGCAAAGATCTCGCCCTTGCGGATGGACAAGGAAACCTCGTCGACGGCCACGGCCTCGTCGAAGCGCTTGACCAGCTTTTCGGTCACCAGAAAACCGGCGGTGTCGGTCATGAAAGAGCTCCAGATGGAAAAAGGGCTGTTCGTCCTGGTGGATGAACAGCCCCGGTAGGCGCCGAGCAGGCGTCGGTCTTACTTGCCGCGCTTGAACGCGTTGTAGGTGTCGTTGAGCACACCCGAGATCTCGTTGGAGAAACCGCCGGTGGGGATCAGGCGCGCGGTGTCCTCGGGGCCCAGGAAGATGGTGGTGTTGTTCTTCACCTCGTCCTTGATGTCGGCCAGCGCGGCCTTGTTGCCCGTCGGGTAGTTCATCTCGTTGGCCATGGCCGCGCCGTTGGCCGCGCGCAGGTAGAAGTCGATGAAGACGTGCGCGTTGTTCACGTGCTTGGCGTCCTTCGGAATCGCCATGGCGTCGATGAACACCAGACCACCGCCGGTGGGCAGCAGGGGAACGATCTCGTCTTTGCCGCCGGTTTCCTTCACGCGGTCGGCGGCGATGTTGATGTCACCCGACCAGCCGATGAAAGCGCAGGCCTTGCCGCTGGCGATGTCGTCGATCATGGTGCTGGAGAACAGGCGAACGTCCTTGCGCACCTTCATCAGCATGTCCAGCGCGGCCTTGAAGTCCTCTGGGTTCTCGCTGTAGGCGGGCTTGCCCACGTAGTGCAGCGCCACCGGCAGGATCTCGCTGGGCGAATCCAGGTAGGCGATGCCGCAGGAGCGCAGCTTGCTGGAGTACTCGGGCTTGAAGACCAGATCCCAGGCGTTCTCGGGCATGGCCATGCCACCCAGCGCCTTCTCGACCTTCTGCTTGTTGATGCCCACGGTGGTGAAGCCCCAGGCCCACGGCACCAGGTGCTTGTTCTCGGGGTCGACGCCAGCGATCTTGCTCATGAAGTCCGGGTCGAGGTTGCCGAAGTTCGTGAGCTTGCTCTTGTCGATCGGCTGGTACAGGCCGCCGTCGATCTGCTTCTTGGCGAAGCCGGCGGTCGGGACCACGATGTCGTAGCCCGAGTTGCCGGCCACCAGCTTGGCGTGCAGCGCCTCGTTGTTCTCGAAGGTGTCGTAGTTGACCTTGATGCCGTACTCCTTCTCGAAGTCCGCGATCATGGTCTCGGTGATGTAGTCGGGCCAGTTGTAGATGTTGAGAACCTTCTCGTCATCCAGCACCGGGCCGGCCGGCGCGGGGGCGGGTGCCGGGGCGGTGGCGACCGGCGCGGGCGCGGGAGCAGGCGCTGCCTCCTCCTTCTTGCCGCAGGCGGCGACCAGAACGGCCGCCATCGCGAGAACCAGAACGTGCTTCTTCATGGTGATGCTCACTCCAAAGGAGGGTTAGGACCAAAAAACGGCTCAACCGTGGCGGCTGAAGACCCGCCCGAGGCATGCAAGTTCCAGACCCGCGACACGCGTTTCCAGCACCGGCAATGCCCCAATACAGGGATCGCCGGCCATTCTAGTCAAGCGTGCAGGCCTTTTTGGCGCAATTCCGCCAACGTGGCATCCAGGCACTTGAGGATCAGCGCCACCATCTCGTCGATCTGCGCCCGCGTCATCACCAGCGGCGGCGCGATGATCATGCGATCGCCCACGGCGCGCATGATCAGCCCGTTCTTGAAGCAGTGGGCGCGGCAGATCATGCCCGCGCCCAGCTCCGGGTCGTACATCGTGCGGCTGTCCTTGTCCTTCACCAGCACCAGGCCGCCGACGAAGCCGCAGGTTTCGGCCACGCCCACCAGCGGGTGGCGGGCAACCTCGGCGAAGCGCTCGGCCAGGTAGGGGCCGATGTCCTCGCGCACCTTGCGCGGCAGGTCCTCGCGCTCCATCAGCTCCAGGTTGGCCAGCGCCACCGCGCAGGCCACCGGGTGGCCGCTGTAGGTGTAGCCGTGGTTGAACTCGCCGCCCTGCTCGATCAGCACCTTGGCCACGCGGTCGCCCACCATCACACCGCCCAGGGGCACGTAGCCGCTGGTCACGCCTTTGGCAAAAGTCACCAGGTCGGGGCGATAGCCGAACTTCTCGTAGGCAAACCAGTGGCCCAGCCGGCCGAAGGCGCAGATCACCTCGTCGCTGATGAGCAGGATGCCGTAGTGGTCGACGATGCGCTGGATCTCGGGCCAGTAGGTGGCCGGCGGAATGATCACACCGCCCGCGCCCTGCACCGGCTCGGCAATGAAAGCGGCCACCTTCTCGGGGCCGATCTCCAGGATCTTTTCTTCCAGCCAGCGCGCCGCGCGCACGCCGAACGCCGCCTCGCTCTCGCCCGGCTTCGCGTTCTCCAGGAAATACGGCTGCTCGATGTGCACGATGCCGGGGATCGGCAGGTCGCCCTGCGCATGCATGCCGCTCATGCCGCCCAGCGAGGCGCCGGCCATGGTGGAGCCGTGGTACGCGTTGTGCCGGCTGATGATGGTCTTGCGCTGCGGCTGGCCGAGCAGATCCCAGTAACGGCGCACCAGCCGCACGTTGGTGTCGTTGCTCTCGGAGCCGCTGCTGGAGAAAAACACGTGGTCGAAGCGGCGACCGCCGACCTCGGGCGCCAGGTCGGCCAGCTTCGCCGCGAGCTGCGCCGCCGGCACGTTGGTGGTCTGGAAGAAGCTGTTGTAGTAGGGCAGCGTCATGAGCTGCTGGTAGGCCGCATCGGCCAGCTCCTTGCGGCCATAGCCCGCGTTCACGCACCACAGACCGCTCATGGCGTCGAGGATCTTGTGGCCCTCGCTGTCCCAGATGTAGATGCCCTCGGCCCGTGTGATCACGCGCGCGCCGCGCCCGGCCAGCTGGCCGTGGTCGGTGAAGGGGTGGATGTAGTGCGCGCTGTCCAGCGCCTGGATGGCCCGGGTGTCTTGCTGTTCGGCGCGGCGCACCAGGGCGGGCGGGGCAATCAGGGTCGAGGTGTTCATCGGCGGCTTTCAGGTCAGACGTGGAGCAGCAGGTGCTCGCGTTCCCAGGGCGAGATCACCTTCATGAACTCGTCGAATTCGAGCTCCTTGATCTCGGTGTAGATGGTCACGAACTCCTTGCCCAGCACGTCGTGCAGGTCGGGCTCGCGGCGCAGCCAGTCCAGCGCCTCACCCAGGCTGCGCGGCAGCGCGTAGGGCGAGAGGTAGGCGTCGCCCTTCATCTCGGGCTTGGGCTTGATCTTGTTCTTCATGCCCAGGTAGCCGCAGGCCAGCGTCATGGCCATCGCGACGTAAGGGTTGGCGTCGGCGCCGATCACGCGGTTCTCGATGCGGCGCGCCTCGGGCGTGGCGATCGGCGAGCGGATGCCCACGGTGCGGTTGTCGTGGCCCCACTCGATGTTGATCGGCGCGGCCGTGTGGCGCGACAGACGCCGGTAACTGTTGACGTAGGGCGCCACCAACGCCATCGCGGCCGGGATGTAGCGCTGCAGGCCGCCGATGTAATGGAAGAACGCCTCCGAAGCCGTGCCGTCGGCGTTGCTGAAGATGTTCTGGCCGGTCTCCTTGCTCAGCACGCTCTGGTGCATGTGCATCGCGCTGCCCGGCTCGCCGGCGATCGGCTTGGCCATGAAGGTGGCGTACATGTCGTGGCGCAACGCGCACTCACGCACCGTGCGCTTGAAGAAGAACACCTCGTCGGCCAGGCCCAGCGGGTGGTCGTGGAAGAAGTTGATCTCCATCTGCCCGGCGCCGATCTCGTGGATCAGCGTGTCCACATTCAGGCCCATCACGTTGCAGTACTCGTAGATTTCCTCGAACAACGGGTCGAACTCGTTCACCGCGTCGATGGAATAGGCCTGGCGCGAGGTCTCGGCGCGCCCGCTGCGGCCGATCGGCGGGCGCAGCAGCGTGTTCGGGTCGGTGTTGCGCGCGGTCAGGTAGAACTCCAGCTCGGGCGCGATCACCGGGTCCCAGCCCTCGGCGGCGTAGAGGTCGCAGATGCGGCGCAGCACGCTGCGCGGCGCATAGGGCACGAGCTTGCCGGTGTGGTCGAAACAATCGTGGATCACCTGCGCCGTCGGGTCGGTGGCCCAGGGCACGATGCGCGCGGTGGTCGGGTCAGGGCGCAACTGCATGTCGCGGTCGGTGGGTTCGACGACGTCGTAGTACGGGCCGCTCGGCGGCTGCTCGCCGGTCACGCTCATCGCCACGATGGCGTGCGGCAGGCGCATGCCGCGGTCTTCGGTGAACTTCTCGCGCGGCAGGATCTTGCCGCGCGCCACACCGGTGAGGTCGGGCACCAGGCATTCGACTTCGGTGACGCGGTGTTCGTTGAGCCAGCTCTCCAGCTCGTTGAAATTCTTGGGGGCGCTCATGGCCTGCTCCTGGTTCTTCGTGGATGGTTCGTTCGTGGTCTGGGCGGATGAGCGAACCTAACCCGGCTGGCTGCGCGCCAGATCGCTGGCCTGCAGGCGCAGGCTCATGCGCTGGCGGCAGGCGCGGCCGAAGGCCTCGAAGATCGCAGCGTAGAACGGCGTCTCCCAGCAGCGCCACTCGGGGTGCCACTGCATGGCATAGGCGAAGGTGCGCGCACCCTTCACCGCGAACGCCTCCACCAGGCCGTCGGGGGCCCAGGCCAGCGGCGTCAGGCCATCGGCCAGGCGCGCAATGCCCTGGCCGTGCAGCGAGTTCACCTGCGCCGTGGTGCCGCCGGCCCACTCGGCAAACGGGCTGCCCTCGGCAATGCGGATCGGGTGGCGCGGGGCGTACTGCTCGTCGGGCGGCGCCGTCTTGGGCTCGCGGTGGTCGTTCATGCCGGGCACCTCGTGCACCCGCTGGTGCAGCGCGCCGCCCAGGGCCACATTGATCTCCTGGAAGCCGCGGCAGATGCCCAGCAGCGGCACCCCCTGGTGCACGCAGGCCTTCACCAGGGCCAGTGTCAGGGTGTCGCGCGCCGGGTCCAGCGGCAGGCTGGGGTCGGCCACCTCCTCCTGGAAGTGGGACGGGTGCACGTTCGAGGGCGAGCCGGTGAGCATGACGCCGTCCACCAGCGAGAGCAGTTCGTCGATCTGCTCGGCATCGGCAAGCGGAAACATCACCGGCTGGGCCTGCGCGCCGACCTTCACGGCCCGCGCGTACTTGTCGCCCAGCAGCAGAAAGGGCATCTGGTGCCCGTGGTCGCCCAGCAGTCGATGGTCGGCCGGCAGCCAGACCATGCATGGCGGCTTGTTCATGGGTTCTCCACGCTATCGGGTTTCATTTTGGTGGGTGAATTGGATGACAATGGGGGCCAGTTGTGCCCACGGCATGGTGCCACTTGCGGCGCACGAACGCCACCCACGCATGTTGTCCGAATTTCTGCTGGCCGAGATGAACCGCCTGGGCGCACAAGACGCCCTGCCGCTGCACCGCCAGCTCTACGAAGCGCTGCGCCGCGCCATGCTGGACGGCAAGCTCGGCGCGGGCGAACGTCTGCCTTCCAGCCGGGACCTCGCGCAAGACCTGAACCTCTCGCGCAACACCGTGGTGGCCGCCATCAACCAGCTCAGCGTCGAAGGCTACCTGGCCAGCCGCGTGGGCAGCGGCACTTACGTCAACGACCATGTGCCGCGCGCCAGCGGCGCACGCACGCCACGCGGCGCCCTCGCGCAGGCGCCGCACCACCAGCCGGCGCTGCTGTCACAACGCGGCCAGGCGCTGGCGCACCGCTTCAGCGCCACCGAACTCGAGGTGCAACCCTTCACACCCGGCATTGCCGACTTCAGCGCCTTCCCGCTCGCGCTGTGGCAACGCCTGCAGAACAAGCACTGGCGCATGACCTACCCGGACATGCTCGACTACAACACCAGCGGCGGCTACGCACCGCTGCGCCGCGCCATCGCCGACTACCTGCGCGTGTTCCGCAGCGTGCAACTCGACGCCGACCAGGTCATCGTCACCACCGGCACCCAGCAGTCGCTGGAGCTCTGCGCACGCTTGCTGGCCGACCACGGCGACACCGTCTGGGTGGAAGATCCGGCCTACTGGGGAGCGATGAAGGCGTTCATCGCCAACGGCCAGCGCGTGCACCCCGTGCCCACCGACGACGAAGGCATCCGCCCCACCGAGGCCGACGACGCGCAACCGCCGAAGCTGATCTACGTCACGCCCTCGCACCAGTACCCCACGGGCGCGGTGATGTCGCTGGCGCGGCGCCACCAGTTGCTGGCCACCGCACGCGCACACGGCGCCTGGGTGCTGGAGGACGACTACGACAGCGAGTACCGCTTCAGCGGACCGCCACTGTCCAGCCTGGAGGGGCTGGACCTGGACGGCCGCGTGCTCTACATGGGCACCTTCTCCAAGGTGCTCTATCCCGGGCTCAAGCTCGGCTACCTGGTGGTGCCCAAGGGGCTGGTCGAGCCCTTCCGCCAGGCCCACTACGACCTGCACCGCCCCGGCCACATGCCCACCCAGGCCGCGCTGGCCGAGTTCATCGAGATGGGCCACTTCGCGAGCTCGCTTCGCCGAGCACGCCAGACCTACGCCGAACGCCGCCAGTGCCTGCTCGAAGCGCTCAAGCCGGTGCTGGGCGACGGCCCCGAGGCGCCGCGCATCAGCGGCGCCGAGCAAGGCCTGCACCTGTGCCTGCGCCTGCCCAACGCCGTCGACGACAAAGCCATCGCGCACCGCCTCGCCCAGCAGGGCCTGATCGTGCGGCCACTCTCGGCCTATTGCCTGCGCCGCACCGACCTGCGCGGCCTGGTCATTGGTTACGGCTACGCCGCCCTGGCCGACATCCAGCGCTGCGGGCCGCTGGTGGCGGCCGCGGTGATGAAGGCGGTGGGCTGAGCAGCGGTCACAGCGCGTCGCGCAAGCGGTGCCACAGCATGCCCAGCGCCAGGCTGGGCGTGCGCAGCATCGGCCCACCGGGAAAACGGCGGTGGCGCAGACGGGCAAAGACATCGAAGCGCCCCGCCTGGCCGAGCACGGCCTCGGCGACGAGCTGGCCCGCGAGCCCCGTCAGCGCGACACCGTGGCCGCTGAAGCCCTGCAGGTAGTACAGGTTGGGCGTCAGCCGGCCAAAGTCGGGCGCGCGGTTCATGCTGATGTCGACGAAGCCGCCCCAGACATGCTCCACCGCCACATCGCGCAGCTCGGGAAACACCGCCGCCATGCGCTCGCGCAAGGTGGCTTGCAGGTTGACCGGCGTGCGGGTGGTGTAGCTCACGCGGCCGCCGAACAACATGCGGTGATCGGCACTGAAGCGGAAGTAGTCGAGCACGAAGTTGTTGTCGCACGCCGCGGCCCGGCCCGGAATCAACCGCTCGGCCAGTGCGGCATCCACCGGCGCGGTGCCCAGGATGTACGTGCCCACCGGCATGATGCGCGGCGCGATGTCGGGTGCCACCGCGGGCCCGTGCTCCGCCAACATGCAGTTGCCCGCCAGCACGCCGAAGCGCGCCGACACCTGGCCTTGCGCGGTGCGCGCCACGAGGGTGTCGCCACGCTGCAGCGCCGTCACGGCCGAGCGCTCGAAGATCCGCACGCCAGCGGCCTCGGCCGCGCGCGCCAGGCCCAGCGCGTACTTCAGCGGGTGCAGGTGGCCGCTGCACTGCTCGCGCGCGGCGGCCACGTAGCGGTGCGTGCCGATCAGGCGCTGCACGCCTTCGCCCTCGGCCCAGTCCACCGCCACGCCACGCTGCTCCAGACCGTCCATCTCGGCGCGCAGGGCCCGGGCCTTGCGCGCCGAATCGGCCACGTACACGTAGCCGGACACACGGTCGCAGTCGATGCGGTGCTCGGCGATGCGCCGGTCGATCAGCTCGATCGCCTCCAGCGACATGGCCCATGCCCGGTTCGCTTCATTGACGCCGAGCTGCGCCTCGAACGGGCCCTGCCCGCTCGCATAGCCCACGATGGCCTGGCCGCCGTTGCGCCCGCTGGCGCCGCTGCCGATGCGATCGGCCTCCAGCACCACCACCGACAGCCCGCGCTGCGCCATCTCCAGTGCGGCCGACAGCCCTGAGAAGCCTGCACCCACCACAACCACGTCGGCCTGCAGGTGCTCCTGCAATGCAGCGCGCGCCGGCCCGCGCTGCACGCTGGCCTCGTAGTAGCTGCGTTGGTTGAGCTGGGTGTCCGAGTCCAGCAGCGAGGGCCGCCACACGCTCATCGCTTCGCGACCTGAGCCGACAGGTAGGTCCAGACGAAACAGGCCGCGGCGTTGCTCGTGAGCTCGGCGTGGTCGTAGGCGGGTGCCACTTCCACGCAGTCCATGCCGATCCAGTTCAGGCCGGCCAGGCCCTCCAGGAAGGTCAGCACCTGCGAGCTGCTCAGGCCGCCGGGCTCGGGCGTGCCGGTGCCCGGCGCAAAGGCCGGGTCGAGAACGTCGATGTCCAGTGTCAGGTAGGCCGGCCGATCGCCCAGGCGGATGCGGATCGCCTCAAGCGTGGGTTCGAGCCCGGCGCCGTCGAGCCCGCGCAGCGCGCGCGCGGTGAAGATCTGCCCACCCTGATCGGCCACGTACTCGCGCGCGGCGCGATCCCCGCTGGAGCGAATGCCCACCTGCACCGTGTGCGCCGGGCTCACCAGACCTTCCTGAATGGCCTCGTAGGTCCAGGTGCCGTGGCCCGAGGGCTCGCCGAAGTGATCGACCCAGGTGTCGCAATGGGCGTCGAAGTGCAGCAACGCCAGTGGCTGGCCATGCCGTTCGCGGGCGGCGCGCAACAGCGCCAGCGTCACCGAATGGTCGCCGCCGAGGAACACGCAGTGGTGCTTCGCCATCAGCGCAGCCGCCTGACGCTGGATGTGCTCGCGCACCTCGGGCAGCGGCGAGGCGTTGGGCAAGCGCATGTCCAGTGCGTCGCCCACGTGCTCCAGGGGCGAGACGTCGAACACGGGATGGATGCCGTCGCACAGCATGAGGCTGGCGGCACGGATCGCCTGCGGGCCGAAGCGCGCGCCGGGCCGGTTGGTCACCACGCCGTCGTAAGGCACGCCGCAAACGGCAAAGGGCTGGTTGTCCAGCGCCGCGCAGGCGAGGAAGCGGTTGGTGTTGTTGGCGTAGGCGAACTGACCGAGGGCCATGGGTGACAGCGCGATGACGAAAGCGGTGGCGGGGTGCCGGTGACAGCGGGTGCGGGACGATAGCGCCAGCCGCCAGGCCGGCAAGGGGCCATTTGCGCGGGCGGGGCGGCGTCCACCTCCCCGCCTGGGTGATGCCAATGACTTTGGTCACTTCCCGCCACCGCGGCGCATGCCTACCATGCACGCCATGGCCTCCCTTGCCGAGCCCCATGCCCCCGCCACCACCGCCAATGGCCTGCTGGTGGTGGACGACCACGATCTGGTGCGCCTGGGCTTGCTGACGCTGGTGCAGTCGCACGCCGCCGGCGCCGGCCAGCAGGTGCCGGTGTTCGAGGCGCGCACGGTGGCCGAGGCGCTGGACCGTTACCGCGAGCAACGCCCGCACATCGGCCTCGTGCTGCTCGATCTGCAACTGCCCGACGCCCACGGCCTGGGCGCGCTCGACGCCTTCCTGCGCATCTGGCCGCAGGCCCCGGTGGCGGTGCTGTCGGGCGTGAACGATCCGGGCCTCATGCGTCACGCGGTGGCGCGCGGCGCGCTGGCCTACCTGCCCAAGTCGGGCGATCTTCAGCACGTCATCGGCTTCATCCGCTCGCGCGGCACCTTCGGTGACGGCGACCGCCTCGACGCGGACCCACCACCGCCGTCCGGGCCGGGCAATCTGTGCACCTGGCGCGGCAGCAATGGTTTGCGGCTCACACTCACCGAACGCCAGGCCCAGGTGCTCGAATGGGTGCTGGCGGGCGCCTCCAACCGCGAAATCGCCACACGCGCCCACCTCAGCGAAGGCACCGTGAAGAACCACGTCTCGGCCCTGCTGCTGCTGTTCGGCGTGCGATCACGCGCCCAGCTCATCAGCCAGTTGCGGTGAGTGCCGCGCCGTTGCCACCGGGTATCGACGAGCGTGTTCACCGCGCGCAGGTTGCAGCGCTGTTTCGCAACCTGGCCGCCTCCACGCTGGCCGACGTGGTGCTGGCCTGGAGCGTGGTCGCGCTGTTCTGGTGGCAACTGCGCGATCCGGGCGTGCTGCTGTGGTGGGGGCTGCACACCCTGCAGACGGCACGCTATCCGTTCCTGAGCCGCTGGCACCGCGACCCGCGGGCGCACGAACGCAGCGCGCACTGGGCCCGCCTTCACGTGCGCGAGCACACGCTCTACAGCCTCACCTGGGGCCTGGCGCCCTGGTGCTTCCTGCCGGTCGACAACGAGCCGCTCACCGCCTTGCTGATGCTTGTGATGCTGGGCCTGTGCAGTGCGGGCGTGCCCGCCATGGCCTCGCGCTGGGCTTCGGTGCTGGCGTTCACGCTGCCCATGGTGCTGGGCCTCACGAGCGCCATGGCCTGGCGTGGCGACACGCTGCACCTGTTCCTCGCGGTCTGTTGCCTGGTCTACCTCGGCGCCACGCTGCTGTTCGCGCGCAACCTGCACCGCCTGCTCACCGAGGCCTTGCGCACCCGGTTCGAGAAAGAGGCCCTGGCCGAGCAACTGGCCGAGCAGATGGCCATCACGCGCCGCGCAAGCGAAGACAAGACCCGCTTCTTCGCCGCCGCCAGCCACGACCTGCGTCAGCCCCTGCACGCCATTGCCCTCTTCGGCGCCGTGCTCGAACGCGAACTGCAGGGCCGCACCGCCCTCACGCACGCGCAACGCCTGATGAGCGCCGTGCGCGCGCTGGGCACCTCGCTGGACACCATGCTCGACGTTTCGCGCCTGGATGCCGGCGTCATCGAGCCCGAGCACCGGCCCTTCGCCCTGGCCGACGTGCTGACCGCGCTGCTGCCCATGTTCGCCAGCCGCGCCGAGGAAGCCGGGCTGCAACTGCGCATTCGCGCCACCGGCCTCTGGGTGCACAGCGACCCCCAGTTGCTGCAACGCCTGCTGGCCAACCTGGTGGAAAACGCCATCAAGTACACGCCACGCGGCGGGGTGCTGGTGGTGGCGCGCGAGCGCAACGCACGGGTCTGGGTCGAAGTGGTCGACACCGGCGTCGGCATCGCCCCCGAACACGCCGAGCGCGTGTTCGACGAGTTCTACCAGGTCGACAACCCGGGCCGCGACCGCACGCGCGGCCTCGGCATGGGCCTGGCCATCGTGCGCCGCCTGGCCGCGCTGCTCGAACACCCGATGCAGTTGCGCTCACGCCCCGGGCAGGGCACGCGGTTCCGCCTCGAGCTGCCCGCCGCCGAAGCCCCACACATGGCCAGCGCGCCCGCACCACTGCTGCCCGAGCCGGCCGCGGCGCAACGCCTGCCGCAACACGTGCTGCTCATCGAAGACGAGGCCGACATCGCACAGGCCACGGGCGCGCTGCTCGGGGGCTGGGGCGTGCGGCTCACTGCGGTCGACGGCGAAACGCGCGCCGCCGAGGCCATGACCCACCAGCGCTTCGACGCCTTGATCTGCGACTTCCGTCTGGCCGACGGCGCCGACGGCCTGCTCGTTGCACAGCGCCTGCGCGAGCGACACGCACCACAGCTGCCGCTGCTGCTGGTCACGGGTGAGACCGCGCCCGATCGCCTGCAGCGATTGCGAGACGCTGGCGTGCCCGTGCTCTACAAACCGGTCGACCCGGCGCAACTGCGGCGCGCGCTGGGTGAATTGATCGCTGTCTGAGCCTGCCCCCGCCGAGGCTCGGGAGCGAAGCGAAGCTCCCCCCATCGTGCAACAGGACGTGACTTTCGGCACTGTTCACCGCCCCGCCCCCCTTCGTATCGTGCAGCCATGTTCACGCACGACGGGCCCGTGGCCCGAGGAGTTCTCTCATGGCAACCCTCTCGCTTGCCCGACGGACACACCGGGCGCTGGGCGGCGTCCTGCTCGGCCTGCTGCTTGCAGCCTGCGGCGGCGGCGGCGATGCCCCCGCCACGCCCGCCCCGGGGCCCGGCACGGGCGCTGCGCCCGTTGCGGCGCCCACCATCACCACCCAGCCCGCCAACCAGACCATCACCGAAAACGGCAACGCCGGCTTCAACGTCGTGGCCAGCGGCGGCGGCCTGAGCTACCAGTGGCAGAACAGCACCGACGCCGGTGCCACCTGGGCCGACCTCGCGGGCGCCACCACCGCCGGCCTCACCCTCAATGCCGTGCCGCTGAGCCGCAATGGCGAGCGCCTGCGCGTGCGCGTGTCCAACAGCGGCGGCCAGGCGGTCTCGTCCGAGGTTCTGCTCACCGTCAACGCGGCCGGCGCGCCGCGCGCCTGGCAAACGGCGCAACGGCTGCGCGCAACGGACGGCCTGTCCAACGGCAGCGCGGGGCCGGCGGTGGCGGGCAACGCCAACGGTGACTTCATCGTCGCCTGGGTGGATGTTGACCTGGGCAGCGGCGACAGCGCCTTGCTCACGCGCCGCTACAGCCCCGGCGCGGGCTGGGGCACGACGGATGTGGTCGCCAGCTGGACCAACGCCGACGACCCGGACTTCCACGGCTACAGCATCGGCCTGGCACCCAACGGCACGGCCGCCATCGTCTTCATCGGTCGATCCAACCTGCGCGACAGCCTGTATGGCTCGCATCAGGTCGCGGGTGGCGCCTGGGCCCTGCCCACGCTGCTCGAGAACGACGACATCGGCCCTTCGTTCTCGCGCATGGCGCTGGTGATGGACGACAACGGCGTGGCCACCGCCGTCTGGGGACAGGATTTCGGCGCCTTCCCCGCGGTCTTCACCACGCGGCGTGCGCTCGCCGCACGCATGGCCGCCAACGGCAGCTGGGGCCCGTCTGTGGACATCGATTTCCCCGTCGCCAGCGGCATCAACGGCGTCACGTTGACGCCGCGTCTGGCGGTCAACGCCAACGGCGACGTGGCGGTGGGCTGGACAGCAAGCATCCCCGCGGGCCCGAACAGCGGCCAGTACGCCGCCGCCAACCTGTTCACCCAGGCGGGTGGCTGGGGAAATCCGGTGCTGCTCACCCCGGGCGTGGGTGGCAACAACAGCGTGCTCGAAGACATCGCGATCGCAGCCGATGGCTCGGCCGCGGCCAGCCTGCACCTGTTTCCCTACACCACCCCTGGCGCGACGCGCAGCGTGATGCTGGCGCGCTACGCACCGGGCAGCGGCTGGGGCGGTGCCGTGGAGGTCGATCAGACCACCGCCGAGAGCCTGTTCAGCCGGGTTGCGCTGGCCGATGACGGCACCGCGGTGGTGAACTGGCAGCAGGCCAGCTTCGGCGGCAACCTGCTCTACACCAACACCGTGAGCCCCGGCGGCTCGGTGGGCACGCCCGTCATGCTCAGTGCGGGCACCGGCAGCATCATCAACGGCCACACCATGCGCCGCGATGCCGCTGGCAATGTGATCGCGCTCTGGGGCGCCTACGAGCCCGGCCTGCGGCTGGTCTCGCGCGTGCGCGACGCGGCGGGCACCTGGGGCGCCCAGAGCGGTGTCTGGTCACTCGCCAGCAACATCGGCTTCGATACCGACGCCGCGCTTGCCGTGGCCCCGGACGGCACCGCCGCAGCGGTATGGATCGTCAACGACGGCACCGGCAATTCCGTGCCCTGGGTCAACCTCTACCGGTGACGGCGGCTCAGCGCTGCCCCTCGCGATCCCCGCCAAACAGGCCCTTGATCCCCTCGCCCAGGCGGTCGCCCAGGTTGGCGCCGGCGCTGGTGCCCACCCCCGGCATCAACGCGGTGCCGATGGCCGCGCCGAGCAGCGCCGCGCGGGTGAGCGTCACTTGCGGCTCATCGAGCGTGCCACCCACGGCCAGGGGCACGCCCGTCACCTGGCCGGTGGTGCCACGGGTCATATCCACCCGCACCCGGCCGGAGAGCGCGCGGCTGGGCGAGATGTTCACCTCGCCGGTGGCCGCGAGCACGCCCGAGCTCGCCACCAGGTTGGACAACGCGATGGCCTTGCCGCGCGTGCTCACTTGCCCGGCCAGCGTGTCGAGCCCGGTCTGGCCGCCGCGCGACAGGCCCACCGTCGTCACGGCCTTCGCCAGGTCCACGCCGTTGATGACCGCGTCGGAGACGGTGAAGCGGGTGTCGGTGCGCAGCGCAGCGACCAGCGCATCGGCGCTCACGCGCTCGGGGAACTGCGCGTTGATCTCGGTACTGGCATGCAGGCGCCCGCTCAGCGTGCGGCTGGGTGCCGTCAGGGCCGACACCTCCACGCCCTCCGTACGCAGCGAGCCCTTGAGCGCCACCCGGCGATTCTTCGCATCGGCCGGCGGCAGGCTCACCGCAATCGGCCCTTGAATGCGGCCGCCACCCACGCGCGCATTCAGGCGCCACGCCGTGGCACTGCCCTCGCGCTGCAGGTCGATCGTGGTGCCGCGCAGGTGGCCACCGGTGATCGCCACCTCGCTCTCGCGCGGCCAGCCATCGCCATCGAATCGCAAGGCCGCCGCCACCGTGGTGCGCGCGCCATCGGCGGCCAGCCAGGTCACGTCGTCCAGCACCAGTTCGCGCGGCAGCAGCGAGAAATCGATCGCCTCGCCGTCGGCCGACGCACCACCGCGTTGCGTCGCACGGGGCTTGTCCTCGCTCAGGCGCGCACTCAACAGCGCAATCGTCGACTCGGGCAGCACCGCCTCGCGCACCACCAGCGTCTGCACCCGCACTTGCCCGAGCAGCAGCGCGCCCCAGCGCGGGCGCAGTTCCACGCGTTGCAGCGACAGCGGGGTGCGCGCCTGGATCGTCAGGCCATCCACCGCCACCGCAGGCAACGGCCACCACGCCAGGGAAAGCCGTTGTGCGCGCACCGGGGCGCCCAGCGTCTCGCTGGCCGCCGCCCCCAGGCGCTCACGGAAGTCGTCGCTTGCGATCCAGCGGTTCAGCGCCAGCGCACCGCCCACCAGCAGCACGGCGGGCAAGCCAATCCAGAGGGCAACAAGGGTCGGTCGGCGCATGCCGAAATTGTGCCCACGGCCCAAGCGGCGGCCGTGAAAACCCGCTGCCGTTCGAGCCCTTGCAGGGCCCTCACAGCGGACGCTGGCGCCACGCGAACAGCGCCCCCAGTGCCAGTGCCACGGCCGAGAACACCAGCCCGCGCGCCAGGCCACCGGCGCCATCGCTGATCAAGCCCACCACCACCGGGCCCACGATCTGCCCCAGCGCGAAGCACACCGTGAAAGCCCCGATGCCGCGCGCCCATTGGGCCGGCGGCAGGTTGTGGCGCACGAAGGCCGTGGTCGAGGCCACCACCGACAGGAACACCGCCCCGAACAGCAGACCCGAGACGAGCGCGAGCGCAAGGCCCCCGCCCAGCACCGGCAGCAACGCCGCCAGCGCCAGCCAGGCGTTGAGCCGCGCCAATGCCCCGCCGCCGCGTTCGCGGTCCAGCAGGCCGGCCCACAGGCGCGGCGCCGCCACGACCGCCGCACCCAGCAGCGTGTAGTACACGGTGATGCCGCTGGCCGACAGCCCCTGCTCGCGCAGCAGCGCGATCGAAAACGTCATGTAGCCGATGTAGCCGACACCGAACAACGCGTAGCCCGCGAGCCCCCAACCCATCTGTGCGAGCGGCACCGGCCGCGCAACGCCACCGCCCGCACCCGCAACGCCGCCAGCCGCGCCGGCCGCGCCAGGGGCGTCGCCCAGCGCCCGCGCCGGCGCCGCCATGCCCCAGGCCGCCAGCGCGCACAACACGGCCAGGCCCCACCAGGCCCAGGCCCAGGGGTGCGGCGATTCCCCCGCTGCGTACAGCAGCGGTGGCACCGCCAACGCCGACGCCGCAATGCCCAGGCCGGTGCCGCCGTAGTACAGGCCCAGCAGCAGGCTGCCGCGCTGCGCATCGCGCGCCGCCAGCCGCGCCGCCAGCAAACCCCCGGCCACGAACACCAGCGCGCTCAAGGCACCGGCCACGGCGCGTTGCGCCAGCAACAGGGTGGCATCGGTGAAGAAGCCGCTCACGGCCATCACCAGCGCCGCGACCCAGCCGGCGCGCACGAACACCCCGGCCGCCTGACCGGCCGCCAGCAGGCGCGGCACCACCAGCGCACCGATCAGGTAGCCCACCGCGTTGGCGGTGTTCATGGCGCCGGCCAGCGTGTAACTCCAGCCCAGGTCGGCGCGCATCGGCGGCAACAGCAGACCATAGGAAAAGCGCGTGATGCCGAGCGAAACCGCCGCGCCCAGCGACAGGGCCAGCGCCAGGCGGAACAGCGCAACGGGTGACGCAGCAAGCCCGTCGGCAGGAAGTTCAGCAGGACGTTCAGCGGGTCGGTCGTCGGAAGAGCGCGGTGGCATGGAGGCCATTGTGTGCAGGAAGCGGCGCGCGGCCTGTCGCGCCGGTCCGCCACGCGCGCGCGCCACTGGCCCCAGGGCACGCGGCAACAAGGCCTAGAGTCATCGCATGAGCACCACCCCGACCCCGCAGCGCATCGCGGCCCTGCAACAGGCCGAACGCGAGCGCTTCATCGCCACCCACCCGCAATCGATGGCACAGGCCGCCGCGGCGCGCGCGCACTACCTGTTCGGCGTGCCCTTGCACTGGATGCGCGACTGGCCCACACCGGCCACGCTGGCGGTGCAGCACGCGCAAGGCGTCACCCTCACCTGCGCCGATGGCCTGCGCCACGCCGATTTCTGCCTTGGCGACACCGGCGCCATGTTCGGCCACAGCCCGGCGCCGCTGGCGCGCGCCATTGCCGAGCAGGCCGCGCAGGGGCTCACCTGCATGTTGCCCTCTACCCGCAGCGTGGCCGTGGGCGAGGGCCTGGCGCGTGTGTTCGACCTGCCGCAGTGGCAGATGGCGCTCACCGCGAGCGACGCCAACCGCTTCGCGCTGCGCTGGGCACGCGCCATCACGGGCCGTGCACAGCTGCTGGTGTTCGACGGCTGCTACCACGGCGCGGTCGACGACGCACTGGTCGATCTCGACCCGGCCAGCGGCGCCACGTTGCCGCGCCCCTCGGTGCTGGGCCAGGTGCACAACCACCACCGCTTCACGCGCGTGGTGCCGTTCAACGATCTCGAGGCGCTGGAGGCCGCGCTCGCGCCGGGCGACGTGGCCTGTCTGCTCGCCGAGCCCGCGCTCACCAACTTCGGCCTCGTGCCGCCGGCCGAAGGTTTCTGGCCCGCGGCGCGCGAGCTGTGCCGCCGCCACGGCACGCTGTTCGTGATGGACGAGACGCACACCGTCTCCACCGCACTGGGTGGCTACGCACGCCTGCATGGGCTCGATCCCGACATGCTCGTGGTCGGCAAGGCCGTGGCCGGGGGCCTGCCGTGCGCGGTCCACGGCTTCACGCAGGCGGTCGGGGCGCGCATGGCCGCGGCCAAGCAGCAAGCGCCCGAAGGCCACAGCGGCATCGGCACCACGCTGGCCGGCAATCCCCTCACGCTGGCCGCCCTCGACGCAGCGCTCACGCACCTGCACACCGAAGCCAGCTACGCCCACATGCTGGCGCTGGCGGCCTCGCTCGAACAAGGCCTGGCGCAACGCGTCGGGGCCGCACAACGGCCATGGACGGTGACGCGCCTGGGCGCACGCATGGAGCTGCAGTTCATGCCCCACACGCCGCGCAACGCACAGGACGTGCGCGACCATGCGCACAGCGAACTGGAGGCGCTCACGCACCTGTTCATGCTCAACCGCGGTGTCCTGCTCACGCCCTTTCACAGCATGATGCTGGTGAGCCCGGCCACCACCGCAGCCGATGTGGACAAGCTGCTCGCGGTGTTCGACGAACTGCTGGTCGCGTTGAACGGCTGACGTTCACCCCACGCCGACGGGCGCCGGTGCCAGGCGCACGATGCGCGTGAACAGGCGGTCGAACGCGGGGTCGCGCGCGCCTTCGGGGCTCAGCGGGTCCACGTGGCTGGCAAAGGCGGCGTCCAGCTCGCGCCGGTCGGCATCGTCCAGTGCGGTTTCGGCCGCCGGCAACACCACCTGCTCCTCCAGCTTCATGTGCGCGAGGTAGAACGCCACGTAGGCGCGGGCTTCGTCCTCGAAGGCCTGGCGGCGCGGCTCGCCCAGGTACTCCCAGGCCATGAGCAGGTGCACCAGTTCGCGCACGCGATCCTCACCGCCAAGGTGGTCCTTCTCGAGCCGCTCGATCGCCTCCAGCGTGTGCGGCGCAGCCCGTGCCACGCGCGGGAACAAAAGGTCCGACTCCTTGGGGTGGTGCAGCTTCTCGGGGAACTCGCCGATATAGAACAGCATGGCCCGCAGCACATCGAAGAAGCGCTCGGCGCCATCGGTTTCGGGCCCACGGTCAAGCATCGTCAGCAGCGAGCGCAGCATCGCCGCCAGGCTGGCGTGTTCGTCGCGCACGATGCGCAGCGCGTCGCGTTTCATGGTCGGTCTCCTCACGGATGGGGCCCCAAGCTTCCCATGCCCGGCGGCACGCCGCCTTGACCCACATCAAGGCCGCCAGCGCTTGAGCAGCAAGGCATTGGCCATCACGCTGACCGAGCTCATGGCCATGGCCGCGCCCGCCACCACCGGGTTGAGAAAGCCCAGCGCCGCCAGCGGAATGCCCGCCACGTTGTAGATGAAGGCCCAGAACAGGTTCTGGCGGATCTTGAGCACCGTGCGGCGCGAAATGTCGAGTGCCGCGCCCACCAGCCGCGGATCCCCGCGCATCAGGGTGATGCCCGCCGCGTGCATGGCGACGTCGGCGCTCGCGCCCTCGGTGTGGCCCATCGCCAGGCCGACGTCGGCCGCCGCCAGCGCCGGCGCATCGTTCACGCCGTCGCCCACCATGGCCACCACGCGCCGATCGCCGTGCCCGCCTTGCTGCAGGCGCCGGATCACGGCCGCCTTGTCGGCCGGCAGCACCTCGGCGATCACCTCGCCCTCGGTCACCCGCAGGCCGAGACGCGCGGCCATCGCCTCGGCCGCGGCGCGGTTGTCGCCCGACACCAGCGAAAGCTTCAGTCCTCTGGCGCGCAGCGCCGCAATGGCCTCGGCCGCGCCGGCCTTGGGTTCGTCACCGAACGCCAGCACCGCGAGCGCCGGACCGCCTTCGTGTGCCAGCACAGACACCGAGGCACCTTGCGCCAGCGCCGCGTCCGCCGCCGGCTGCAAGGGCCCGAGGGGAATGCCCAGCGTATCCATCCAGCGCAAGCTGCCCAGCAGCAGACGCACGCCACCCACTTCACCCTGCACGCCACGGCCCGTCACGGATTGCATGTCGCGCGCCTCGGGCCAGGTCAGCGCCTTGTCCTTGGCGGCGTCCACCACGGCACGCGCCAGCGGGTGGGCGCTGCCCGCCTGCAGCGCAGCCGCCCGCGACAGCAACGCGGCTTCGTCCTGGCCGGGCGCGGCATGCAGCGACAACAGGCGCGGGTGGCCCTCGGTCAACGTGCCGGTCTTGTCGAAGGCCACGCTCTGCACGCGGTGCGCCACCTCCAGTGCCTGCGCATCGCGGATGAGAATGCCGTGGCGTGCCGCCACCCCCGTGCCGGCCATGATGGCCGCCGGTGTGGCCAGTCCCAGCGCACACGGGCAGGCGATCACCAGCACCGCCACGGCGTGCTGCATTGCGGCTTCGAGCGGCGCACCGGTCATCAACCAAGCTGCCAGCGTGGCCAGGCCGATCATCAGCACCACCGGAACGAACACCGCGGCCACGCGGTCCACCAGCCGTTGCACGGGCGCCTTGCCGGCCTGTGCGTCCTGCACCAGCGCAATGATGTGGGCCAGCACCGATTGCGCGCCGCTGGCGCTCACCTTCACGAGCACCAGGCCCTCGCCATTCAGCGAGCCGCCCGTGACCACGCTGCCAGGCGACTTGACCACCGGCATCGCCTCGCCCGTGAGCATGGATTCATCCGCCTGGGTGTGTCCCTCGAGCACCTCGCCGTCGGCCGCGAAGCGCTCGCCCGGCAGCACCTGGATGCGGTCACCCGGCAGCAGTTCCTCCACCGGCACTTCAACCATTTCCGTGCGCCGAACGCCATCGGGCAGCAAGCGCGCGCGCTCGGGCCGCAGCGCTTGAAGGGCGCGGATGGCCTCGGTGGTCTGGCGCTTGGCGCGCGCCTCCAGCCACTTGCCCAGCAACACCAGGGTGATGACGACCGCCGAGCCCTCGTAGTAGAGGTGCACCATCTCACCCGGCTCGGCCCGCCACCAGAGCCAGGTGGACAGTGCCCAGCCTGCCGTTGTGCCGATGGCCACCAGCAGCTCCATGTTGCCGGTGCGTGCCTTGAGCGCATGCCAGCCCGCGCGGTAGAAGCGCGCACCCAGCACGAACTGCACCGGCGTGGCCAGCACGAACTGCCACAACGCCGGCAACATCCAGTGCTTGCCGAACAGATCGCCCACCATGGGCAGGGCCAGCGGCGCCGACAACAAGGCCGCGATCAGCACCGGCCAGGCATGGCGCGGCACACCCAGCAGCTTTTGCGCATCGGGGTCGCTGTCGGCCTCGATCGCGCGCGGCTCGTAGCCGGCGTCCCGCACTGCGCGCTTGAGCCGTGCCGCCAGCGCCGCGTCGCCCGCCGTGGCCTTCACGCGGGCGGTTTCGGTCGCCAGGTTCACGCTGGCGTCAAGCACGCCGGGCTGCTTGCGCAAGGCTCGCTCCACGCGGCTCACGCAGGAGGCGCAGGTCATGCCGCCGATGCCGAGATCGATCTCACAGATCTCCGTGTCGGCTGCGCCGGAAGCCAGGGTGGTGGTGTTCATGCCCCGCATGGTGCACCTTGACACCATGGCAAGGTCAAGTCCCGTCAATCGAAACCCGCAGGCTTGACGTTGACATCGTGTCAAGCTTGAGAATGTACCCATCCACTCGACAGGAGCTTCTCCATGAACCAGATCTTCACCGTCCAGGGCATGACCTGCGGCCACTGCGAACGCGCCGTGACCACCGCCATCAAACAGATCGACCCGCAGGCCAAGGTGTGCATCGACCGGCCGCAGAACCGTGTCGAGGTCCGCAGCGAGCAGCCGCGCGAAAAGATCGCCGAAGCCATCCGCGAGGAAGGCTACGCGGTGGCTGCGTGATGGAATCAGACTTGCAAGGCATCGCGTGGCCGGTTGCCATCGGCCAGGCCGCCCAGCTCAGCGGCGTCTCGGCCAAGATGCTGCGCCACTACGAAGGGCTGGGCCTGCTGGGCCAGGTGCCGCGCACCGAGGGCAATTACCGCCAGTACGGCCAGGCCGACGTGCACACGCTGCGTTTCATCCGCCGTGCGCGCGACATGGGCTTCACGCTCGACGAAATCCGCACGCTGGTGAGCCTGTGGCACAACCGCCGGCGCAGCAGCGAGACCGTCAAACGCATCGCCGAGCAACACATCACCGAGCTTGACCAGCGCATCGCCGCACTGCAGGCCATGCGCCGCACGCTGCAAGACCTGGTGCAGCGCTGCCCGGGCAACCAACGGCCCGACTGCCCCATCCTGGACGATCTGGGCGGCGGCACTTGTGACAAACATCTTTACAACCCGCACACAGAAGCTCCCCAGTTGGTGCACAGAGCAGGCGCACAGTGACACCACGCCACCACCCCGGTGGCCCATCCACCGCAAGGAGTGCCCATGAAATCGCTGTTCACCCGCCGCCGCCTCGCCGCCACCGCCCTGGCCACCGCCATCGGTGCGCTGTCGGTCACCGCCATCGCCCAGAACGCGCCGGCCCCCAACGCACCCCCCGCCGCTGAAGCCCGTGGCGGCCACCGCCATGACCCGCAACGCCATGCCGAGCATCAGCAACGCATGCAGCAACGCATGGCCGACCACCAGGAGCGCCTGAAAGCCAGCCTGCAACTGACGCCGCAGCAGGAACCCGCCTGGAACGCCTACGTGGCACGCATGCAGCCCGCGCAACGCCCGGCCCAGCCCCGCCTGGACCGCGACGCATGGAAGCAGCTCAGTGCGCCTGAGCGCCTGAACCGCATGGAAGCCATGAAGGCCGAACGCGACCAGGCCATGGCACAACGCCATGACGCCATCCGAAGCTTCTACGCGCAGCTCACACCGGCCCAGCAGAAGGCCTTTGACGCGCAACAAGGCTTCGGGCCGATGCGCGCCGGCATGAAGGAGCGGGGCATGCGCCATCGCCACGGAGGCCACCATCACCGCATGTGAACCCGACCCGGTCTTCCTGGCTGTTGTTCTTATCTAAACTGTCTTTAATAGATAGTTGTAGGTAGTAGAAGGCGCTGTCTTTTGTGGACAAGCGCCTTTTTTCGTTGTGTGGCAAGGCCTTGTGCGTCAGGACAAGCCTGTGTGAAGCGCCCTGGTGCCCGTGCCTGCGAATGGGGACAAATCCGGTTTCCAGGCCTGACCTGTGGACAAGCCCAGGCTTGTGCCAGCACTATCCACAGGCTTGTCCAACATCCCGTCACGAACGCTCACCGGTGCCGGAAAAAGCCGCTGCTACACTGCGCGCCTTTCCCGCCGAGCCCGTCCCTTTTCATGCCCGTGTCCCTGGGCGGCCAAGCGCCCGCCAGTTTCGATCTCAAGAGTGCCCACCTCCCCCTGCTGGCCCTGCTGCTCAAGTCGAGCGATCTGGACCTGCTGCGTCGCGAGTTCGCTGAACGCTATGGCGACCAACCCGATTTCTTCGACCACGACCCGCTGCTGATCGATCTGCACGGTGTTTCCGAGAACGCCGTGCCCGACCTCGCCGCTGTTGCGGCCCTGTTGCAGGAGCACCGCTTGCGTGCCGTGGCCGTGCACGCGCGCGACGACTCGCAACGCGCCGCTGCGCAAGCCGCTGGCCTGCCCGTTGCCGATGGGCTGTCGCTGCCCCGCGCCGAGCCTGCGAAAGCCGTGAAGCAGGACGCCGCGCCCGTGGCACCAGTGGCCGTGAGCCCGGCTGCACTGGTGATCGACAAACCCCTGCGCTCGGGACAGCAGGTGTATGCACGCGGGCGCGATCTGGTGGTGCTGGCCCCGGTGAATCCCGGTGCCGAGGTCATTGCCGACGGCCATATCCATGTCTACGCGCCATTGCGTGGCAAGGCCATTGCGGGCGCCCGCGGCCTGGCCGAGGCGCGCATCTTCTCGCTGGCGATGGCACCCGAGCTGGTGTCCATCGCCGGTATCTACCGCACCAGCGAAGTGCCCTTGCCAGCCGAGCTGCTGGGCAAGCCCGCGCAGGTGCGTCTGCAACGCACGGACGAGGGCGAAACGCTCGTGATCGATCCGCTGCCTGCCTGAACCGCTGAACCAACCGATTCGAAGGGAGCCTTCCATGACCCGTATCGTCGTCGTCACCTCCGGCAAGGGCGGGGTCGGCAAGACCACCACCAGCGCCAGTTTTGCGGCCGGCCTGGCCCTGCGCGGCCACAAGACCGCCGTGATCGACTTCGACGTCGGCCTGCGCAACCTCGATCTCATCATGGGTTGCGAGCGCCGCGTCGTGTACGACCTCATCAATGTGATTCAGGGTGAGGCCCGGCTTGGCCAGGCACTCATCAAGGACAAGCAGGTCGACACCCTGCACGTGCTGGCCGCCAGCCAGACACGCGACAAGGACGCGCTCACGCAGGAAGGCGTCAAGCGCGTGCTCGACGAACTCACCGAACAGGGCTTCGACTACATCGTCTGCGACTCACCCGCGGGCATCGAGACCGGTGCCCTCATGGCCATGCATTACGCCGATGAAGCGCTGGTCGTGACCAACCCCGAGGTTTCCAGCGTGCGCGATTCCGACCGCATCCTGGGCATGCTGGCGAGCAAGACGCAGCGCGCCATCGACGGCAAGGAGCCAATCAAGGAACACCTGCTGATCACGCGCTACAACCCCGCCCGCGTGGCCGATGGCCAGATGCTTTCGCTGCAGGACATCCAGGACATCCTGCGCATTCCCCTCATCGGCGTCATCCCCGAGAGCGAGAGCGTGCTGACGGCGTCCAACCAGGGCACGCCCGCCATTCACATCAAGGGCAGCGACGTGGCAGAGGCCTACGGCGATGTGATCGACCGTTTCCTCGGTGCCGACAAGCCGCTGCGCTTCATCGAGGCCGAGAAGTCCGGCTTCTTCAAACGGTTGTTCGGAGGGAAATGAGCATGTCGCTGCTGTCCTTCCTGCTCGGCGAGAAAAAGAAGACCGCCAGCGTTGCCAAGGAACGCTTGCAGATCATCCTGGCGCATGAGCGCGCCGGGCGCGGTGCCGCGGAACCCGACTACCTGCCCGCACTGCAGCGTGAACTGGTGGCCGTGATCGGCAAGTACATCCGCATCGACCCGAACGACATCAAGGTGCAGCTTGAGCGCCAGGACAACCTGGACGTGCTCGAGGTCAAGATCGAGCTGCCGGAGCGCCGCTGAGGCCAGGCGGGTACAATTCCTGCTTTCCGCAGCTTGGCTGCGCACCGCCCGGGCCCCGCGTCCGGGCCTTACCCGTGGCCATCGCCCAGATGGCCTTTTCTCGTCTTCCCGCAATCGACGGCACGGTTTGCCGGCGGCCTGTGCGGCGTGGACGAACCACGTCACTGCAAAGGAACCGCATGGCCAAGGAAGAATTGATCGACATGATGGGTATCGTCAACGAGGTGCTGCCCGACACGCGCTTTCGCGTGACGCTGGACAACGGGCACCAGCTCATTGCCTATTCCGCCGGCAAGATGAAGAAGAACCACATCCGCATCCTCGCGGGTGATCGCGTTTCGCTCGAACTTTCGCCTTACGACCTCACCAAGGGCCGCATCAACTTCCGCCACCTGGAAGGTCGCGGACCGGCCGCACCGCGCCGGCGCAACTGAGGCGTTTGACACGCTCGTGCCATCATCGGGTGTCAGGGCCCGATCGGTGGTGTTCAGCCGACGCCTGCATCGGCCGAGATCATGGACAGGGCCCCGACCGGGGCCCATCGTCCGATGTCTCCGATGTCTGCGCGCACCACCCTGTTCCCGTCTTTGCCATTCGCCGCCAGGGCATGCCTGCCGGCCCTGGTACTGCTCCTCGCGGGCTTCGCTGCACCGACGTCACGCGCCGATGAGGTGGCGGCGCCTTCTGCAGAGCAGCCCCAGATCTGGATCAACGTGGGCGGTTTCTCGCGCCACTTCGATCGTGGCAGCCGGTACAACGAGAACAATTTCGGCTTCGGTATCGAATGGCGCCGCTCGCCCCAAGTGGCCGTGATGGCAGGCGTGTACGACAACAGCCTGGGCAAGCCCTCGCAGTACGCCGCCATCAACTGGCAGCCCTGGCAGATCGGCCCGGTCAAGCTGGGTGCCGCCGTCGGCCTGCTCAACGGCTATCCGGCCATCGAACGCGGCGGCACCTTCTTCGCCGCGCTCCCGATGGCATCCATCGAGGGCCGGCGCTTTGGCATCAACCTCGGCCTGATCCCGTCCATCGGGAACGTCGATGGCGCGGTCCTCCTGCAGTTCAAGCTGCGAATCCACTGACTGGCCCTGTGGCGCGCGATGCGGCGCGTTAGCATCGACATCCCCCGGCACTGTCTGACTGCTTCATGGACCTGACCACCTGGCTCGCCTTCTTTGCCGCATCCTGGGCCATCAGCATCTCGCCCGGTGCCGGCGCCGTGGCCGCCATGAGCGCCGGCCTTGCGCACGGGTTTCGACGCGGCTACCTCACCACGCTGGGCCTCGTGCTCGGCATCTGGACGCAGATTCTCGTGGTCGGCATCGGCCTGGGTGCTCTCGTGGCCACCTCCGCGACCGCCTTCACCGTCATCAAGTGGGCCGGGGTGGCCTATCTCGTGTGGCTGGGCATCCAGCAATGGGGCGCGCCGGCGCGCCCCATCGCACAGACCAGCACCGCGGGCACTCCGCAACGTGCGCGCGAACTCATCGTGCGCGGCTGGATCATCAACGCGCTCAACCCCAAAGGCACGGTGTTCCTGCTGGCCGTGGTGCCGCAGTTTCTTGATCTGTCGCAGCCGCTGGCACCGCAGTACGGGGTGATCGCCCTCACCCTGGGCTTCACCGACCTGGTGGTGATGGCCGGCTACACCGCGTTGGCCGCGCGGCTGTTGCGCACGCTCAAGTCCACCGCCCACGTGCGCGCGCTCAACCGCGTGTTCGGCTCGCTCTTTGTCGTCGCGGGCGGCTTGCTGGCGCTGTTCAAGCGCAGCGCCTGATCACGCCAGCTTCTGTGTGAACAGCCGCTCGGCGAAGCGGCGGCGTTCGTCCTTCTGCGCCTTGCTGCCCAGCGTGGGCATCTGCGATTCGGACACGATGTAGCTGTAAAGAAGGAAGGCGCGCGAGCGCGCCTCCATCACCGGAAACCCCAGCGACGAGAACACCTGGGCGATGTAGCCGATGCGGCTGGCATCGGCTTCGTCCACGGCGAAACGCGCCATCTGGTCGCGCCGGGCCCAGGCGCGGATGGCGAGTTCGATGCGAGCGGCGCGCGCGGCGGCACGGCCACGAAACGGCAACGAGAGCACGTCGCGCAACTGTTCCAGGGGGTCCTCGTGGGCCGACTCCAGGCGCACGGTGAGGTTCTCTGTGGCGGTCTCCCGCCAGGCCTGCAACACACGGCGCAGCAGCTCCTCGCGGTCCTTGAAGTGCCAGTAGAAGCTGCCGCGCGTGACACCCAGGCGCTGCGCCAGCAGGTCCACGCGCACATGGTCGATGCCCTGATCCACCAGCACCTCGGTGGCGGCTTCGATCCAGGTCTCGGGCGTGAGCGATGAACGCGTGGTTTCACTGCCAGCGCGTGCTTTGCGTCGGGGTGTTGCCACGGTGTCGGGAGGGGAAACCACGCCGCGATTCTATCGATCACAAGTCCGCGAGACACCGTACACAAATGTACGGCCCCTAGGGCAAACCCTGTATATCACTGGTGGAAACCCTCGATAGCATCCGTCCAACAACATACACAACTGTATGGAGACGATGAGCGCACTTGACTGGCTGAACGACCCCGCCTGGCTGGCACCGCCCGCGGCGGCGGTGGAACACCGCGCCGACGGCAGTTTCGTGCTGCGATCGACCGAACCGTTGGGCGATCACGCGCGCTGCATCGGTGAATGGCTGGAGCATTGGGCCGTGCACACGCCCGACGCGCCCGCACTGGCCGAGCGCACGGCGACCGGCTGGCGCCGCCTGAGCTGGGGCGAGCTGCGCGCGCAGGTGGGCCGCATTGCGCAATCGCTGCTCGACATGGGCCTGCCGCCCGACGCGCCGGTGGTGGTGTTGTCGGACAACGCGATCGATCACCTGCTGCTGGTGCTCGCCACCCAGCATCTGGGGCGCGCGAGTTGCACCGTCTCCAGCGCGTACTGCCGCCTCACCAGGGAATACAGCAAGGTCCACGGCATCCTGCGCACCTTGCAGCCGGCGCTGGTGTATGCCAGCGACGCCGCGGTCTACGGCCCGGCCATCGCCAGCAGCGGCCTCGATGTGCCGGTGGTGTACAGCCAGGGTGCCGAAGGCGTGCCGGGTGCCATCCCGTTCGTGCAACTGCTGGCCGGCGAGGAAACGCCCGCCGTGCGAGCGGCCTTTGCCGCCATCACGCCCGACACCACCGCCAAGTACCTGCTCACCTCGGGTTCCACCGGCACGCCCAAGGTGGTCATCAATACGCACCGCATGCTGTGCGCCAACCAGCAGATGATTGCGCAGGCCTGGCGCTTCCTGCGCCACGAGAAACCGGTGCTGGTCGACTGGCTGCCCTGGAGCCACACCTTCGGCGGCAACCACAACCTGCACATGGTGATGTGCCACGGTGGCACGCTGGTCATCGATGAAGGCCGCCCGGCGCCGGGCCTGATCGAACGCACCGTGGCCAACCTGGCCGAGCACCAGCCGACCATCTGGTTCAACGTGCCGCGCGGCTTCGACATGGCGCTGCCCTTGCTGGAGGCCGACGAAGCGCTTGCACGCCGCGTGCTCGGCCGCCTGCGCGCGGTGTTCTATGCCGGCGCCGCTTTGCCGCAGGCCAGTTGGGAGCGCTTGCAGGCACTCGCGCGCCGCGTGCTCGGGCGCGAGGTCTGGCTCACCACCTCCTGGGGCTCCACCGAGACCGCGCCCGCCGTCACCAGCGCGCACTGGCGCATGGAGCGCGCTGGCGTCATCGGCGGCGTGCTGGCCGGTGTGGAACTCAAGTTCGTGCCCAACGGCGAAAAGCTCGAGTTGCGCATCCGCGGCGTGAACATCTTTCCCGGCTACCGCAACGCGCCCGAACTCAGCGCACAGGCCTTTGACGAAGAAGGCTACTACCGCATCGGCGACGCCGGCTTCCTGGCCGATCCGCAGCGCCCCGAGGCAGGCGTGGTGTTCAACGGCCGCGTCGCCGAGGACTTCAAGCTCGGCACTGGCACCTGGGTGTCGGTCGGCACGCTGCGCCTGCGCGTGGTCTCGGCATTGGCGCCACACGCGCAGGACGTGGTGATCACCGGCCACGACCGCGATCAGATCGGCGTGCTGGTGTTTCCCACCGCCGCCGCCCTGCAGATGCCGCGCGAGGCGCTGCATGAGCACATCGCGCGCGGCCTGGGTGCGCTGCACGCCGAAGGCGGCGGCTCTTCCCAATCGCCGGCGCGCGCGCTGGTGCTCGACGAGCCGCCCAACGCCGACGCCGGCGAGATCACCGACAAGGGTTACCTCAACCAGCGCGCGGTGCTGCAACGCCGCGCCGCGTTCGTCGAAGCCCTGCACAACGACACCGCAGGCGTGATCCGCCCCGCCCTTGCAGAGAAAGCCCATTCATGACCCGCGGCCAGAGCCAGCTCTTCGACGACGTCTTCATCCTCGATGGCGTACGCACCCCCATGGTCGACTACATGGGCGCGTTCGCCGACGCCAACCCGATCGACCTCGGCATCAAGGTCGCGCGCGAGATCCTGGCGCGCACCGGCGTCTCGCCCGAAGCCATCGACTCGGTCATCGCCGGCAACATGGCGCCCGGCGGCTTCGACCAGTTCTACGTGCCGCGCCACATCGGGCTGTACGCCGGCGTGCCGCTGGATGTGCCCGCGCTCATGGCCCAACGCATTTGCGGCACCGGCTTCGAGCTGTTCCGCCAGGCGGGGGAGCAGATCGGTGCCGGCGTCGCGAGCAACGTGCTCGTGGTGGGCACCGAATCCATGACGCGCAACCCGATCGCCGCGTTCGACCACCGCGGCGGTTTCCGCCTCGGCGCGCCGATCGGCTTCAAGGACTACATGTGGGAGGCGCTGACCGACCCGGCGGCCGACATCAGCATGATCCGCACCGCGGAGAACCTGGCACAGCGCTACGGCCTCACCCGCGAGGACGTGGATGCCTTCGCCGCGCGCAGCTTCGAACGCGCCGTGGCCGCGCAGGCCGCAGGCTGGTTCGATGGCGAGATCGTGCCGGTGGGCAACGAGGAGTTCCAGCGCGAGGGCTACCAGCCGCGCCGCTTGCGCTTGAGCGGCAAGGCGACCGTGGCCGACAAGGACACCCACCCACGGCCCACCCCACCCGAGGTGCTGGCCAAGCTGCGCACGGTGTTCAAGGACGGTGTGCAGACCGGCGGCAACAGCTCGGCCCTCACCGACGCCGCGGCGGCCGCGGTCGTCACGAACGGTGCCGGCGTGAGGGCCACAGGCAAAACGGCGCTCGCGCGCCTTGCCGCGGCCGCCGTGGTGGGCGTGCCGCCCGAGTTCATGGGCATTGGCCCGGCCCCGGCCATCCGCCTGCTGCTCGAGCGCGCGGGCCTTGCGCTCGGCGACGTTGCGCGCTTCGAGATCAACGAAGCACAGGGCGCGCAGGCGCTCGCGGTGGCGCGCGAGCTGCAGCTCGACGAGGACAAGGTCAATGTGCACGGCGGCGCGATAGCGCTGGGCCACCCGCTGGCCGCCACCGGCGTGCGGCTGACGATCACCTGCGCGCGCCAGCTACGCGACATCGGCGCCCGTTGGGGCATTGCCTCGGCCTGCGTCGGCGGTGGCCAGGGCATTGCACTATTGATCGAGAATCCCGCAGCAGGCTGATTTCAAGCCCTCGCGTGTGCGGGCCACGAGCACACGCAACATCAACGGAGACAACGCATGAAGACATTGCTGAAGCACACCCTGGCCGTCGCTGCTGCGGCCACGCTCACCGGCGCGGCCTGGGCCGACATCACCATCGGCGTGAGCGCATCGCTCACCGGGCCGGCCTCGGGGCTGGGCATCCCCGTTGCCAACGGCGTGAAGATGTGGCCCGCCACCATCGGCGGTGAGAAGGTCAACGTCATCATCCTGGACGATGCCACCGACCCCACCAAGGGCGTGCAGAACGCGCGTCGCTTCGTCAACCAGGACAAGGTCGATGTGATCGTCGGATCGGTCGCCACGCCGGTGGCCATTCCGATGGCCGAGGTGGCGATCGAGTCGAACACGGTGCAACTGGCGCTCTCGCCCATCGGCCTGCCGCCCGGCAAGGACGCCTGGAGCTTTCGCATGCCGCAAAGCAACGGCGTGATGGCCGAGGCCATGGTCGAGCACATGAAGAAGCAGGGCGTCAAGAGCGTGGGCTTCCTGGGCTACACCGACGCCTATGGCGAGCAGTGGTTGCAGGCACTCAATCCCCTGCTGGAGAAAGCTGGCATCAAGATGCTGGGCGTCGAGCGCTTCGCGCGCTCGGACACCAGCGTGACCGCGCAGGCGCTCAAGCTGACGTCCCTCAACCCCGATGCCATGGTCATCGTGGCCTCGGGCAGCGGTGCGGCCATGCCGCAGCTCGGTCTCGTCGAGCGCGGCTTCAAGGGCAAGTACTACCAGACGCACGCGGCCGCCACGCGCGACCTCATGCGCGTGGGTGGCAAGGCTGTTGAAGGCACCTTCGTCACCACCGGCCCCGTGGTGGTGGCCGAGCAGTTGCCCGACAACCACCCCAGCAAGGCCGTGGGCGTGAAGTTCAATGCCGACTACGAAAAGATCCACGGCGCCGGCATGCGCAACCAGTTTGCAGCGCACTCCATGGACGCCTACCTGCTGCTCGAGAAGACCGTGCCCGAAGCGCTGAAGAAGGCCAAGCCCGGCACGCCCGAGTTCCGCGCCGCCCTCAAGGAGGCCATCGAAGCCGCACCCGCCATGGCCGTCACCCACGGCATCCTGGACTTCACCGCCACCGACCACTGGGGCTTCAAGTCGGGTTCGGGTGTCGTCATGAAGGTCGTCAACGGCGACTGGAAACTCGAGCAATAAAGCACACGGGAGACCGCGACCCATGGACTGGAACATTGCCGCGATCCTCGGGGTCGATGGCGTCATCAACGGCGCGATCTACGCGCTGGTGGCGATCGCCCTCGTCCTGGTGTTCGCGGTCACCCGCATCGTCTTCATTCCGCAGGGCGAGTACGTCGCCTTTGCGGCGCTCACCATGGCGCTGTTCCAGACCGGCACCCTGCCGGGCACGGTCTGGTTGCTGCTGCTCATGGTGGCGCTGGCCCTGGTGCTCGACGCCGTGCGCGCATGGCGCGAAGCCTGGCCCATCGCACGGTGGGCGAAGCTCGCGCTGCGCACGGCGGCGCTGCCGCTGGCGGCCTGCGGTCTCACCGCCTGGCTGGTGCCGCAGCAGCCACCCATGATCGTGCAGGCCCTGCTCACGTTGGCCCTGGTCACGCCCATGGGCCCGCTGGTGTACCGCCTGGCCTACCGTTCGCTGGCCAGCGCCAGCGTGCTGGTGCTGCTCATTGTTTCGGTGGGCGTGCACTTCGCGCTCACCGGTCTGGGGCTGGCGTTCTTCGGCGCCGAGGGTTTTCGCAACCCGAGCTTCTGGGACGAGCGCTTCAGCCTCGGCCCGATCGCACTCAGCGGCCAGGCCGTCATCATCATCGGCGCCTCGATCGCACTCATCGCTGCGCTGTTCGTGCTGTTCGACCGCACGCTCACCGGCAAGGCCCTGCGCGCCACCTCGGTCAACCAGACCGGTGCGCGCCTCATGGGCATCTCCACCGACGCCGCCGGTTCGCTCAGCTTCACGCTGGCGGCCTTCATCGGCGCGCTCTCGGGCCTGCTCATCGGGCCCACCACCACCGTGTTCTTCGACAGCGGCTTCCTCATCGGCCTCAAGGGCTTCGTGGCGGCGGTGTTTGCCGGCCTCACGAGCTTTCCCCTTGCGCTCGTGGGTGCGCTCGGCGTGGGCCTCATCGAAGCCTTCGGCTCCTTCTGGGCCAGTGCGTTCAAGGAAGTGATCGTGTTCACCGCCATCCTGCCGGTGCTGCTGTGGCGCTCCTTCGTCGACCCCCACGACGAGGAACATTGAAATGAATCTTCGTCGCTACGGCCTGCTGGCCTTCACCGTGTTGATGGTCGCCGTGCCCTTCCTGCCGGTGCCCGACTACTGGATCACCAAGCTCAACTACATCGGCCTGTTCGGGCTGGTCTCGCTGGGGCTGGTGCTGCTCACCGGCATCGGCGGGCTCACCTCGTTCGGCCAGGCGGCGTTCGCCGGTCTCGGGGCCTATGCCAGCGCCTACCTGAGCGTGAAGCTGGGCATCTCGCCCTGGATCGGCCTGCTCGCGGGCCTTGCGATCACCGTGGCGGTGGCGCTGTTGCTGGGCTGGGTCACGCTGCGCATGTCGGGGCATTACCTGCCGCTGGCCACCATTGCGTGGAGCCTCGCGCTCTTCTACACCATGGGCAACCTCGACGCGCTGGGCAAGTACGACGGCCTGCTCGGCGTGCCCGCCATCCACGTCTTCGGCGTCAGTCTGCAGGAGGAGCGCCGCATCTACCTGCTGATCTGGCTGGTGGCGATTGCCGCGGCCATCGCCGTCACGCGCCTGCTCGACTCGCGCACCGGGCGCGTGATGCGCGCGCTCAACGTCAACCGCGGCGGCGGCAGCACCATGCCCGAGGCCATGGGCGCGTCCGCCTTTCGCCACAAGCTGCTGATGTTCCTGATCGCCGCGCTGCTGGCGGCCGTCTCGGGCTGGCTGTTTGCGCACATGCAGCGCAGCGTCAACCCCTCGCCCTTCGGCATCAAGTTCGGCATCGAATACCTGTTCATGGCCGTGCTCGGCGGTGCCGGCCACGTGTGGGGCGCCTTCACCGGCGCGGCGCTGGTCAAGCTGGCCGAAGACCAACTGCAGACCTGGCTGCCCGCGCTGCTGGGCACCTCGGGCAGCTACGAGATCATCGTCTTCGGTGTGGTGCTGGTGCTGGTGCTGAAGTTCGCGCCCGACGGCCTGTGGCCCTCGATCGAACGCTGGCTGCCGCGCCGCGCCCCGCGCACCGTCGACACGTCGGCGGCGCTGCCCGCGCGCGACAAGCCCGCCACCGGCAGCACGTTGCTGGAGGTCAAAGTCGTGCGCCGCAACTTCGGCGGTCTCGTCGCCGTCAACGGCGTGGGCTTTGCCATCCAGGCCGGCCAGATCTTCGGCCTCATCGGCCCCAACGGCGCCGGCAAGTCCACCACCTTCAACCTGATTTCGGGCGTGTTGCCGCTCTCGGGCGGTGAGGTCTGGCTGCGCGGCGAGCGTGTGGACGGCCTCCCCTCGCGCGAGATCGCGCGCCGCGGCCTCTCGCGCACCTTCCAGCACGTCAAGCTGGTGCCCGACATGACGGTGCTGGAGAACGTGGCGCTGGGCACCTGGCTGCGCACGCGCAGCGGCCCGCTGGCCGCCATGCTGCGCCTGGACCGCGCCGAAGAAGACCGCGCCTTCGCCGAGGCCGAGCGCCAGTTGCGCCGCGTCGGCCTGGGTGAACACCTGCACGAACTCGCAGGCAACCTCGCGCTTGGCCAGCAGCGGCTGGTGGAGATCGCGCGCGCCCTCGCCAGCGACCCGGCTCTGCTGTTGCTGGACGAACCGGCCGCCGGCCTGCGCCACCGTGAAAAGCAGGCCCTGGCCGAGGTGCTGCGCCAGCTCAAGGCCGAAGGCCTGAGCCTGCTGCTGGTGGAACACGACATGGACTTCGTGATGAACCTGACCGACCGCATCCTGGTGATGGAGTTCGGCACGCCGCTGCTCGAAGGCACGCCGGCGGAAATCCAGGCGAGCGAGAAAGTGCGCGCTGCCTACCTGGGAACGGAGCACTAGTCATGAGCGAGCTCCTGCTGGAAATCAAGGACCTGCACGCAGGCTACGGCAAGGCCGAGGTGTTGCGCGGCATCACGTTGTCGGTGCGCGCGGGCCAGGTGGTCACCGTGATCGGTCCCAACGGTGCCGGCAAGTCCACCCTGCTCAACGCCGTCATGGGCTTGTTGCCGCAACGCGGCGGCCTGCGTTTCAACGGCGAGGACGTGGCGCGCCTCACGCTCGAAGAGCGCGTGATGACCGGCCTGGCGCTGGTACCCGAAAAGCGCGAGCTGTTCGGCAGCATGAGCGTCGAGGACAACCTGGTGCTCGGCGGCTGGCGCCCCATGAAACAGCGCATGCCGCGCTGGCGCCAGGGGCTGGAGCAGGTCTATGAACTGTTCCCGCGCATGAAGGAGCGGCGTGACCAGGCGGCCGGCACGCTGTCGGGCGGCGAGCGGCAGATGCTGGCCATCGGCCGCGCACTCATGGGCCAACCGAAGCTGCTGATGCTCGACGAACCCAGCCTGGGCCTGGCACCGCTGATCGTGCGCGACATCTTCCGCATCATCGAGACGCTGCGCGAACGCGGCGTGAGCATCCTGCTGGTGGAGCAGAACGCGCGCGCCGCACTGCAGGTGGCCGACGAAGGCCACGTGCTCGAAACCGGCGACCTCGTGCTCTCTGGCGAGGCCGCGCAACTGGCGAACGACCCGCGCGTGATCGAGACCTACCTGGGGGCGCGCAAGGAATGAGTGCCGCACGGCCGCCCGAAGGCACTCGCACCGCAGCGCTTTGCGCGGAGGGTCTGGAATGACCTGGCACTACGAAGCGCCGCTCACCTCGATGCGGCGCGTGATCGAACAGGTGCTGGACGCCCCCGCGTTGTGGGCCGAATGTCCGGTGTTTGCCGAGCTCGACATGGCCACGGCCGACGCCGTGCTGCAGGAGGCCGCGCGCTTCGCGAGCGAGGTGCTGCAGCCCCTCAACAGCCCGGGTGACCTGGCGGGATGTGCCCGCGCGGCCGATGGTTCGGTCAGCACGCCGTCGGGCTTTCGTGCCGCCTACCAGGCGTTCGTGCAGGGCGGCTGGCCGGCCCTGCCCTGCGACCCGGCCTGGGGCGGCCAGGGCCTGCCGCTGCTGCTGGACGCCGCGGTGCGCGAGATGCTTGACGCCTGCAACCACGGCTGGAACATGTACCCGGACCTGCTGCACGGCGCCTACGAAACCCTCAAGCACCATGGCAGCGACGAACTCAAGGCCCGTTACCTGCACCAGATCGCCAGCGGCGAATGGCTGGCGGCCATGGCACTCACCGAGCCGCAGGCCGGCAGCGATCTGGGCCAGTTGCGCACGCGCGCCGAGCCGCAGGCCGATGGCAGCTTGCGCGTGAGTGGCAACAAGATCTTCATCAGCGGCGGCGAGCACGATCTCACCGACAACATCGTGCACCTGGTGCTGTGCCGGTTGCCCGACGCGCCGCCCGGCACCAAGGGCCTGTCGCTTGCACTGGTGCCCAAGCTGCTGCCCGATGGTTCGCGCAATGCCATGTTCTGCGACGGCATCGAGAAGAAGATGGGCATCAAGGCCAGCGCCACCTGCGCCATGCGCTACGAAGGGGCGACCGGCTGGCTGGTGGGCGAGCCGCATCGCGGCCTGGCGGCGATGTTCCTGATGATGAATTCCGCGCGCCTGCACGTGGGCCTGCAGGGCCTGGGCCACCAGGAAATGGCGGCGCAGAACGCGCAGCGCTACGCCGAGGAACGCGCGCAGATGGGCAAGCCCATCGCACAACACCCGGCGGTGCGCCGCACGCTGCAGCGCCTGCGCACGCACACCGAGGCGCAGCGCGTGCTGGCCTACCGCGCCGCGCTTGCGCTGGATCTGGCCGAGCGCCACCGCGACGAGGCCGTGCGCGCGCGAGAGAAACGCTTTGCCGCGCTGCTCACGCCCATCGTCAAGGCGTTCTGCACGCACCACGGCTTTCACGGCCCGGCCGAGGCGCTGGGCGTGTGGGGCGGTTACGGCTACGTGCACGAATACGGCATCGAGCAGACGGTGCGCGACGCACGCATCGCCATGATCTACGAAGGCACCAACCAGATCCAGGCGATCGACCTTGCACTTCGCAAGCTGCTCGCCGACGGCGGCGTCACCGCACTGGAACTGCTCGACGGCCTGCGCGTCGACCTCGGCGAATCCCCGGGGCTGTGCGCGCTGTTCGGCGAAGCGCGCGCGCTGCTGCCACGCTGGCTGGCGCGTGCTGCCACCGACAACGCCCTCGCGCTCGACACCGCCGACGACTTGCTGCACGGCCTGGCCTTTGCATTGCTGGCCTGGGCCGTGGCGCGGCTGGACGCCGCCGGCGAAAGCCACACCGCGGTGTTCGAGCGTGAGGCCGTGCCCGAGGGCCTGATGCACTGGTGGCGCGTGCGCGACGCGTTGGAGCGCTGAAGGCAGCGCCAGCCCTCAGTGCAGCTTCACCAGCGGCGTGGCGCGCTTGACCAGAAAACGCGCGAACGCCAGCACGCCCGTGCGCAACGTGCCCAGCACCGCCTGGTGGTGCATCAGGTGCAGGCTCACGTACATCGCGCGCGCCAGCAGACCCTGCACGAACCAGGCGCTGCCGAACAGGTTGCCCATGAGGTTGCCGACCGAGCTGCGTGTGCCGATCGATACCAGCGAGCCGTGGTCGCGGTAGACGTAAGGTTTGTGGTCCGGTGCATGACCGCGTGACGCGCGCAGCAGCCGCGCGGCCAGGTAGCTCGCCTGCTGATGGGCCGCCTGCGCGCGCGGCGGCACCGTTCGGCCATCGGGCTGCGAACAGGCCGCGCAGTCGCCGAGCGCATACACGTGGTCGAACCCATGCACGGCGAGCGTGGCGTTAACCTCCACCTGCCCGCCGCGCGTCACCGGCAGGCCGAGTTCGCGCAGCAGACCCGGCGCCTGGATGCCCGCCGCCCACACCACCACGTCGGCCCGGAACACGCGGCCTTCGTTGTCTTCCACCTGTGTCTGGGTGATGCGCGCGACGCGGCAGCGCGTCACCACATCCACCCCGCGCTCGCGCAGCAGCGCGGTGGCCGAGGCCGACACCTTCTCCGGCAGCGGTGCCAGGATGCGCTCGGCGCATTCGAGCAGCGTGAGGCGCACGTCCTCGCGCGCATCAAGCCGGCGAAAGCCGTAGCGCGCGTGCACCTGGCTGGCCTCGCGCAGCTCGGCCGCGAGCTCCACACCGGTGGCCCCGCCGCCGATGATGACCACGTTCACCTTGCCCTCGCCGCCCGCGCTCTTGCGCAGCTCGGCCGCGGTGAGCAGCTTGAGCAGGCGCAGGCGGAAGTGTTCGGCGTCCGCCGGCTGGTTGAGTGCGATGGTGTGCTCCGCCGCGCCCGGCACGTTGAAGTGGTTGGCCGTGCTGCCCAGGGCCAGCACCAGTGTCCCGTAGCCCAGTGTGCGCGCCGGGATCAGCTCTTCGCCATGCTCGTCATGCACCGCGGCCACGGTCACTTCGCGCCGTGCGGCATCGAGCCCGGTGAGCGCCCCGTAGCAGAACACGAAGCCGTTGTCGTGCGCGAGCATCTCGTACGACAGGCCCTCTTGGTGGATGTCCAGCGTGCCCGCGGCCACCTCGTGCAGCGAAGGTTTCCAGATGTGGAACAGCTGGCGGTCCACCAGCGTCACGCGCTGCGGCCCGAGCCGGCGTCCCAGCTTGCAGGCCAGCTCCAACCCGCCGGCGCCACCGCCGACCACGACGATGGGTTGGGCGGTGGTGTCGTCATCGTTCATCATGTCCTCTCCGTCAACCGCGAGCGTAACCGCGCGCCCCAGCCCCATGGCCGACACCACCCCGCCTCTTGCCTCGCCCTTCGCTGTGCGCCGCCTGGGCGTACACGATGCCGCGCGTCTGCAACGCCTCAACGCCCTGTTCGCCGACGCCTTCGGCGACGCCGACACCTACCTCGCCCAGCCGCCGGACGCGGCCTGGGTGCAGCAGACCCTGGCCAGCCCGCAGGTGATCGCGCTGGTGGCCGAGCGCGGCGACGACGTGTTGGGTGGCCTCGTGGCCTACGAGCTGCCCAAGCTGGAGCGCCGCCGCAGCGAGGTCTACTTGTACGACCTGGCGGTGGCCCAGGTGCACCGCCGCCGGGGCATCGCCACACGCCTCATCGACGCACTGCGTGCCATCGCGCGCGAACAGGGCGCGTGGGTGGTGTACGTGCAGGCCGACCACGGTGACGAGCCGGCCATCGCGCTGTACACCCGGCTCGGTGCGCGCGAGGACGTGATGCACTTCGATCTGTCGCTGGACTGACCCTGGCTCAGATGCGCGCGCCGGTGGCGCGCTCCATGGCCTGCATGGCGTTCTTGAAGATGCGTTGGCGCGCCGCCAGCGACACCTTGTGGCGGTCGTGCAGCTCGTGCATGGCGATGGTCAGGTCCAGCACCAGGTTCTTGAGCGCCTTGCGGTCGAGCTCGTGGCCGATTCGCCCGTTGGGCAGGCGCACGCCCGGCCCCAGCGGCAACAGGCACAGCAGCAGCACGGTCCACAGGTCGGGTTCGGGCGCCAGGAAGTGCATCCAGTAGGGCCAGCGCTCGTGCAGGCCGCGCAGCACGTCGCGGCACTCGGGGATGGTGTGCACCTGCCGCGGGTCGCGCTCCAGCCCGTTGAAGGCAAAGAACACACTGCCGGTGAACTGCTCGGTGCGCGCGGCGTTGTCCGAGAGTTGTTGCAGGTCGCGCGCGCACAGGGCGAGCCGCCCGGGTTCGGCGTCACCCATCTCCAGCGTGAACACCACGCCCGACAGGCCGGCCGGCAGCGCGGCCAGACCCGCGCCGAGCGCCAGGCGCGGGGGCGGTGTGACAGGGGGGCTGGGCGTCATGGTCGGGTGAGGGATGGGCGCTGAGCGCGCAGCAGACCGCGACGTTAGCACGAGCGCGGCGCGGCGGCAGGTCCGGCCTTCACCCATTTGGCCGCAGGCGCCGCACCACCGCCTTCTCCAGCTCGGCCAGTGTGAACACCGCCAGGCCGGCCAGCAACACCTTGCCCCATTGGGCGGCGTCCAGCGCGGTGGAGGCAAACACCGCCTGCAAGGGCGGCAGGTGCACGAAGCCGAGCTGCAGCAAACCGCAGACCAGCAGCGCCCAGATCACCGCCGCGTTGCCGCTCAGGCCGGCGCGCGAGAGTGCCGGCTGCAGCACGAAGCGGCTGTTGAGCAGGTAGAACATCTCGGCCGCCACGATGGCGCTCACCGCCATGGTGCGCGCCGTCTCCAGCGCCGTGCCCTGGTGCAGTTCCCACAGGAACAGGCCGAGCGCGGCCGCCATCATCAGCACCGACACCAGGATCACGCGCCAGACGAAGAACGGCGACAGCAGCGATTCGCCCGGCGGGCGTGGCGCGCGCCGCATGATGCCGGGCTCGGCCGGCTCGAAGGCCAGCGCCAACCCGAGCGTGCTCGAGGTGACCATGTTGATCCACAGCACCTGGGCCGGTGTCATCGGCAGCGTGATCTGGAACAGGATGGCCGCAATGACCACCAGCGCCTCTCCACCGTTGGTGGGCAGCATGAACAGCACGAACTTGCGGATGTTGTCGTACACCGCGCGGCCCTCGCGCACGGCGGCCGCGATGGTGGCGAAGTTGTCGTCGGCCAGCACCACATCCGACGCCTCCTTGGCGGCCTCGGTGCCCTTGCGGCCCATGGCCACGCCCACGTCGGCCCGCTTGAGCGCGGGCGCGTCGTTCACGCCATCGCCCGTCATGGCCACCACCTGGCCGTGGCGCTGCAGCGCCTGCACCAGGCGCAGCTTGTGCTCGGGGCTGGCGCGCGCAAAGACATCGACTTCCAGCGCGACGCGCTGCAGCGCGTCGTCGTCCATCAACTCAAGCTCGGCCCCGGTGATGGCGGGCTTGCCGGTGCCGATGGCCAGCTGCGCGCCAATGGAGCGCGCGGTCTCGCCGTGGTCGCCGGTGATCATCTTCACGCGGATGCCGGCGCTGTGGCAGTCGGCCACGGCGCGCACCGCTTCGTCGCGCGGCGGGTCGGCGATGCCCACCAGCGCCAGCAGGGTGTACCCCGCGGCTACATCGTCGAACCGCAGGCCTTCGCCCGCCGGCGCGGTGCGCTTGCAGGCCAGCGCCAGCAGCCGCAGACCACGCGCGGCGATGTCGTTGGCCATGCGACGCCAGGTGTCGACGTCGATCGCGCGCTCGCCGTCGGGGCCCCATTCGAGTGCGCTGATCTCGATCATCTTCTCCGGCGCGCCCTTGGCGAAGATCCACGGGGCGCCCTCGTCGTCGCGGTGCGCGGTGGCCATGAAGCGGTGCTGCGACTCGAACGGAATCGCGTCCACGCGCGGCCAGGCGGCCGCGGTGTGGTCGTGCAGCAGCCCGGCCTTGTGGCCCAGCACCAGCAGCGCGCCTTCGGTCGGATCGCCCAGTACCGACCACTGACCGGCCTGCTCGGCCATGCGCGCGTCGTTGCACAGCACACCGGCGCGCAAGGCCAGGGCCAGCGCCGGGTGCCGGTCCGGGTCGATGGCGTGTCCGCCCGCGTGAAAGTCGCCCTCGGGCGCGTAGCCCGCCCCACTCACCGTCACATCGAGCCCGGCGCACACCACGCGTTGCACCGTCATCTCGTTGCGCGTGAGCGTGCCGGTCTTGTCCGAGCAGATCACCGTGACCGAACCCAAGGCTTCCACCGCAGGCAGGCGGCGCACGATGGCGTGGCGCCGTGCCATGCGCTGCACGCCCAGCGCGAGCGTGACGGTCATGATCGCGGGCAAGCCCTCGGGAATGGCCGACGCGACCAGCGCCACCACCAGCATGAACATGTCGGCCGCGGGCAGACCGCGCACCCACACGCCGATGACGAAGGTGGCGACCGCGATGACCAGGATCGCTGCGGCCAGCACGCGTCCGAAGCGATCGATCTGGCGCAGCAGCGGCGTGCTGCTCGTCGACACGTCGGCCAGCATGCGGTCGATGCGGCCGATCTCGGTGCCCCGCCCCGTGGCCACCACCAACCCCTCGGCCTGGCCGTAGGTGACCAACGTGCCCGCATAGGCCATGCTGCGCCGCTCGCCAAGCGTGGCTTCGGGGGCCGCTGGCGCGCGATCCTTTTCCACCGGCACCGACTCACCGGTCAGCGTGGACTCATCGCAACGCATCGACTTGACGTGGATCAAGCGAAGGTCCGCCGGCACGCGGTCGCCCGAGGCGAGCAGCACCACGTCACCGGGCACCAACCCGGCCGCATCGATCTCCGCCCGCTGGCCGTCGCGAAGCACCAGCGCGCGCGGCGAGAGCATGGCGCGGATCGCCGCCAGTGCCGATTCGGCCTTGCCCTCCTGCACGAAGCCCACGACGGCATTGACCAGCACCGCGGCCAGCAACACGCCGGTGTCGATCCAGTGGCCCAGGAACGCGGTGATGACCGCGGCCCCCAGCATCACGTAGAGCAGCACGTTGTGAAACTGGTGCACAAAGCGCGCCAGCGGGCCGCGCCGCCGCGCCGCCGCGAGCTGGTTGGGGCCGAACCGTGCCAGCCGTTCGTGCGCCTCGTGCGCGCTCAAGCCCTGCGCCCGGGCGTCCAGGCGGCTCAGTGCCTCGTCGGCCGTCAGGCTGTGCCAGGGCCGGGGGTCGCTGGGGTCGCTCATCGAATTTCACCTCCTTCGTCGCGGCATGTTCCCGATTCGCAGCCGCTTGTAAACCGGCGCCACAGTGCCGCGGCGGGGTACGGCTTGACAGCGCCGGGGCCATGCGCCGCGCACCGGGCGGGGGCCGCGCGTTTGCCGCACACTCGGGGGTTTGCGTGGCACCCACGCCGCCCATGAAGAGGACCGAGATGAGCACCACCACCGCCCCTGCGCCCACCATGCACGCGCCCACCACCAACCCGGCGCCGCTGTCGCCCTTTCACCTGGCCTTCCCGGTGCACGACCTCGCCGCCGCGCGCGCGTTCTACGGCGAACTGCTGGGTTGCCCCGAGGGGCGCAGCTCACCCGAGTGGATCGATTTCAACTTCTACGGCCACCAGATCGTGGCCCACCTGGCGCCCGAGGCCTGCGGCAGCGCCGGCACCAACGCGGTGGACGGCCACGGCGTGCCGGTGCGCCATTTCGGCATCGTGCTGCCCATGACCGACTGGGAAGCCATGGCCGAGCGCCTCAAGAGCCTGGGCACCAAGTTCGTGATCGAGCCCTACATCCGCTTCCAGGGCCAGCCCGGCGAGCAGGCCACCATGTTCTTCCTCGACCCCTCGGGCAACGCCATCGAGGTCAAGGCCTTCGGCGACATCACCAAGCTGTTCGCCAAGTGAGCGGCTTCGAGCCGGTGCGGCTCGAACACGCCAGCCGCCTCGTCAACCACGGCCCCACCGTGCTTGTGACGAGCGCGCACGGTGGCTGCCGCAATGTGATGGCCGCGGCCTGGTCGATGCCGGTGGAGTTCACGCCGCCGCGCATCGCGGTCGTGGTCGACAAGCACACCTTCACGCGCGAACTCGTGGCCGCCAGCGGCGCCTTCGGCCTGTGCCTGCCCGGCCTCGCGCTGGCCGACCTGACGTACAGCGTGGGGCAGCACAGCGGACGCGACGGCGACAAGTTTGCGCGGTACGGCATCGAGGCCATCGCCGGCCCGGTGCTCGGCGTGCCCCTCATCGAACGCGGCTGCGCCGCGTGGCTCGAATGCCGCCTGATCCCCGAGCGCCACACCGAAGACACCTACGACACCTGCTTTGCCGAGGTGGTGGCCGCCGCGGCCGACCCGCGCGTGTTCGCTAACGGCCGCTGGGTGTTCACGGATCAGAACACCGACCTGCAAACCATCCACCACCTGGGTGCAGGCAGCTTCGTGCGATCGGGCGGCACGGTGCAGGCGCGCGCGCTCTGATTCGTCGTCGGCGTGGGCTCAGCCTGGCCCAGCCAGCGCCTTCAGTTCGGGGCTCAGGTGCTGCGCCCAGCCCAGCTGCTCGGCCACATGGCACACCACCCATTGCGCCTCGGGCTCGCTCAGCACCGCGTCCGGGCCCTGGGTGATCGGCAGCAGGCTGTCCAGCAGCTTGTCGATCACGTCGGCCTCGGTGATGCCGAGCTTGAACTGCAGCTCCTGCGCGTGCGGGATCAGCGCTGTGGCCATGTCGTCGCACACCTCGAAGCGCTGCGCGATCTCCGCGGCGCGCTGGCGCGGCACCGGTTGGCCGCGGCGCACGAACAGGTGGATGAAGCTGTCGGGAACGTGGATCTGGGAGTCGTCCATGGGGGGTGATGCAGGTGTGGGCGGTGGGGTCTCTACACTCGGTGCCGGTGCGCATCATCCCATTGCGGCGCACCGGCTTCCTTCTGTTTTCTTCACCGTCCCTGCCCAACATGAAACTGCTCGAACAGCTCTTCGATCACCCCCGCGCCGGCCTGTTGCTGCTGCGCTGGACCCTGGCCCTTCTGATGATCCTGCACGGCGTGGCCAAGGTCATGAACGGGGTCGGCGGCATCGAGGGCATGTTGGTGGCGCGCGGCCTGCCGGGCTGGCTGGCCTACGGCGTGTACCTGGGCGAACTGGTGGCGCCCCTGCTGCTGCTGGCCGGCGTGTGGATCGTGCCGGCCGCGCTGCTCATCGTGGTGAACATGGTGTTCGCCGTGGGTCTGGCCCACATGGGCCACTGGCTGCAACTCACCAACTCGGGCGGCTGGCGCCTGGAACTGCAGGCCTTCTTCTTCGTCACGGCGCTGGTCGTGGCGCTCACGCACCGCCAGCAGCGTTGAAGCCCCGCACCGGTGGCGGCCAGGGGCGGCGGGCGTATCCTCCGCTCCACAACCACCACCAGTCGTCGGGACCATGACCACCTTTGCCGCCACGCTGAAGAAGGAGATCGCGCGCATCGCCCGCAAGGAACTGCGCGACGACCTCGCCACCCTGCGCAAGGCCAGCGCCTCCCACCGCCACGAGATCGCCACGCTCAAGCGCGAGCTGCGTGAGACCCAGGCGGCCCTGCGCGAGGCCAACCGGCGCACCGGCAAGGCGCTGCAGCAGGCCGTGCGCGCGCAGCCTGCCGCCGCTGTGGCCGCCGCGGCCAATGACAGCGCCCCGAAGCGAGGCCGTCGCGTGGTCTTCAGCGCCGAACGCTTCAAGGCCCAGCGCGAGCGCCTGGGCCTCACACAAAGACAGATGGCCGCCCACCTCGGCACCTCGGCCCTGTCGGTGTGGAAATGGGAAAGCGGCCAGGTGACGCCGCGTGCCCGCTTCCTGCCCGCCATCCTGGCGCTGCGCAGCCAGGGCAAGCGCGAGGTGATGAAGGCCTTGGCCTCGGCCTGAGGGGCGCCACCTTCATAGGCCGCGCCGACCAGCGGCCTCAATCGCCTGCACCCACCTGCCGATAGCCCCGGCAAGGGCCGGCACGCCGCCTGCCCGGGAGCACCCCATGATGAAGGTCCTGTCCACCGCCACGGCCGGCCTGCAAGCCGCCACCCGGCGGCTCGACACCAGCGCCCACAACATCGCCAACGTGAGCACGCCGGGTTTTCACCGCCACGAGGTGAAGGCCACGGCGCGCGAAGGTGTATCGCTCGAACAGGAAATCGTCGATCAAATCGCCGCAGCGGCGAGCTTCAAGGCGAATGCCAAGGTGATCGGGGTGGTGGAGCGCACGCTGGGAAGGTGGCTGGACGAGAAGGCCTGAAATACCAGCAAACGTCTTCGTCGGCCTCCATCTCAGTACTCAATTCTGTAGGTGGCCGCACAAGGCAAGAAACGACCCCCAGTATCGACGCGTGTTTCCAAGGGTTCCAGCCTCAAAAGGCGAGACGGATTGAGGCATAAGGCGAGAAAAAGCTCCCCGTTGCAATCCTGAGCGATTTCTCGCGGCTCCCAACTGCCACTCGTACCCATCATCGGCGCATGAGTTCATCGGCGGAACTGGTCCTCATGGGCGAGGCGCTCTCAGGCCGCCATGCAGAGCTGTGGGCGGCGTCTGCCTGCAATGCCAGGGAGTTGACTTTCCAGCCATAGAAAGCCTCGACCGCCACGAACGTGATGTTCAGCGCGATGCCAATGGCGAAGGCTTTGTTGCAGTTGGTGGGTGCATGCGCGTGTGCATCCCCGTGGTTGTGTTCGCTCAAGGTGGTGTACTGCCTCAGTCGACCTGCTTGCGCACCAAGGCTGTTGGCCAGGGATCACTTGATAAGTTGCAACCTTATCGATAGAGTTGCAACTTAATGGTAAGTCGCAACTTCACTGATGACCGCCGCGTGTCGCTGGACTGGCAGAACCCGCATGGCCCGGACGTACTCGTCGACATCCGCCGCACGAGCACCGCCCGCGACGTGCGAGAGGCGCTGGTGGCTCTTGCCTACGCGGTAGGCACTGCCCCCCGCCCAGCCAGCGGCCTGTGCGTCATCGTCGACAGCCGCATATCCGGCGACCGCCTACGGGCGGAACTGGATCGCTTCCGCACCATTGTGCGCCCCGATCTCGGTCCCCAGCTTTACTTGGCTGCCGCGAAGGACGGGGAGGTGATGTACTTGGACGGCGAGATCCCCGAGACCAGCCAAGCGTTTGCGAAAGCGTTGTCCGACGCAGTGCGCGAAGGGAGCGCTGCCGCCGGCGCGACGCGAATAACACGCCAGCAAGTCAAAGCCGCACTTGTAGAGCGTGCGCTATGTAGCCTACCCCCACTCACCATGGCAGATCTTCGCCGGCAAACCGGAGCGAGCTACCAGACGGCCGATGCCGCGCTGCTCGAGTTGCAGAAGCTGGGTGTCGTGACCGGCGAGCGGGACGGCCCGATCTTGCTGCACGGGCTGCGGCCGTTGGTGCTACGCAAGCTGGCCGACGAGCACGCTACAGCCCGCAAGTCGGTCCGATTCGTCGATCCCTCCGGTAACGCGCGCGCGCCCAGCGCGATGGCGGATCGCCTGATGTTGCTCCGCAGCAAGCGGGGCATGGATCGGGTGGCCATCTCCGGGGTGTTGGGTGCGTCTGGCCACTTCCCCGACCTCAACATCACAGCGGCACCGCGCCTGGACCTGTGCGTCTATGACGGCGACCAACGCTTCGTGGATAAGCTCGACGCTGGCCTGCTGCGCATCGATGATCAGAGCCTCAAGCCAGTGCTGGTGCTGCACATTCAACGCGACTGCCGCCCGCCACAGATCGTCGACAAGGAGCCCGCGCTGGCAGCTCGACTTGACTGCCTTGCGGACCTCGAGGACCTTGGTCTACAGGCAGAAGCCGAGGAGTTTGCGTACCAGTTGATTGAATCCGCAAGGGAGGCGTCATGAAGCTGGAGGCGTCGCTGTCGCCGTCAGAGGTGCTGGCCCAGGTAGCCCGGGCGCTGCCACCTGAAGTTCGCGGCAACATCATCATCGTCGGCAGCTTGGCGGCCGGGTATTACTTCTTCGCCGGCGACGGCGCGCGAGCTATCCGCACGAAGGATGTCGACTGCCTGTTTTCGCCGCACTCCAAAGCGATCGTTGCCGCAGCCGAGGTCACCGACCAGCTCATTCGAGCCCAATGGAAACTCCGCGAAAGTCCGCAGTGGAACGAACCGGGCAAGGAAGAAGACGATGAGAAGGACCTGCCCATGGTCCGCCTCCGCCCGCCTGGCGAGTCGGCGGCCCCATGGTTCCTAGAGCTACTGTCGGCGCCACCCGCCTTCGAACCCGGCACGCCCAGCAAGAAGCTTCGCCGCGTAGAAACGAGCATCGGTCACTTCGCGATCTGCAGCTTCGACTTCCTTGCGCTTGCGGAATGGGAGCCATTGGACACGGCCCACGGTGTGCGTATCGCGAGGCCAGAAATGATGGCCTTGGCCAACCTGCTGCACCATTCGACGATCGCTGACACGTTGATCGCAGATACAGACTGGAAGCGCTCGAACAAGGACCTCGGACGCGTGCTCGCGCTGGCTCATCTGACCATGCAGCGCGACCGCAGGGATGAAACCTATGACTTCGAATCCTGGGCCAAGAACATGTGGCTCGCGCTGCAGGATAAGTTCGGCAGCTATGCGCCGCAGCTCGCGGCCCGATCCGGCGCCGGCATGCGTGCGCTGCTAGCTAGCCCCGCGGATCTAGAGCAAGCGCTGCGTATCGCCAACCTCGGTCTCCTAGCCTCAATGGACATCTCTCTGGAAGCACTTCGCTCCACCGGTGCCCGCTTCATGGTCGAGGTGATCGATGAGCTGGAACAAGTACACAGGTAGTCGCCCCAGGAACTTCAACTCGGGGCCATCTCTGGCCGCCCGCTCAGCTGGGTGAACCGAGAAACTCGGGCCGCCACATCCGGGCCACCGCCTCGAACTCCGGTCCCAGTCCAAGTGTGTCCGGATAGTGCTGAGCGCGCGCGATGTAGCCGAACATCACGTGCATGTCGTTGCAGATGCTGTCGTCCAGGCCCCAGAGGGCGGTGAGGTCGAAGCCTCCGCACTTGCCTGCGTTCCACCAGGCCAGCAGGAAGTCTGCGCACCGCCGGCTCTGACCAGTGTCTCCAGACGCCGCCTGCAGGAGCCGCATCAATGCCGAGTGCTCGGTCCCGGTCATGGCTTTAGGCGTGTTGTTCATGCTTGTAGGGAGATCAAGGAAGAGCCGCCGCATATACTGTGTTTTTATCCAGCATATGCAGGCATCTGTTTACCGCCTTCGAGCCGCTGGTGCTCCGCTCCCACGCCCGGCAGAACCGGTGCAGGGCAATCTGCTGCTGTGCCGCGAGCAGCGCGGTGACGAGGTGATGTTGGTGGCACGGCTACTGCGCGGTCCTGCTACCGAGGCACTTCCCGCCCTAATGCGCGCCGAGGTGCGCTCGGTGACAGCGCATGGAATGGTAATCCGCGGCATCGAGGCTCACACGCGCGGTCAGCAGAAATCGCGTGTCCGCTATGTCGCGCAGACGTGGTGGGCATTCATCCTCACTGACGCCGCTGTCGACCGCTTTGAGGGCTTCGATCCGCTCGACACGCTGGCAGAGGAGCAGCGGGCGCGCCGAGTCGTGGGTAGGTAACCTGGCGGCGCTGCAGGCGGAGCCGCTGGTGGTGTTACGAGCGCAGAATTGGGGATCGACGAAATACGACGATGGAGATCGAAGACCAACTCGTGGGGCACCGCTTGGCGATACACCAGGCAGCGATCGACATGTACCGATCGCGCGGCCAGAGCCTAGCGCTCTACCAGGCCTTCCTGCGCACGCGCCAGGCCGCCTTCGGCAACAGCACCGGGACTGAGTTCCTCCTTGGCCAAGCGGCCAACCCAGCGCTGCGGGCTCTCTCGCCTGAGGACCTGGCAGCGCTATTCCTAGAGCTTGCTGAGGAAGACCTACATCGCGCGACGTGGTGATGAGCCGCGCGCTCTTCGTCGACCTCGACGGCGAGCTGCACGCGACCCATGGCCGCGCTGAGGCGATGCTGGAATTCGACTGGTTTCCCATCTTGCTCAGACTGCTTGAGCCGCACCAGGACGTGCAGCTGGTAGTCCACGCATCGGCCAGGCGCACGTCACCCACTGAATTCATCGGCTCGCGGCTTGAACTCAGTCGCCAAGGTCTCTACACCTGCGTGAAGCCACCGAGGCTCGAGCGCTGGCCATCGATCCAGGCTTGGCTAGGTGAGCGACTAGATATCACGTCCTTCCGCATCCTCGACGACCGGGCGGGCGAGTTCCCTTCACCGGCGCTGGACGAACTCATCCTGTGCGACCCAGCGAAGGGCATCAGCGAGCCACGCGTCCAGGAGGCCCTGCAGCGGTACCTTCGCCAGT
>VFQM010000397.1_pt1 | contig 49579 bp, 48 predicted proteins | sample 3512391 | NCBI WGS metagenome assembly VFQM01 (sample SAMN10412369, study PRJNA504923) | tailings metagenome | isolation source: Replicate 1 from Balatoc abandoned mine | place: Philippines | reverse complement strand
CTGCGGTAGCGGGCCATGGCCGTCTCGATCTCTCGCATCAGTGAGGGATCGCGGGCCCCCAGGGCTGCCTCGAGCGGCTCTACACCGTCCAGGTAAGCCGACAACGCCGATGTGGTGGCCTGCGCCGTGTCGCCAGCGGCATACGCTTGCTCGCTGACGGCCAATCGTTCACGCGCGAGCGCGAACGGATGGGAACCCTCACGCGACAGGTTTACTGCCTTGGGGCGTGATCGAAGGTAGGCGACGACGGCGTGGGCCTCTGCCGGGGAGAACGGGGCCAGCAGGTCCGCTTCGCGAACCCGGGTGAGGGCTTCGAGGGTGGGGATGCGACCGCGCAAGTCGGCCCGCTCCCGCCACAAGGTCTCCCCTTCCGCGCGAGCGCGAGGGGAGTAGGCCAGACCTCCGGTGTAGAACGCCAACGCCCAGCGATCTGCTTCCGACAGCGCTGCAAAGCTGGGCATGCCGGTGCCTGGCACGCCCTGGGAGATGACTTGATAAAGCGCCAGGGGCGTCCGCTGGGCCGCGCGGCCAGCGTCGGTAAAGGCGATCGGCGGTGGATCCAAGGCGATCCCGGCCACACCGTCGCCGCGCCCGGACGGACCGTGGCAGGCCGCACATTGCTGAGCATAGAGCGCCGTGACGCGGGCCGGCTCCGGTGGCGACGCCGGCACCGCCCCGATCGGATAGTCGGCCAACAGATCGTCGGCCATCCCTCGGGCCAGCACGGCCACCTGTGTGGGGTCGGCCCTGAGGTCTACCGCGGCGACCAACTGGTCGGCTCGGGCCAGCAACCGCGGCTGGTTCGGACTCGCCGGCAGGGTCTGGAGTTGGAGGCGGGCGGCCCTGGCAAATTCCTGCATCTCGGCATATTCGCCCAGCGACAGGACGCGGCCACCCTGGACGGCCGCGGCATAATCCACCGCCATGTAGTCGAGCATTTGCCACGTTTGTCGCGGCTCAACCGTGGGGGTTTCGGCGTGTACCGGCAGCAGCCAGGCCAGCCCAATCAGGAACGCTGCAAGGCCGGACCACGTTCGAAAGTGAGACAGAGGGATGGGCTGGGGCACGGCAAGGGCACTTCGTTGGCGGCGGGGACAGAAGTATCGTAAAGTCCGTAGCCACTACAGAGTCAAGCGGGATGCGAATGAAAATCAGTGAGGCCGCGACCGCCAGTGGCTGTCACTTGGAGACCATCCGCTACTACGAGCGCATCGGCCTGCTTCCTGGGCCGGTTCGGACGGGCAATGGCTATAGGGTCTATGGCCAGCACGATGTGGCCCGGCTGCGCTTTATCACCCGCGGCCGGGAACTGGGCTTTAGCCTGAGCGAGATTCGCGACCTGCTGCGATTGGCGGAGGATCCGGACCTGTCCTGCGACGACGTGGACCGGCTCGCGCGCCATCACCTCGCCGAGATCCGGGAGCGACAGGCCGAACTGCAACAAATTGCGCAAGAGTTGGAGCGCACCATTGCTGATTGCTGCGGCGGCCGCCGGGGTACCTGCGCAATCTTGGGCGGATTGCAAATGCCGGCGGAGTCAGTGTGATCCCGTCCCCAAGGCACTCGAATGGTGCCTAGGGCGCTGAAGGTTGCGACCGCGAAGCTTTCCGCTACGACGGCATACTCAAGCCGCTGACCGCCGGCCGGGATGCCGAGGTGCGCGCCAACTTCCGTGGCCAATGATCCAGAATCCGAGGCGCACTGCTAGGCTGGGCGCCAAATCTTTGCCGAACCGCCGCCCCATGCCATCCGCACCGGAAACAACCACGGTCTTCGTGGAGGGTGACACCCTCTACGATGCGATGCGCACGGACATCGCCGGGGCGGCTGCGCAGGTACGCCTGGAGTGTTACATCGTGGCCGATGACGAGGTCGGCGGTCCGATGCTCACCGCGCTGGCCGACACCGCCCTTTCTGGCAGGCGCGTCCAGGTCCGCATCGATGCCGTGGGCTCGTGGCGCCTGATTCCGCCGGACCGGGTTCGGTCCATGAAGGACACTGGTGTGGGATGGCACTGGAGCCGGCCTTGGTCATGGAGCCAGCCGTGGCAATTTCACGTCCGCAATCACCGCAAGCTCCTGATCATCGACGACGCCGTCGCTTATCTGGGCGGCTTCAACCTCGACCGGCGCAACTCCCAGCAGGCGGTGGGGGCGGCTCGCTGGCGCGACACCCATGTTCGTCTGACCGGCCCGCGGGTGGCCGAGGCGATCGCCCTGTTCGACGAGTACCCACGGGCACCCCGCGGTCCCGTGCCGACGGCGCGTTCGCCCTTGGCGTTGCTGTCGAATCGTTCGCGTCGTTGCCGGCATCGCCTGCGCTGCGCCTTCAACGAGGCCTTCGACCAAGCCCGGGAGCGACTCTGGCTGACCACGCCGTACTTCGCACCGGACCGGCGCAGCCAGCGGGCCCTGTGCGGCGCCGCCCGGCGCGGCGTGGATGTCCGCTTGCTGGTACCGGGCAAAAGCGATGTCCCGCTGGCGCAATGGGCGGCGCGGGCAGCCTACGCCCATATGCTCGAGGCCGGCGTCCGGATCTGGGAGTACCAACCCCGGGTACTGCACGCAAAGACTGCCTTGGTTGATCGGGACTGGGCGACGGTCGGCACCGCCAACTTCGACTACCGCAGCTTCTTTCTCAACGACGAGATCAACCTGCTCGGGCACGCGCCCGCCCTCAACGCGACGCTGGCGGAGCACTTCGTTCAAGATCTGAACGAATCTCGGGAAGTGTTAACCGAGGCCTGGATGCAGCGGCCGTGGTACGCGCCGGGACTGGAGCTGATCGGCTGGTGGGCGAGGCGCTGGCTGTAGCGGCCACGCGGTCTGGAGGCAAGCATGAGAAGCCCGCCCGAAGCCTTTTCAGCTGAACGCTTTCGGTTGTAGGTTCCCGGTCTCGTTTGCTTGCCTGCATTTCGCCATCACTGGCGGATTAGTCTGCTGGCGCATGCTGGTGCAAGCAGGCAATCAGGGGGCAAGTCACCTTGCCTCGGCTCGAACTGCACGCCTTCACCAGTTGGGCGAGCGTCGACTCCATGCGCTGGAGGTCCGTCAGCCGCAAGCGCACGTCTGCCAGCCGCGCTGTTGCAAGGTCGGCGGCTTCGTGGCAGTGGGTTCCGTCCTCCAACTGGAGCAGTTGTGCGACCTCGTCCAAATTGAAACCCAGGCGTTGGGCGGACTTCACGAACTTCACCCGGTCCACGTCGGTCGGCCCATAGCGGCGGATGCCGCCGATGGGACGGTCCGGCTCGGGCAGAAGACCCTTGCGTTGATAAAACCGGATGGTCTCCACGTTGACCCCGGCGGCCTTGGCGAAGGCCCCAATGGTCAGGGTTTCCCGCGTGATCGTCATGCCGCTTGACTCCGTACTTGACTACGGAAGTAACGTTAGCGCATCACGCACAATTTCGGAAGAAAATCCCATGGCAGACCTGGGCAATGGCCGCGGCGCCCTGGCCGTTGGCGGATTCGCCGCCATCCTCGCCTCGACCTGCTGCCTCGGTCCGCTAGTGCTGATCACGTTGGGCTTCTCCGGGGCCTGGATTGGCAACCTCAGCGGGCTGGAACCCTACCGTCCGATCTTCATTGGCATGGCACTCGCGGCGCTGCTCTTGGCATGGCGTCGCATCTTCCGTCCGGCCCGTGCCTGCGCGCCCGACGAAGTGTGTGCCGTGCCCCGAGTGCGTATGGCCTACAAGGCGAGCTTCTGGGTGGTCGCCTGCCTGGTGCTGATCGCCCTCGTATTTCCCTACCTCATGCCCCTGTTCTACTGATTAGGAGATCGCAATGAAAAAACTCGTCACGTTGCTCGCCCTGACCGCTGCCCTGAGTGCGCCCGTCGGGGCTGCCACCAAGACCGTTACGCTGTCGGTGCCGAGCATGACGTGCGCAACCTGTCCGATCACGGTCAAGGTGGCGTTAGCAAAGGTCGAAGGTGTCATCGAGGCCAAGGTGACTTGGGAGCCCAAGGAGGCGGTGGTGACGTACGACGACACCAAGACCACGCCGGCCGCCCTGACCCGGGCCACCGAAAACGCTGGCTATCCGTCTATCGTCAAGGAGTGAGTCCACGCTCATGATCGACACCGTCCATCTGCACATCGACGGCATGACCTGCGGGTCGTGCGCTGGGAACGTGAAGCAAACGCTGCAGAACGTGCCCGGCGTGCGTTCGGCCGCCGTGTCTTACTCGCGCCGCCACGCCGAGATCGAGGCCAATGCAGGGACGGTCGTGGACGTGAATCTACTGGTCGCAGCCGTCTCGGCTCTCGGCTATCGGGCGCAGCCCGTGGATGTAACGGGGCAGAACCACAGCACGCTGGACGACGCACCATGGCCAATGGATCGCGAGCGAAATCACGGCACAAATGAGGCTGCGCTGCACGTGGCCGTGATCGGCAGTGGCGGCGCGGCGATGGCCGCGGCATTGAAGGCCGTCGAGCAAGGTGCGCGCGTGACGCTGATCGAGCGCAGTATCGTCGGTGGCACCTGTGTCAATGTGGGCTGCGTGCCGTCCAAGATCATGATCCGCGCTGCCCACATCGCTCACCTGCGGCGCGAGAGCCCGTTCGATGACGGTATCTCCGCCGCGCCTCCGAAGATCCTGCGTGAGCGCCTACTCGCACAGCAGCAGGGACGGGTCGATGAACTGCGCCTTGCCAAATACGAAGGCATCCTGGCGCGCACCCCGGCCATCACCGTGCTTCGCGGTGACGCGTTGTTCAAGGATGCGCACACGCTAATCGTGGCGATCGGTGACAAAGACGCCCGCGAGGTGAGCTTCGACCGCTGCCTTATCGCCACTGGGGCCAGTCCGGCGACTCCGCCGATCCCTGGCTTGAAGGACACGCCATTCTGGACATCGAGCGACGCGCTCGCCAGCGACACAATCCCCGAACGACTGGCCGTGATCGGTTCGTCGGTGGTGGCGGTCGAACTCGCGCAGGCATTTGCCCGGCTGGGCAGCAAGGTGACCATCCTGGCTCGCAGCAAGCTGTTGTTCCGGGAAGACCCCGCCATCGGCGAAGCGGTCTCTGCCGTATTTCTCGACGAAGGCATTGAGGTTCTGGAGCAGACGCAAGCCATCCAGATCGCCTTTACGGATGGGGAATTCATCCTCACCACGGTACGGGGCGAACTGCGTGCTGACCGGCTGCTAGTCGCCACGGGCCGCACCCCCAACACCCGCACGCTCAACCTCGATGCGGCGGATGTGGCAGTGAATGCGCAAGGCGCCATCGCCATCGACAAAGGGATGCGCACCAGCACAAAGCATATCTACGCCGCCGGCGACTGCACCGACCAACCGCAGTTTGTGTATGTCGCGGCGGCGGCCGGCACCCGCGCCGCCATCAACATGACCGGCGGCGATGCGACGCTGGACTTGACGGCTATGCCGGCGGTGGTGTTTACCGATCCGCAGGTCGCCACTGTGGGCTACAGCGAAGCGGAGGCGCACCACGTCGGCATCGAGACCCATAGCCGCACGCTGACGCTCGACAACGTGCCACGGGCGCTGGCCAACTTCGACACGCGCGGATTCATCAAGCTGGTCACCGAAGCTGGCTCCGGCCGACTGATCGGCGTACAGGCCGTAGCCCCGGAGGCGGGCGAGCTGATTCAAACAGCTGCGATCGCCATTCGCGCACGAATGACGGTGCACGAGTTGGCCGACCAGTTGTTCCCTTACCTCACCATGGTCGAGGGGCTGAAGCTCGCGGCACAGACCTTCACTAAGGATGTAGCGCAACTGTCTTGCTGCGCGGGGTAGGGACTTGCTGAGCGTTCAAGGCCAATCCTTCGGCTTGATCGACTGGGGCATACGCCCAAGTAAAATCGACTGATTGATCACGGCTATCGAATGCTTCAGCGTTGTGAAGCCCGGAAACCCGGACCAGATTCCGTCGCCGTTTTCCGAGTTGCCCTCGGGGTAGATGCCCGGCCGTCGTTGAGCACTTTGGCGGACTGGGCGGCGACGCGGGACGAGGTTTTCTCTGACTTGGCCATGGGGCCTCCAAAACGAACAGGTCGCAACGCCTCACTATGGCCCAGGCGGTGAAACGGGGAAAGCGCAGCGGCCTAAGTACGCTGCCAGCGCGGATCGGCGGGGATGCCGAATCCGCTGCCCGGGCCCCGGCGGCTACGCACGTGCAGGTAGATGACCCCGCTCAGCAGCGCGGCGAAGAAGCACCAGACCGAGATGAACCATTGGGCATAGGCCAGGTAGGCCACGACGGCCGAGCCGAGCGCCAGCACGCCGAACCAACGGATCCAGCGATGGCTGGACAGCATCTGACTCACGGTGGTGGCGGCGAGGTAGAGCACCAGCACCGCCGCGAGATAGAAGTGCGGGGAGTCATAGTCGATATGCTGGCCGACCGGGCGGGCCACGATCGGATTGGCGAACATGCCGTCGAGCAGGAATCCGCCGACCAGGGCGCCGGCCAACATGAACCCGAACAGGCCGCGGCGCCGGGGCCCGGGCGGCTCGGCTAGCCACACCGCGAGCGGTACGTAGATCGGCCACAGCACGTGCGAGAAGAAAGAGTAGACCTGCGTGGCCGGCCCCAGAAGGCCGTGAACCGTACCGTTGAGACTCAACCACACCAGGCCCTCCAGGGCCTGCTGGATCGCAAACAGTACCGGGATCGCGGCCAAGGCCCGATCCCCTGGTCGCTCCACCCGACGCAGGGTCAGCGCGCCGATCCCCAACAGGACGGCGCTGGCGGTGAAACTGGCGGTGGCGGAAAAGCACATGGGCAGATCCTTGATGGTTGGAGGAAGCAATCAATCGATGGTGGGAGATCGGTTTGGATACCCGCATCGCGCGAACTCGCATGACCGCCTGCCGGCGTCGAAATTCAACCCTCGCGCATCCTCCTCACGCTCCAGCAGCTGGCGGGACCGCACGGATCGAGTGGACGGTCGCGGGCGGTCGTACCTGACCCAGCAGTTCTTCAATGGCGGCCTGGCAAGCGCGTGGCTGGCGAAGCCAGGGATGATGGTCCGCATCGAGCTCCAGTAATGCCCAATCGGAACGATGCCAATGCAGGGATCGGATGCGACTGATCGGGGCCGTCCTGTCGTCCCGCCCGTGGATACACACCACCGGCAGATCCGAGGGCAAGGCGGCCGCATCGGCCGCGCTGTCGTGCCGGTAAATGACATTCCACAGGGATGTGGCGGAACTCATGGCGTTGTGTTGCACCAGGTCCTGTGCCACCACACGCGGGACATCGCGTACCAGATGTGGCAGCAGGCCGCGGGCCACGCGCCGCGTCACCACGCAGGCGAGCATGGTTGCCAACAGGTTTGTGTAGATCCAGCCGCCCGGTTGCTGGCGAAACCAGGTCGCGGCGTCGTTGCGCGAGCCAAACTGCGGCAACCCGATCAGGACCAGGCCCTGGACGCTGGCCGGGTGCCGCGCCGCAAAGGCCAGTGCCAGCGCCGCGCCCAGCGAATGTCCGACCAGGACCTGCGGCCGCGAACTGCCAAGGGTGCGCCGGAGCGCCTCCAGGTGACGTGCCAGGGTGTAGCGGCACCAAGGTCGGGGAGAGGCGCCGAAACCGTACAGGTCGACCAGTTGCGTGTGGACGCCCGGGAAAACCGGCGCCACGGGTGTGGACTGCCAGTAGCGCGCGGTTCCTCCCAGCCCATGCAAAAACACGACGCAGGTGTCCCCCTCACCCAGGTCAACCGTATGCAGCCGGCGCACGCCGTGTGGCGCGCCCTTCTCAGCGAAACCGGGCAAGTCTCGGGTCACGGCAGACCGATCCTCCTCCCGGTCAGTGGGGCGCTGGGGCGGGCGCCGCACTGGCCAGGGCCTGCTGCAGCCGCGCCTCCATGTCCGACGGCAGCGAGGTCTTGAGCAGCCGACCGCCCGTGCCCTGGAGCTCGGCGATCACCTTGTCGGTGGTCATCGACCGGACGAGCACGAACAGGGCCGAACAGCACGGTTCAACCTCGACGCTCAATTCCCGGATGAACGCGTCGTCGATGCCGTAATCGCTTTGCCGGCCCGCCAAGGCACCGAGTCCGGCGCCGCTCAGTCCGCCCACCGCCATGCCCAGCGGCCCAGCGAAAATGACGCCGACCAGCAGGCCCCAGAACGCCCCGGTCCAGGCGCCCGCCGAAGTCAGGTTGATGGATTGTTGCAGATGCAGCTTGCCATCCGCGTTTCGGCGCACGATCACCGCATCGTCCAGGGCAATCAGATATTCGCGCTGCATGTCTTGCAGGCGCGCCAGGATCTGGCCCGCGGCGTCTTCCTGGTGCTTGTAGATCACGGCAATGAGGGTATGCATGGCGGTCTCCGGTGAGGTGGGTGATGGCGCGGGGGGGTACGGTCGAAAGGGGACAGGGAAGGGCTCAGCGGGGCGCGACATAGCCGCCGGGCCGGCCCCGGGGTGACAGGACGAGCTGCCACAGCTGGCATTTGCGGACGCGGAAGGTGGCCATGCTGGCGGCCAGGTAGAACCGCCACATGCGCCGGAAGCGTTCGTCATAGCGCGCGGGCAGGCGGTCCCAGCCGGCTTCGATGTTGGCTCGCCACGCCTGCAGGGTGCGGTCATAGTCGGCGCCGAAGTTGTGCCAGTCCTCCAGCACGAACCGGCCCTCGCTGGCCGCGGTGATCTGCGCGGCCGAGGGCAGCATCGAGTTGGGGAAGATGTATCGGTCGATCCAGGGGTCGGTGCGATTGGTTGAGATGTTGGTACCGATGGAGTGCAGCAGCATCAACCCGTCGGCCGGCAGACAGTGGGCGGCGAGATCGAAGAAGCGCCGGTAGTTGCGCACACCGACGTGCTCGAACATGCCGATCGAGAAGATCCGATCCACTGGCTGGTCGAAGTCCCGGTAGTCCTGCAGCCGGATCTCGATCGGCAGGCCTCGGCATAGTTCGCGGGCATACGCCGCCTGCTCACACGAGATCGTCAGACCGATGCCGCTGACGCCGTAGCGCTCGGCGGCAAACTTGAGGGCCTCGCCCCAGCCACAGCCAATGTCGAGTACGCGCTGCCCCTGGGCCAGTTGGAGCTTGCGGCAGACCAGGTCGAGCTTGGCCTCTTGGGCGGCATCCAGGTCCTGCGCCGTGCGCCAGTAGGCGCAGCTGTACACCAAGCGCTGGCCCAGCATGATCCGATACAGGTCATTGCCCAGGTCGTAGTGACGTTCGCCCACGGCGAACGCACGGTGACCGGCTTGGGCGTTGATCAGCCGGGCGCGCACCGCCGCCCAGCGATCACCCCAGCCCAGCACCTGCTCATCCAGCCGGGCCGCCAGCAGCCGCGTCAGCAACGAGTCAAGGGATGCGGCGTCCCAGTCGCCGTCCATGTAGGCCTCGCCCAGGCCCAGTGAGCCCTGGCCCAGCACGCGGGCGAACACCCGGGGGTCGTGCACCTGCATATCCCAGGGCTGATCCCCGTCCACCTGCACTTGCGCTCGCGCCAGCAGCGCGGCCACGCGATGGCGCAACCGCTCGTCGCGACGACGAGGACGCCCTGGCGGCGGCGTTGGCGCGGCAGTCCTCATGGCAACGCTCCGTCCCGTGCCGCCACGGCCAATTCCCACTCCTCGTCGGCACGCACGACGAACGCGCTGAGGGTCGATGCGGGTGCGTGGATCTGCGCCGCCGCGTTCGCGTTGGCCGCCGCGTCCAGCCGCAACCCGGTCCACTGCAGGTGCTCGGCGACTCGCGCCCGGATCGGCGCGGCGCCGTCGCCAATCCCGCCCGAGAACACGATCGCCTCCAGGCCGCCCACGCTGGTCGCCATCGCGGCAATGGCCTGGGCGACGCGCATGGCGTACTGCTCGCGTGCCAGTTCGGCGTCCGGGCTCGGGTCGGCCAGCAGAACGCGCATGTCGCCACTGCCGCCCGACACCCCGCGCAGTCCGGACTCGCGCCACAGCAGGTGCTCGATCTGCGGCAGCGACATCCTCAGGGTCTGGGCCAGGTACAGCACCACGCCGGGGTCCAGCGCGCCCGACCGCGTGGCCATCGGGACGCCGTCGAGGGGCGTCAGACCCATCGTGGTGTCGACGCTACGACCGTCGGCCACCGCGCACAGGCTCGAACCGCCACCCAGGTGCACCAGCACCAGCCGGGCCGTCGCGAGGGCGGGGGCCAGGACGGTGAGTTGACGCATCGCCGACGCAAACGCCAAGCCGTGGAAGCCGTAGCGTTGGACGCCGGCCGCGTGCAGGGTCGCTGGCAGGGGCAGGCGCCGGGCCCATGGGGCCAGGGTGGCATGCCAACTGGTGTCGAAGGCGGCCACCTGCGGCACGCCCGGCCAGCGATGCCGGGCGGCATCGATCAGGCGCAAGGCCGGACCTTGATGCAAGGGCGCCAAGGGCGTCAGCGCGGTCAGCTCGGTCATCAGCGCCTCGGTCACGAGGGCGGGACCCGGCCGTGCCCCGCCGTGCACCACCCGGTGCGCCACCCGCGTCGGTTGTCCGGCCCCAGCCGGCAAACGCACGAGCAACTGCGACAGCCATCGATCGCCCGCGCGGGGATCGTCCCCATCTTCGGGCGATACCGGGATCTTGGCCCGGACGGCGGGCGCGATCGGGGCCCCCTCGGCATCGAACAGGTAATACGCCGCCTTGACGGTCGCGGAACCGACATTGAGCGTCAGGACATCGCGCGGCGTGCTCATAGGTGCCCCGAGCGCGAGATGGCGCGCACCAGTCGCCACGAAAGCACCAGCGCGCCGGCGAACGCCAACGCCGAGAGCACCGGCAGATGGCCCCACAGGCGCGGCCCGGCGCCGTGCAGCATCATCACCGATCCCGCCAGGTACAGACCCAGCGTCACCAGCGCCAGGGCCAGACGATTGCCGGTGCGCGCCAGCGTCGTTTCCAGCGGCTCCAGGCCGCGATGGTGCAAAGACAACGCGGGCCGACCTTCGTCGATCTGCAGTTGGCGAAGGACTTGCATCGCTACGGTCGGGAGTTGCTCGGCGCTCTTGAGCAGCTGCAGGTGCACCGGTCGGCCGGGCGCCTGTTGCCGGAGCGTCTGCGCCATGTGCTCGGCGCGGGCGCCCAGCGCCTGCACCAGATCCAGGTCCGGATCCAGCCCCCGCAGCGTGTTCTCGGCCAGGAACAGCGTGCGCATCAAGACCAACAGGTGGCGCGGCAGCCGGAAGTTCTCCCCGGCGCCGATCCGCGCCACGCGCCAGATGGCGTCGGCCATCGACCATTCGTTCAAGGGCAGCGTAGCCAAGCTGCTGAGGATTTCGCTGATGGCGCGCACGTAGGCCCGGCGGTCGATCGGACCGGTGATGAAGCCCATCGCCACCACGGCATCGAGCACGGCCGCGGCGTCATCTACCACCAGCCCTTCAATCAGCTGCGCAAAGGCCGTGCGTGACGCCGGGTCCAGGAAACCGATGGAACCAAAGTCGTGGAAGCACAGACGCCCGTCGGACAGTTCAAACAGGTTGCCCGGGTGGGGATCGGCGTGGAAAACCCCGGCGCCCATCAACTGGTGCACATAGGCGTCCAGCAGCAGGCCGGCCAGTTCGCGTCCCCGCGGCGTGCGGTTGTGGGTCGCCAACGGCGTCCCGTGGCTGAACTCCTGCACGATCACCGCCGGGGCGACCAGCGGCTCCACCACATGGGGCAGGGTCAGGTAGGGCAGGGGATCGAGCGTGCTGGCCAGTCGCCGCATGTTGCGCGCCTCCTGGACCATGTCGATCTCCTGGTGCAGGAACTGACCCAGCTCATCGATTAGGTCCAGCGGCTGATAGCGCCGCAACCCCGGCAAGCACCACTGGCTCACCCGCACGAACCGCCGTAGCAGCCGCAGGTCAGCGTGCACCTGGGCCACGATGCCGGGGCGGCGCACCTTGACCGCGACCGTGCGCCCGTCCGGCAACTGTGCGCGATGGACCTGGGCCACCGAAGCGGCGGCGAAGGGGATGGGCTCGAACTCGGCAAACAGCTGGTCCACGGGCTGTCCGAACGCGGATTCGATCGCCGCCACCGCCAACGCCGACTCGAACGGGGGCACGTGGGCGTGCAGGGCTTCGAGCTCCTCGAGATATGGCGCCGGCAAGAGATCCCGGCGCAGACTCAGGCCCTGGCCAAGCTTGACGAAGGTGGTGCCCAACCCCTCGAGGGTTTCGCGCAGTCGGGCTGGCAAGGTGTCGGGAGCACGCCGGCGACGGCGCCACCAGGCCCAGCCGAAGCCGCCCAGGGCGGTGGCGATCTGCAGGCTGCGGGGCAGACGCGAGGCAGGCATCGGTCGGGGCGCGCTCATGCCGGTCGGGTGATCAGCGTCGGGTCGCCGCGGCCGGCCAACGCCGCTTGCTCGTCGGCACGCAAGCCATCGTCCACCGGGCGACCCAGCACCGCCAGCGCCGCCGCGACCGTGTGCGCCCACGTGCAGCCGTTGGCGAACAGCAGCCCGGGCACGTCCAGCGTGCCGCCTTGATTGACGAAACCCAGCGCCCGCGTCGTGGCGGGCCCGGTATCGATCCGGCGCAGCGCGCCCAAGTAGGGCTCTGGCCGGGTGTGGGTGACGAGCACGCGCGGGGTGCCGGTCGGGAAGTGGCGCAGCACCACCGCATCGGGCAGCACGTACGCGGACTCCCGCACGTCGCGCCCGGTCCGCAGCCGCCCCGGCTCGCCGATATAGACGACAGCCGTGGCGATGCCCGACGCATGAAGACGTTGATGCGCCCGCAACACTTCCCCCAGCTGGTAGCTACCGGTGGCGGCCAGCAGCACCGCGGCGGTGTCGGGGTCGCCGTGCAGCAAGAGCAGGCCCTCCTCGGCGAGCAGGCGCGCCTGCGCCGGCGTGAGCCGGTTCGGGACTTCGCGCTTGGGCACCACCAGCGCGGTGATCGTGCCTTGGGCGCGCAAGCCATGGGTCAGGGCCGCCATGGCACTGTTGCCGTCCGGCGGGAAACACACGCGGGCGCCGTCCGCCATCTCACCGAGCAGCGCCTCGGCCAGGGTCGGGTCCTGGTGGGACTGTTCGTTCTTGGCGTTCTCCCAGGTGTGCGAGGTCAGCACCACCGGTACGCCCAACCAGCCCGGCGACCGCCCGGCCTCGCGCAGATGGCGCGAGAAGATGAGCTCCTGGCGCAAGGCTCCCAGCATCTTCGGGGCGAAGGCCTCGTAGGTCACCACCAGGTTGAGCCCGCCCTTGTTGGCCAAGGCGGCGCAGACCACGGCCTCTTCGTTGAGCGCGGTGATCACGGCGCCGGTGCGCGATTCCGCGACGCCGGCTTCCGGCACCTGCACCCGATGCTTTAGCAGGTCGAGGGTCGCGTCGAGCTTGTTGCTGCGCAACTCGTCGGGGTTACCCACCCGCGGGCGCAGCTGCGGGTTGGCCTGCACCAGGCGCACGAACTGGCCGTCGAGCGCCGCCATCGGCGAGCCGACGGTCCCGGGCTCCGCCCAAGTCGGCTCAGGCACGTTCGGCAGCGTTACCTGGCGGGTCGCGAGCGCGTGGTCGCGCTCGCGCGGCCGGCCCTGGGCGGCATGCGTATTGAGGGCCACGATCGCCGCCTGCAGGTCGGCGGGCGGCACATAGAGCGGCGCACAGCCCGCGTTGAACTGTTCGCGGGCCGCCGCGTCGCGATGGGGGTTGCCGGACAACGGCAGGTTGTGGGCCGCGTTGGTACCGGCTCCCGGGAAGCCGAAGCCCTTGGGCGCTTCGGCCACGCCATAGCGCAGCGGGATCCGGAAATCACCCTCGGGATGAAGCGCGGCCGCCTCGGTGCAGGCCTGCAGCCGCGACTCGATGACATGGATACCCCAGGCGATGCTGGCCGGATCGCGGCCATCCAGGCCAATGGGCTCAAACCCATTGAGCCGCAGGTGGCGGTACAGCCAGTCCTCCCCGCCCTGCTGCTCGATCTGGCTGCGCTGTTCGATGCGCCGGCCGTTGAGGATCATGAGGGGCGCGACTAGGCCCGAATCGTCCGGTCGCCACCAGCGCGGCGCCCAATCGCCGCCGCGCTGCTCCTCGAAGGCGCCATCGCTGACGAACGCGACCAGCCGCTCGCCGGGCAGCGGCGCATGCACGTAGTGCAGCTCGGCAAAGCCCAGATAACCGCCTTCCTGCAGGCCGCCGGCGGTGTGGGCATTGACGTGCGAGCCCAGCGGCGAGGCCGGCCGCCCTTCGGGCGTGAGCGCATACGAGTAGAAGTCGCCCACGAATCGCGCCAGCCGCGCCTCATCCAGGCCGTAGCGGGCCGCATGCGCGGGGCTCATGTTGTCCACGATCACGTTGAGCGCATCGATCGCCGCCACGCAGTGGCCCTGGCCCATCATCCACGCACGGGTCACGCCATCGAGCGCATTCATCGCCAGGTAGCCGGCATACGCCGGCACCATGTTCAATGCGCCGCCGGTATGGCCCTCCGGCTGCGGCTTGAAGTCTTCGGCGGCCAGCGCGCTGCCGTCGAGCCGGACCCGCCGGGCGTAGGTCATGTGCGCCACCAGCCACATCCCGGCGCTGGCGATCCGGTCGGCGGCACTCAGGCGCCGGTAGCCCGTCGCGGTGTCGGGCAGCGCGCCGGTGGCGACCAGCTCTTCGAGCATGGCGCGCACGCGCAGTTGCGTGAGCGGCGTGTGCGCGATAACCCCGTAACCGGCGGCCCAGGCGGCGAAGGCCGGCTCGGCCTGCGCGTAGCGCCGGGCCAGTTGTTCGATGCGGTGCCGGTCAATCGCGCTCAAGGCGCTGGCGGGACAGGTCAGGTCGTTCATCGGGTCTCCAGGACGCGGGCAGGGCAAGGGCGGCCGATCAGGGCGCCGGCAGGAAGGGCGTGCGCTCGGCCAACAGCGCCTCGCAGGCCCCGGCCAGCAGCGGCGCCATCGCGATCGCATTGCAAGCCGGGTGTGGGATGGTGTCGGTACTGACGACGCGCTCGGCACCGGCGGCGAGCAGCCGCTCGTAGGCGTCCTCGGAGAACACCGCGTGCGTGACCAGACAGGTCGCCGCGGGCAAGCCCAAGGCCGCGAGGTGCTTGAGAGTCTCGATCATCGTGTGGCCCGAGGAGACGATGTCATCGACTACGACCGGCGTGCGGCCCTGGGCCGCCACGGGGTCGGGCAGGCTGACGCGTACCGCGCGATCGCCGTCCCGGATCTTGGCCAGCACCTGGAACGGCACCTGCGCCCGCGCGGCGATGTCGCCGACCCACTGCGCCGACTCGCTGTCCGGGCCGATCAGGATCGCGTTGGGGACATTCGCCTGCACCCATGCCGCCATCGCCGGGGCCGCCGCGACGTTGCGCGTGGGGATCGAGAACAACCCCGCCAGACGCGGATTGCGGTGCAGATGGGGATCCACCGTCACCAGCCAGTCGACGCTCTGCTGCACGAAGCGGGCAAAAATCGGTGCGCTGATGGCTTCTCCGGGATGGAAGCGGGTGTCCTGGCGCATGTAGGGCAAGTAAGGCGCGACCAGGCCGACCGAGCGGGCGCCGAACTCGCGGGCCGTCTCCGAGGCAAAACGCAGCGCCAGCGCGACGGAATCCGGGCTGCGCAGCCCGGCCAACAGCACCACGTCGGCGCCGCTGAGGTCGGGATCGAGCGTCACCAGCGATTCCCCGTCCGGAAACCGGCGCCAGCCCAGGGGCGCTAGGCGCGCCTGCAGACGTGCCGCCAGGTCCACGCCCATGGATTCCAACTCGGGAAACGCGATCAGGACGCGACTCATAGGGCCTCCAGGGTCAGGATCTCGGGATGGGACTGGGCGTACGCCAAGGCGTAGTCGCGCTCGCCCGGCGACTGCGCATGCACGGTGTACAGCGGCTGCCCGGCCGCCACGGTGTCGCCCAGGCGCAGGGCGCAGGTCAGGCCAGCCAAGGGCGCCCCCGGTGCGCCCGCGAGTTTGGCGACCTTGGCCAGGCGCCGGTTGTCGATGGCTTGCACGCGCCCGGCGCGGGAGGCCAGCACCGGCGCCTGGAACGGCGCTTCACCCGGCTTCGTGAAGCCGCCTTGCGCCTCGCAAATGGCCAAGAACTTGGCCCACGCCCGGCCCGAATCCAGCGTCTGCGTGGCCAGGGCCAGCCCCTGACCCGGCGGCGTGCCCGGCGCCAGGTCCAGCAACGCACCGGCGACCGCAAGGGCCCGCGTGCGCAGGTCCGCCGGAGCATCGGACGCGCCGCGCAGCACTGCTAGCACATCGCGGGCTTCCAGGGCCGGGCCAATGCCCACGCCCACCGGTTGGCGTCCGTCGGTGCGCAGGACAGCGAGGGTCAGCCCCATGGCGGACGCCGTGTCGGTCAGCCGTGCTGTCAGCGCCTGCGCCGCCGTATCGGAGCGCACCTTGGCGGTGGGTCCGACGGGCATGTCGATCAACACGTGGCTCGCGCCGGCCGCGACCTTCTTGGACAGCACGCTGGCGACCAACTGGCCGTCGCTGTCGAAGTCCAGCGGCCGCTCGACCCGGATCAGGACATCGTCGGCCGGGCTCAGGCGCACATTGCCGCCCCAGACGATGCAGCCACCCTCGCGTTCGACCACGCGTCGCATCGCCGCCAGATCCAGCGCCACCGGTGCCATCACTTCCATCGTGTCGGCCGTGCCGGCCGGCGAGGTGATCGCCCGCGAGGAGGTCTTGGGGATGCGATGCCCCAGCGCCGCGATGATCGCGACCACGATCGGGGTGGTGCGGTTGCCGGGCAGCCCCCCCACGCAGTGCTTGTCCAGCACCGGACCGCCGCCCCAGTCCAGGCGCTCGCCCACAGCCACCATCGCCCGGGTCAGGGCAATGGTCTCGCCGTGATCCAGGCGTTCGCCGGCGCAGGCGGTGACGAACGCCGCCAGCTCGATGTCCGACAGCCGATTGGCGGCCGTATCGCGCATCAGCGCCAGGCAATCGGCGTCATCCAGGCGCGCCCCGAACACCTTGGCGCGCAGGGCGCCGGCCGAGGCGGCCGGCTCGGGATGCTGGAAGGTGGCGAACGCCCCGTCGTCGGGCCGGACGGCCGACCAGGCCGCATCGGACAGCGCGACCTCGTCGACGGCCAGATGGTCGCCCGTCACGACGTTCAGGGTGGCGATCACTTGCCGCGTGCCCACCTGCATCTGCACCCGGGTCAGGGCCGCGAAGCCCTCCGAGCGGCAGACCGGGCAGTCGCGGTGCATGTAGACCACCGGCTGCTGGTAGGTATCAATGCCGGCGCGCACGACGCGCAGGCGGGTGTGGGCGTGTTCGCTCATGCCATGGCCTCGCCGCCGAGCGACACCCGTTCCAGATGCTCGGGGACCCGGCAGCGCCAGCCGAGCTCACGCTCGATCCGCCCGCGCAGGGCGTCGGCCGCGTCGGGCTCGCCATGGGTGATGTAGGTCATCGTGGGCTGGACCGGGGCCGGGCGCAGCCAGGTGAGCAGTTCCTCGCTGTCGGCGTGGCCGGAGAAACTCTCCATGGCGACGACCTCGGCCTGGATCGGCACCTCCTGCCCGAAGATTCGCAGCGACTTCTCGCCGCGCACCAGCGCCGCGCCCCGGGTGCCGCCGGCCTGGTAGCCCGCCAACACGATCGCGTTGCGCGAGTCCTGGCCAAAGGCCACCAGGTGATGCAAGACCCGCCCGCCGGTAAGCATGCCGCTGGCCGAGATGATGATCATCGGCCCGCGCTGCATGTTGAGCGCCTTGGACTCCTCCACGGTCCGCACCATGGTCGCGAGCTCATACATGTCCCGACACTCGGCGTCGGTGACATGGTGTTCGCTGTGGTGACGGTGATACAGGTCGGTGGCGTTGATGGCCATCGGGCTGTTGAGGTAGACCGGCACGCGCGGAATCTCGCCGCGCTGGCGCAGCCGCGCGATATGCAGCATCAGGGCCTGGGCACGGCCGACCGCGAACGCCGGGATGACGATCACGCCGCCGCGGGCCGCGACCCGCTTGATCACCGGCGCAAGTTCCGCTTCGGCGTCGGCGCTGGGATGGCGGCGATTGCCATACGTGGACTCGCAAACCAGCACATCCGCGCCCTCGAAGGGCGCGGGGCCCTTCATCAGCGCGTCGCTGGCCCGGCCGAGGTCGCCGGTGAAATGCAGGCGGCGGCCGTCAATGGTGAGCGCAATCTGGGCGGCGCCGAGAATATGGCCGGCCGGGATGAAGCGGGCGCTGACGCCCGGGGCCAAGGATTGCGGCTCCAGGAAGGGGCGGCCCTCGAAGCGGGTCAAGCACGTCATCGCATCCTCCTGCGTGTACAGGGGCAGGGGATTGGCGTGCTTGGAGTAACCCTTCTTCTTGGCAAACCGCGCCTCCTCCTCCAGCAGGTGGCCGCTGTCGGGCAGCAAGAGTTGGCTCACATCGCGGGTGGCCTCGGTGCACAGGATCTTGCCGGTAAAGCCCTGCTTGACCAGGGCCGGGAGATAGCCGGCGTGGTCGAGATGGGCGTGGGTCAGCAGTACGGTGTCAATCGACGCGGGCGCGACCGGAAACGCCGCCCAGTTGCGCTCACGCAGCTGCTTGTAGCCCTGGAACAGGCCGCAATCGACCAGGATGCGTTGACCCGCGGCCTGGACCAGGTAGCGCGAGCCGGTGACGGTGCCGGCGGCGCCGAGGAAGTGCAGGGAACGCGTGGACGCGGAAGCCATGGGGGTAGTCCTTGAAAGGGAGAGGAGGGGGCGGGTGGACGGCGATCGGGCCCGGGCGCCCGCTGGGTCATGCCCGACCGGGGAGGTCAGCGCGGGGCCGCCGTGCCGCGAGCGCCGGTCGCTCATGGCCGGGGCAACTCGACGATGTCGTGGATCCCCGGTTTGCCGGTGACGATTTCGGCGGTGGCGTAGTGCTCGTCAAACAGCGAGGTAATGCGCACCGTGCCGGATGGTTCGCGGCGGTAGCGCGGACCGGGCTGTTCATCCTTGCCGGTGACGCGACGCTGGCTGAAGGCCTGGAGCACTTGGCCCACCTGGACGGCGTCTTTCTCGCCCACGCACAGGACCAGGCGGCCGTGCGGGACCTCCAGGATGTGCCCACGCATCCGGACCGTATGCCGGCACGGATCCTCCGATCCGCAGGCTGTGATCCCGAGGACCAGGAGCACGCCGACGGCAGCCAGGACAGGTCTGCGCCAAGACGGATCGACACGATGGCGCCGAATCCACGGGATCAGGATCATGACGGGAGGCCTTGGAAAGAAGGGGCGGTTCGCGACGTGCGGACCCGTGCGCAGGCACCCGCGACCACGCCATCGGCCACCCGGGCCCACCGGCGCGGCCACGGGTGCCGAGCGTGCATCAGCGGATCAACTCGACGGTGTCGTTGACCTTGGGCTTGCCGCTGACGACTTGGGCCTGGGCGTAGTGCGTATCGAACAGCTCCGTGATCCGCACCTGGCCGACCGGCTCGCGACGGAACCGGGGACCGGCCGCCTTGGGGCTGCGCGAGACCCGCTTGTGGCGCACGACCTCGAGGACCTGCCCCACCTGGGCGCCATCGGCCTCGCCCACGCAGACGACCAACGCGCCTGCATCGGCCTCGAGAATCTGTCCGCGCATGACGACCTCATGTTTGAAGCTGCCCTCGGCGGCGTAGGCGGTGCCGGCCAGCGCCAGCATCAGGACGCCCAAGCCGAGCCAGCGGCGGGAGCGATCCCGCAGGGACGCCGTGCGGGTGGAAACGGGGACGGTATTCATGAGAGGGACTCCTTGGGAATTTCAGGGGACGGGTCGGCCGCCGCAGCGGCCAGGGGGAGGCGCTTGAGCAACAGCGCATTGACCGCCACGATCACCGAGCTGCCGGACATCGACAGCGCGGCGATTTCGGGCGAGAGCACGAACGGGAAGAGCACGCCGGCGGCCAGCGGGAACGCCAGGACGTTGTAGCCCACGGCCCACGCCAGGTTCTGGTGCATCTTGCGCAAGGTGCCGCGGGCGATCGTGATCGCCCGCACGACGTCGTAGGGGTCACTGCGCATCAGAACGATGTCGGCACTGTCGATGGCCACATCGGTACCGGCGCCGATGGCGAAGCCGACTTGCGCTTGCGTGAGCGCCGGGGCATCGTTGACGCCATCGCCCACCATGCCGACCTTCAGGCCCTGGGCCTGCAGCTTCTTGACCTCCGCGGCCTTTTCACCCGGCAGCACGTCTGCCAGCACGATGTCGATGCCCAGGTCCGCCGCCACGCGCTCGGCCGTGGGCCGGTTGTCGCCGGTGATCATCGCCACGCGCACCTTGCGTCGATGCAGTTCGTCGATCGTGGCCCGTGAGGTCGGGCGGATCGCATCGGCGATCGCGATCACGCCGGCCAGCCGCCGATCGACCGCGACGTAGATGACGGTGCGGCCAGCGCCCTTGAGCCCGTCGGCCTGGGCTTCGAGCTCGTCCACGGCCACGCCTTGCGCGGTCATCAGCAGGCGATTGCCCAGGTGGACCCAGCGTCCGCTGACCCGCCCCATGGCGCCTTGGCCATCGATGTTGGTGTAGTCGGTGGCCCGATCCTCGACCCGCCCGGCGTGCTTGAGGATGGCTTGGGCCAGCGGGTGCTCGGAGTGGGACTCCACCGCCGCCGCGACCTCGATCAGGCGCACCTCGTCCCAGCCTGCGGCCGGCACCGTCTGCACGACGTCAGGTTGGCCCACAGTGAGCGTGCCGGTCTTGTCGAAGATCACCACGTCCAGCCGCGCGCATTGTTCGATCGCCTCGGCGTGCTTGAACAAGATGCCGTGGCGGGCGCCCATGCCGGTGCCGATCATGATCGCCATGGGTGTCGCCAGGCCGAGCGCGTCGGGGCAGGCGATCACGAACACGGTGATGGTCAGGGTGAGCGCGAAGAGCAGGGGCTGGCCGAGCCACCAGAACCAGACCGCGAACGTCAGCACGCCGATCACGATCGCCGCCAGCACCAGCCATTGCGAGGCGCGGTCGGCCAGCAACTGGGCCGGGGCCTTGGAGTTCTGCGCCTCCTGAACGAGCTGGATGATCTGGGCCAGCGCAGTGTCGGCGCCGACCTTGGTGGCGCGGTAGGTGAAGGCGCCGCTGCGATTGATCGTGCCGCCGACCACGAGCGAGCCCGGCGCCTTCTTCACCGGCATCGATTCGCCGGTGAGCATGGATTCGTCCACCTGGGACTGGCCCTCGAGGACCTCGCCGTCGACCGGCACCTTGGCGCCCGGCCGCACGACGACCACGTCACCCACCTGCACGTCGTCGGTAGCGATTTCGACATCGACGTTGTCCCGGCGCACGATCGCCCGCGGCGGCGAGAGCTTGAGCAAGGCCTTCATGGCATCGGAGGCGCCGGCGCGGGCCCGCATTTCCAGCCAGTGGCCCAGCAGGATGAAGGTCAGCAGGACCGATGAGGCTTCGTAGAAATTGGGCCCGTCGAACACAAAGGTCGCACCCAGGCTGAAGCCATACCCCGTGCCGACGCTGAGCAACACCAACACCGCCATGTCCAGCACGCCGCGGCGCAGCGAGCGGATGGCCGCCGCGAAGAAGGGCCAGCCCGGATAGAGGATGGCACCGCTGGCCAGCAGCCATTGCCAGACGTTGTCCGTGAGTCCAAACGGCGTCGCTGGCGGGCTCATCAGGCCCATCGGCGACCAGATGAACAGCGGGATCGAGAACAGCAGGGCGACCACGAAGCGTCGGCGCATGTCCGCCGCCGCCGCGTGCAGGTCGCTCCCGTGGTTCATGCCGGCATGGGCGTCCGACGCGCTCGCGTCCGCCGCCTCGTGGCTGCCGTGACCGGCCTTCGGCGGCACCGTATGGGTCGGTGCCGCATGGGGATGGCCGCTGCCATGGCCGGCGTGCCCGACGTGGGCTGCCGCCGCGGACGGATCCGCCGGGGCGGCGACCTCGGACGAGGGGGCACGACAGGCAAAGCCACAGGCGCGAATCGCGGCCGTGATGGCCGCGGGCTCCGCCGCGCCGCGGGCGTAGCGCACCCGCAGCGTGCCGGCCGCGAAGTTGGCCTCCGCGGCCTCCACGCCCGGCAGGGCGCGGATCGTGGCCGCCAGCGTCCGGGCGCAGCCTTCGGTCAGCATGTCGCCGATCGGCCAGGTCCGCACCGCCGTGTCCGGGAGGCCGCTCATGACGCCACCGCCAACGTCCGGCGACGGCGCGGGAAGAACCGCGGCACCGCGTTCGCGTAGTGCTCGTAGGCCGCGCCGAAGCGGGCCCGCGCGTCGCGTTCCTCATTGATCGCCAGGCGCACGTACGTGATCAGCATCACGGGGTACAGCAGCAGCGTAATCAGGGTCGGCCACTGCACCAGGAACCCGGTCATGATCAGTGCGAAGCCGACGTACTGCGGATGACGCAGGCGGGCATAAGGACCGGTCTGGGCCAGCTCACCGCGACGCTGGGCCTGATAGAGCACCGGCCAGGCGCGGGAGAGCAGCCAGAAACCGCCACCGATGAGCACGAAGCTCAGGATGTGGAAGGGACCGAAGTGCGGGTTGGTCCGCCAGCCAAACATCATCTCCAGCACGTGGCCGGCATCGTGGCTGAGCCAGTTGACCTCCGGGAAGCGCGACGACAGCCAGCCCGACAGCAGGAACAGGCTGAGCGGGAAGCCATACATCTCGGCGAACAGCGCCACCACGAACGCCGAGTACAGGCCAAAACTGCGCCAATCGCGGGTCGTCAGCGGCGTGTAGAAGCTCCAGGCGAAGAAGATGAAGAACGCGGCATTGAGCACCGCCAAGGTCCACAGGCCGTAACCGGGGATGACGGTGTTCATGGCAGGTCTCCCCGATGGGTATGCGGCCGCGGCGTGCGCGGACTCGTGCTCGGTGGGGTGGAAGCATCGGTCGCCGTCGGCGCGTCCTTGGGGGTGGCGCGGTCCGCTTCCGGGTCGCCATGGCCGCCGTGCCCCCCGTGGCCTCCATGCCCGCCGTGGCCGAACAGATGAAGCAGCGGGCAAGCGAGCAGGATCAGGATCGGCAGCCAGCGCCACAGGCCCGCCAAGTGCAGCCGGTGCTCGGCGATCAGGTAGAAGGCGGCAAAGCCCATCAGGATCCAGAAGATCAGGCGGGCGCGTCCCTGGGCGGGGGTCAGGGGATGGGCATGGGGCGTCGTCATGGGAAGACTCCGGGCAGGAAGAGGAGAGCGTTCAGGACTTGCCGAGCGTGCGCAGGTAGGACACCAGGGCCTGCGCGTCCGCCGCCGTCAAAGCGGCGTTGCCGCCCTTGGCCGGCATCGCCATTGGCGACCCCGGCGTCTGGAACCCGTTGAGGATGCTGGCGGCCAGCTCCGCATCCGATTTCCCCAGGCGCGTGGCCAGGTCTGGCACGCCGGGAAGGGCGCCCTTGCCGGCGGGGCCGTGACAGGCCACGCACGTGGTCTCGTAGAGGGCCTTGGGCTCGGCAGCGAGGGCCGGGCCGGTCAGGGCGATGGCCAGTGCCAACAACGTACGAGAAGTGCGGCGCATGTCAGTTGCTCCCTTGCAGGAAGGCGAGGATGTCTTCGGTTTGGGCGCCGTCCAGGCCGGCGCGCAGTCGCATGTGGGTCACCACGACCTGCCAGTGACGATCGGACTCGGACTTGGGATCGCGCATCGCATGGCAGCGGGCGCAGTTGTCCGCCCAGGCTTGTGCGCCGCGGGCAAAGGCCGTGCTGGCCGGCGCGGTCCCCGCCGGGGTCGCCCCCGCCGGCGCCGGGGGCAAGGGGGCGGCCAGCGGGGAGGCGGGCGCGCCATTGGCGGCCGACGGGGGCGAGGAGGGCGCGGCGGTGGAGCGCAGGTAGCCAACGATGGATTGCGCATCCTCGGCGGTCAGGGCCGGATTGCCGCCTTTGGCGGGCATCGCCATGGGCGAGCCGGGGGTCTGGAAACCGTTGAGGATGTTGGTCACCAGCTCGGCGTCGGGCTTGCTCAGGCGCGTGGCCAGGTCAGGCACGCCGGGAATGGCGCCTTGGCCGGTGGGCCCGTGGCAGGCCACGCACGTGGCCTCATACAGCGCCTTGCCATCGGAAGCCGAGCCGACGCCCGGCACGACGACCAGGGCGAGGGCAAAAGCCGCCGTCAGGGCGCGCAGGCTGGGGGTGGGAATGGCTGAAGAACAACGGGGGAAGCGTGTCATGGCAGGTCTCCTTAGAAGCCGTGGGCCAGCTGCAGCAAGACGCGGTCGGCGTCGGCCTCGGCGTTGTCGCTGTCGTTGAGTTCCCAGCTGAGTTTGAGCTGGGTGCCAGGACGAATCAGGTAGTTCAGACCCAAGGCGGTCTGCTGAAAGGTCGACTCGCCGTGCGGCGAGAGCGAGTCGCCGACGCGCAACACGGTCTCCCAGCGATCCGCGCCGAAGCGATACGCGCCCTGCAGGTACCAGGCGCGCCAGGTGGCGCCGTCGGGTGCCAGGCTCATCGGCGCGGCGCCCACCCGTTGGCGGATCCACTCGCCCCGCAGGGCGACCGCCCGGCTGGCCTGCCAGGCCACGTCAAATCCCTCGACCCGGTAGGTGCGAGCCGGCTCGGCCATACCACCGCCCATCTCGCCGGGGTCCAGAACCACATCGCCGCGGGTCAGCGAGGCACCCAGCTCCAGGCCGGGGCGCGGCAGCCACCCCACGCGACCGCCCCAGACCCGCTCGCCATCCCGGTTGGTCGAGGAACCCTCGACATTCAAGTCGAGCCCTTCCATGCCCTCCAGGCCCAGGCGCGGACCGTTGGCGAGGTACAGGGCGTAGTTGAGCTGGTGGCCATCAGCGAGGGTGCGGCCGCCGCGCAGCTGCACCCCGACGTCGGTCAGCGGCGCGGCGCCGCCATGGCCAAAGCCGGCCGGCACCGAGGCGAGCTTGTTGATCCAGGACGGATGCAGGTTCTGAAAGAAGTAACCCACCGGGCTCAGGAATTTGCCGACCACCACGGCCGAGGAGTCGCCCAGCAACCAGCTGGCCGTGGCGTACTCCAAACCAGCGGCTTGATCGCCGCGGTCATCGGCCTCGAACTCGGCCTCGGCCTCGATCAAGAAGCGCTCACCGACCTGCAGGTGGAAGATCGGGGCGAACGTCACCGCGCCGAGCGTGCCGGCGTCGCCCTGGGTATCGGACACCGTGACGTCGGCGTAGCCGGCGAAGTGGAAAATGACGGGCGAGTCGTCGGACACGGTGGCCGTCTCGGGTGGCGCAGCGGCGGCCAGCGGCGCCGCCAGCACGCTGGCGAGGAGCACAGAGAGAGGCGAGCGGTTCATCGACCCCCTCCCAGCCAGCGATGCACCGTGGCGAAGAGGGCGCCGGCGACGAAGGCGTAGCCGGCGATCGCGAGCGTGCCGACCAGCACCGCGCCCCAACGCAGCTCGCCGACGGCGGGCGAGAGACCGGACAGGCTCAGGCCATGCACGATCAGTCCCAGTCCGGCGGCCAAGGCTCCCGGTGACCAGGCCACGACCAGGGCGCACGCCAGGTACAACAGGGCCGCCGTGAGGGCCAGCGACAGGCCGCAGGAGAGCGGCGACAAACGAGAGCTTGTCATGAGGATTTCTCCGAAGAGGCGCGACGACCCAACAGTCGCCGCGGGGTGGTTTTGGGAACGGTGGCGGCCTCGGTGGCCGCGATCGCATCGATGAGCGCGCAGACGTCATTGCCGGTCGGCACGGCGTCGGGCAGGTGGGTCCAATGCGCGACGGCTTGCGCCATTCGCGACTGCAGGTCCAGCAGGTGCACGAGCTGCTCTCGGGTTTCCTTCAGCCGCCGGCTCATGATGTCGCGCACCAGCGGACAGGGACTCTTGCGCTGGCGGCTGCGCCGCAGGATTTCCTCGATCTCCGCCAGGGTGAAGCCCAGCCGCTGCGCGGTGCGGATGAAGTGCAGCCGATGGAGCTCCGCCGTCGAGAACAGCTGGTAGCCGGCCTCGGTGTGACTGGCCGCCCGCAGCAAGCCGCGACGCAGGTAGTTGCGCACGACATGCACGGTCACGCCACCCAGGTGCGCCAGGCGCCGCACCGTCATCGGTGGATCGGACTTGCGTGAATCGGCGGTCATCGCGTACTCCCGCAGAACCTGACGGCGACCGTAAACCTGCGTGTCGGACGCAGGTCAAGGCACACCGGCCGATACAGGGCGGCAGCAACAACTCGCGTAGAGCGCGGGAGTTCCATGGTCTTGGCCTCGCACGAACCGCTGCCCAGAGGCGATGCGGTTAGGAGTCGGCGGGGCAGGCCGCGCACACGGCGGCTGCACCGAGGTGACCGGCGCCCCAGCGGGCACCGGCCAGTCATCGGCGCGGGATCAGATCAGCAGAAGGCTCGCCGGGTGTGGCGTAGGTCGGTGCCAGGCACCGTGCGGATGGGCGGCGTCTGCGTGGTCGGGGCCATCCGGCAGTCGCCGCACCGCCACCACGGGCATCAAGGGCACTTGGCCCAGGGTCGGGACGGACAATAGACGCGGGCCATCCCCACTCAGGTCGCCCTGGCTGCAGTGGGAAGCGCACAGCGGCGCGTCGTTGGCGACGGCGGTGCCGTGGCACGGCGGGACTTCCTGCGCCTGTGCGGCCTGTCCGTGCTGCGCATGGACAGACGACGAGGCCATCGCCGAGAAGGCGCAGGCCGGATGGTTGGCCAGCACCAACTGGGCCCACACCAGCGCCACCATCGCCAATAGCGAGAGGGGAATACGCCAGCGGTGGCGGCGGATGCGGTTCATCGTCGAAACCACCCTAACGCGCGTCGCGGAACCGGGAGTTGACCTGAGTCAAATGACGCACCCATTTTCCCCGGGGCGCCGTCTTCACGAGCATACCCGCGCCGCGAGCGGGGTCAAGCCGGGAGCGTTCGCGACTCATGGCGCCGACTCGGGACCGGGCAGACGCCGCGCCAGAGCCAACGCAATCCCCACCGCCAGCCCGACCACGATCACGATCCACACGGTCTGCGGTGCCTGGGCGCGAAATGCGACGCCGGCCAGCAATGCGCCCGCCGCTTGCCCCAGGCCGCCCAGAGCGGCGCGCAGCCCGAGCTGCAGCCCATGCGCCCGTCCGGCGCTGCGCACGATCCACAGGCTGATGGTTGGCAGCAGCACGCCGCCGCCAGCGGCCACCAGGGCGACAACCGCGCTCAGCATCCACGTCTCGCTGGCCCAGCGCAGCACGCCCACACCCAGGGCGGAGATCAGGAAGGCCGGCGCCAACAGCCGCCACAGGCTGGCCGGGTCGCGCTGGGGCCGGAACACGCCGGTCTGCACCAGAATCATGACCAAGCCGCAGCCAGAGAACATCAGTCCGATCGAGGACGCCGATAGGCCCAGCGCCTCGCGCCCCCGCACGCTGATGCCCACCTCCATGGCGCCCATCGCCATGCCGGCAATCATCGCCGCTGCGCCGAGCAACCACAGACGCGGGCGATCGGCGGTCGGCGCGACTGTCTCGGCCGAGGCGCCGACCGGTGTCCCGTCCACCCGCGCGATGGCGACTGCCGCGATCAGGATCAGGCCGGTCGCGACTGCGACGGGCAGCCGCAGGCTGGCGCCCTGGGCCAGCACGCCGCCCAGCAGCGGGCCGGCCAGTCCGCCCAGCAGCGCCGCCCGCGACACCCGGGCCACGGCCGCGCCATACAGGGCCGGCGGGCACCACTGCGCCGCCAACGTCAGCACCGCGGGCACCGCCACCGCACCCAGTGCGCCCTGCAGGGCCCGGATCACCACGAGGGTGGTCAAGGACGGTGGCCACCATAGGGCCAACTGCACCAGCCCCTGGCCCAACAACCCGATCAACAACAACCGGCGCGCCGGGAAGCGGTCGAGCAGCCACCCCCAGAGCGGGGACGCGACCACCGTCGCCAGCGTGTAGGTTGCCATCAACGCCCCGGTGGCGGCGGCGACGCCGCCGGGCACCGCGGACCCCAGCAATGCGGGGAGGACCGGCAGCACCAGGCCGTACGCCGTGGCGACTACAAACAAGGCCCACAGCGGCCCGCGCAGGGCACCGGGCATCCGCGTGATCGAAGGCACAGAGGTATCTATGGGGTCCATGGGTCCTCGACGTGCTTGACGGCCGGCGGCCCGGTCATGCCATGCTGATTCAGAGTTGTTTGCAGAGAGCGCTTGCGCGTGGACGAACTGACGGGATTGCTGTTCGCCCTGGCGGCCGGTCTGCTGGTGGGCGTGGAGCGGGGCTGGCGCCAACGCGAGGTGCCCGAGGGCCATCGGCCCGCCGGCCTGCGCACGTTCGGATTGATCGGCTTGCTCGGCGGACTGGGGGCGGTGGGTGCCCAGCGCTGGGGCCCCGGCGTGCTGATTGCCCTCTGCGCCGCCGTGGCGGTGGCGCTGGTGGCCGGGTACCTGGCCACGGTATGGATGCACCGTGCGATGGGGCTCACCACCCTGATGGCGGGCTTGGCGACCTTCCTGATCGGCGCACTGGCGGCGGGCGGTGCGCCGGCGGCGGCCGCCGCGGCGGCGGTCGTGATGGTGCTCTTGCTGCAACTCAAGGCGCCGCTGCACAGCGGCATCGCCCGACTCTCGAGCGACGAACTGGCGGCCGCCTTCCAACTGCTGCTGATTTCGGTGGTGATCCTGCCGGTCCTGCCCGACCAGGGCTTCGGGCCGTATGGCGCCATCAACCCGTATCGCTTCTGGTGGGCGGTGGTTGTGATTGCGGGCTTATCGTTTGCGGGATATGTCGCCATGCGCGTCACCGGTCCGCGCCGGGGCCTGATGATCACGGCGCTGCTGGGCGGCATCGTGTCCTCCACGGCCACGACCGCGGCCTTGGCGCGGGTGGCCGCGACCACCCCCGCGCTGGCACGTCCGGCCGCCGCCGGCGCCATCCTGGCCTGCGCCGCGATGTTCGCCCGCATGATCGGGGTGATCGCCGTGACGGCCCCGTCCGTGCTCGCCGGCCTGTGGCCCGTCCTGGCCGCCATGGCACTCACTGGCGGGGTGCTGGGTCTGGCGTGGCAGCGGACCTCCCACGCCGCGTTGCCCGAGCCCACGCTCCCCAATCCGCTCGCGCTGCGCTTTGCGCTCGGCTTCGCCGCCTTGCTCGCCGTCGTCGCGCTGGTGAGCCGAGCGCTGACGGATTGGTGGGGCGACGCGGGGCTGTTCTTGACCTCGGCCGTCGCCGGCTTGGTGGATGTCGACGCCATCATCGTCAGCACCGGGCGACTCGTCGGTGAGGGGGTCGTGCCGGTCCCGGTCGCCGTGTGGGCACTGCTGCTCGGCGCGGCCGTCAACCAGGCCACCAAGTTGGCGCTGGCCGCCGGCCTGGCCGGACGTGCGGTCGCCGGGCCCTTGGCCCTGGCGTACGCGTTGATGGCCGCGGTGGGCGCGTTGACAGCCTGGAGCATGGCCTAGGCCAACTTGCGCCGGAACACGGCGGCCGCCGCCACGAACAGTGCCAACCCGATGGCGGTCATGGCCAGGGCCTGGGGCCAGAGCTCGGCCCAGCCGGTGCCCTTGAGGAAGATGCCCAACAGCACCTCCATGTAATAGCGCAAGGGGCTGAGCAGCGACGCACTTTGAAGCACGGGCGGCATCGATTCGATCGGCGTCATCGTGCCCGACAGGAACAGCACCGGGAACAACGCGAAGAACGCCAGCAACAGCGCCTGCTGCAGGGTGCGGGTCACCGCGGCCACGAACACGCCCATCGCGATGGCGCTGAGCTGGAACAGCGCGGCGAGCACCATCAGCGTCACCAGGCTGCCGCGCTGGGGCACGTCGAACGCCGCCACGATCAGCAAGGCCGGGAAGATCGCCAGCAGATTCACCGCCACGGTCGGGATGGTCTTGGCGGCGAACAACTCCAGCGGCGTGATCGGGGTCACGAGCAATTGCTCGATGGTCCCGTGCTCCTTTTCGCGCACGATCGACGCGGCCGGGATCATGACCCCGACCAGCATCGCGGCCAGGGCCAGCATCGAGAGCACCATGAAGTTCTTGGTCTCTTGCTCGGGGTTGTACCAGACCCGGGGCACGGCCACGGCCTGGCCGGGGCGTGTGCCCACCGCTACCTGCAGCAGGGGACGATCACCTTCGAACCGCCGCACGACCTGCATGGCGTAGTGGCGGGCATTCTCGGCGACGTTGGAGTTGGTGCCATCGAGCAGCAATTGCAGGGTAGGCCGGGTGCCGCGCTGGTAAGCCTGCTCAAAGCCCGGCGGAATGACCCAGACCATGGCCACGCGCCCGGCCTGCAGGGCCTGCTCTCCCCGCCGGGGCTGGTCGCTGACCTCGCGCAATTCAAAGGTCTCGGTCACCTGCAACAAGGCCACCAGGTGGCGGCTCGCGACGCTCTGGTCCTGGTCCACTACCGCCACCGGCAGTTCGCGGATCTCGAAGGTCAAGGCCAGCGTGCACATCACCGCTTCGACGGTGTACAGGAACAGGATCAGGAACAGCACCGTGCGGTCACGCAGCACTTGCGCGACCTCCTTGCGCAGCAAGCCCGCGAATCGGCCGCTCATGACGCCACCTTCTGGCGCAGGCGCCACGCCGCGAACACAAACACCACGGCCGTGTACAGCGCCAGCCACGCCAGGTTAGGCGCCAGCGCCACCACTCCGGCATCCTTGAGCACCACATCGCGGGAAATCTCGACGAAATAGCTCGCCGGCACCAGGGTGCTGTAGAGCTGCAGCATCAGCGGCATCGTGAACACCGGGAACAGGAAGCCCGAGAACAGGAACGAGGGCATCAGGCTGACGATCAGCGCCACCAGCATGGCGCTGAGCTGGGTCCGGGTCACGGTCGAGACCAGCAGGCCGATGCCGACGGTGGTGAGCACGTACACCCCGGACGCGGCCGCCAGCAACGCCGGGCTGCCGGCGAAGGGCACGTCGAACCACAGGATGCCCACGCCCACCAGCAGCGCCATTTCCACCAGCGCGACGCCCGCATAGGGCAGCAGTTTGGCCAGCACGAATTCCGCCGAGGTCACCGGCGAGGCGTAGATCTGTTCAATCGTGCCCGACTCCTTCTCGCGCACGATCGCCAACGCCGTGAGCAGGGGCGGGAAGGCCATCAGGATCACGGCGAACAGTCCCGGGACGACAAAGTTCGCGCTGCGCAGGCCGGGGTTGTACCAGACCCGCACCTGGGTCTCGATGCGTTGGCGTGGCGCAGACGGATAACTGGCGACGATAGCCTCGGCGTAGCCCAGCGCCAGCGCGGCGCTGGAGGCGAACGCGCCGTCGACCAGCAGTTGCACCGGCGCCGCCTCGCCGCGCAGCAGGGCCCGCTGGAATCGGCGTGGCACGACCAGCACCACACGGACCTGGCCGCGCTGAAGTGCATCCTGCGCTTGCTGTGTCGTGATGAAGGCGTGGCTCTGTTTGAAGTAGCCGCTGGCCGTGAAGCGGTCTACCAGCTCACGGCTCGCCGGCGACCGGTCTTCATCCAGCACGCCCAGGCGGATATTGTTGACGTCCAATGTGACGGCGTAGCCGAACAAGAACAGCATCACCAGCGGCATCAGGATCGCCAAGCCGATCGTCAACGGATCGCGGCCCAGTTCCCGGAACTCCTTGCCCATCAGAGCCAGTACGCGCCGGCGGTTCATGCGGCGGCTCCCGTCGGGGCTGGGGCCTGCGCGATGGCCTGCACGAACACGTCCTCCACCGACGCGTCCGCCGGCAGCCCGGCCTCGGCCCGCAAGGCATCGAGCGTGCCCCAGCCGATCAGCGCGCCTTGGTGCATCAAGCCGATGCGGTCGCAATACGCCGCCTCGTCCAGGTAATGGGTGGTGACCAGGATGCTCATGCCGCCCTGGGCCAGGCGCCGGATCAGCCACCAGAACCGGTAGCGCGCCAGGGGGTCCACACCGGAGGTCGGCTCGTCCAGGAACAGCACCGCCGGCTGGTGCAGGATGGCGCAGGCCAGGGCCAGCCGCTGGCGCTCGGCCCCGGACAGCGCCGCCACCAGTCGCCCGGGCTCCAGGGTCAGTCCCAGTTGCGCGGTCGCCTGCGCGATCGCATCGCGGGCCCGTTCACCGCGCAGGCCGTAGGCGCTGGCGAAGAAGTCCAGATTCTCCTGCGCGGTCAGGTCCAGGTAGAGCGAAAAGCGTTGGGACATGTAGCCGATGCGCTGGCGCACGCCGGCGATTTGGCCAGGAAGCGACAAGCCGGCGACCTGTGCCTGGCCTTCGGCGAAGGGCACCAGGCCACACAGGCCCCGGATCAGCGTGGTCTTGCCGGCGCCATTGGGCCCGAGCAGGGCGAGCAACTCCCCCGGCTCAATCGACAACGACACCCGGTCCACCGCCCGGAAACCACCGAACACGACCGACGCGTCGCGGGTGACCAAGCCGGGGCCCGCGCTCGCGAGCGCCACCGGCGGCGACGTCGCCGGTGTCTCGGGCTCGAGCGCCGTGTCATGCAGCACGAACACGTCCTCGAGCACGGGCACCGCCGGCTGGCTGCCGGGGACCGGTGGCGCGGCGGGGTCGCGGGATTGGAAGCGCACCCGGTCGGGCAAGACCTGCAGACCGCGGACCTGGGGGAGGGCGCGTAGTGCCGGCAAGCGCTGCGCGAGGTCCGGGCCCCGTACCTCGAACACCCGACCCGCCGCCCGGGCCCGCAATCCCGCCGGCGTGTCCAACGCGAGGGGCTGACCGTCGCGCAGCAGCAAGACCCGGTCACAGCGCTCGGCTTCGTCCATGTAGGACGTGGCCACCACCGTGGCCACGCCGGTCTCGCGATACTGGGCGAGCATCGTCCACAGTTCGCGGCGCGACAGCGGGTCCACGCCCAACCCCGGCTCGTCCAGGATCAGCAGCTGCGGCGCATGGATCAGGTTCGTACACAGCGACAACTTCTTGCGCATACCGCCCGAGAGCTTGCCCGACAGGCGCCCGGTGAATCGCGCGAGACCGGCCATGGCCAGCAACTGCGCCCGGCGCGGTCCGTAGTCGGCGTCGCTGACGCCCCGCAGCGTGGCCGCCAGCCGCAGGTTTTCCTCGACCGTCAAACGGTCGTACAGCGTGAACCCCTGGGTCATGTACCCCAGGCCCACGGCGATGCGCTTGCTGTCCCGGCGCGAATCGCCACCCAGGACGGTACAAGCCCCTTCGCTGGGATCCAAGATGGCCGCGAACATCTGCAGCAGCGTCGTCTTGCCGGCGCCATCGGCGCCGACCACCCCCAGCGTCTCGCCCGCGGCCAGCGACAGGCTGATGTCGCGCACCGCCCAACGCGGGCCAAACCGACGGCCCAGCCCTTGAGCGACCAGGCGTGCAGCCGGCGTCACTGCGGCACGCGCAACGGGGAGGGCCATTGCGCCTGCTCGTCCCAGCGGATCCAGGCGTCCGCCGGCATGCCCGGCTTGAGTTGCTGCTCGGCGTTGTCGATCACCAGCGTCACGCCGTAGACCATCTGCGCCCGTTCATCGGGGACATGGATGTCGCGCGGGGTAAATTGCGCATAGGGATCGACGCGGGCGACGGTCGCCGGAAACGTCTGGTCCGGGTAGGCGTCGACCCGCACCTGGGCCGCGTGCCCCAGCTTGACCCGGCCGGCGTCGTTGGCGGCCAGGTAGACCTTGAGCTCGATGCGGCGCAGGTCGGCGAGCAGCGCCAAGGGCTGGCCCGGCTGGATCACCTCGCCGACCTCGACGCCGCGCACCAGCACGGTGGCGTCCTGCGGCGCCTTGACCTCGGTCCGGCTGACGTTGGTCTGGGCCAAACGGACCCGCGACTCCACGCTGCTCACTTGCGCCTGCAGGCTCGCTCGCTGCGCCTGCAGCCGACCCAGTTCGCCTTCGGCCTGATTGACGGCGTCGTTGACGCTGTCCAGCTCCCGGGCGGTGGCGATCTGGGTAGTGACCAATCGCTCGATTCGCGTGCGTTGCTGACGGGTCGTCTCGACATGATGCCGCCAGGAGACGATCTGGGCCTCCAGGGCCGCCACGCTGGCCCGGATCGACCGCGCCTCCTCCTGCACGCTGCTGAGCTGGTCCTGCGTGGTCACCGGATCGATCACCAGCAACACATCCCCGGCCTGGACCGGCTGCCCTTCCACCAGGAGGGTCGGCAGGGATTCGTGTAAAAACGGGCCGAATCCCATCTAAGTTGATGTTTTCAAACGAGATGCGGAACTGGGCCGGAACGTCGAGGCTACCAGCGGGGATCCGGCCACTCCTTGTTCTCCCACAGCGCCAGTTCCTCTGGGCTGAGTAACCCGTGCTCCCCGCGGCCGGCACGAAATGCGTAGATGGATTCGTACATGCGGTCGAAGCTGGCCAGCAATGGCGCGAACCGGCGCCGGCGCTCAGCCTTGGTCCACGAGCAGAAGATGGCGCCGCGACTGTCCAGCCGGTCGAACATTGCCGGATCGACAGGATCCAACCGCTGCCACAGTTCGATCACGGATTGCCCTTGGGAGCCGAAGTCCTCCCGCAGTCCCTCCTCGATGACGGCTTCCAACGCATAGGTGATCGCCTGGTGCCGCTTGGCGTGGTCCAGGTATCCCAGCGACACTCGCAGCATGCGGTGCTGTACCAGTAGTACCGGCCACAGGATCTGCACGCCGTAGCGCGTTCCCATCTCCTCGTAGCCTTGAGGTGCAGGCAGGATTTCCCGCTCCGACTGGTAGGCCTTACGCGCGTCGTAAGCCAAGCCCAGAAATGGGCTTTCGTCGTCCTTGATCAGCGGCGTGCGTTCACTCACGTCGTGCACGACTTCATGGAGCCACCGTAGCGAGGTGTAATCCCCCACCAGCAGCAGGCCGGCGTGGTTCTTGAGCAGTTGATACGAGAGCATGGGAGTCCTTGAATACGCGCTGGTTCAGCGTTTGCCCAGCGTCGCCTTGATCTCTTTGATAATGGTCTGGAAGTCATCGACCGCGATCCGCACGTCGTCGGAGCGGACCCTGGCGTGCGGTCCATGCAACCCATGCATGCGCTCTTCCTCGCTGGTTACGTCGGTGCCCTGAATTGCCTTCAGCAGGCGATCGAACCGTTCCTGCAGGGTGTTTTGCAGCTTCTGGATGGTGTGCTTGGAATGCATTGGCATGGTGGGCCTCCCCTCAGGCGGATGGAATCGGATGCTGTCAGTCTTCGATGGTGCCGATCGCGGGCTTGGGCTCCCGGTGACGGTCGCTGCCATGCCCGACGTGATCGGTCAGCGGTTCGGCTACGTGGCGGACAAGCTCGCCGGTCGCGAGTACGGTGATGGTTTCCACGTAGCGGTTGTTCTCTCGGTCGATGTGGCGCACCAAGTAGTGCCAAATCCCTTCCTTCCGGTAATAGCTGGCACCGCTGCGAGAGTCGAACGCGATTTTGTTGCTGCCGGCTCGTTTCCCCTTGATGCGCGTGTGCTCATAGAACCCAATAGTGTCCCGAATGGCGACATCAAAGCGCCGCCGCGTGTCCTTCCAGAATCCGCCGAGAGAAATCGATCGGCGCGACCTCGCGCTTGAGGTCCAGCGTGTAGTCGCCGAACCGGTTGATGTGGCTGGTCCGGTATGGCGACAACCCGGCCAGCACTTCCGGGCTGATGTTGGCGCCGTCCTGCCGCAGCTCCGCCAGCACGCGGGTCATCTGCTCCACGTTGTGCAGGATGACCAGATTGGCCACCAACTGGTTGTAACGCACGATCTTGCGCTGCTCGTGCTGGACATTCTCGGCGATGATGCCTTCGCCGCCGAAGAACGCCCATTTGACGAAGCCGTTGAACTCCTCGCTTTTGTTGGTGGCGGCGTGGATGGTTTTGCGCACTTCGACATCATCGATGTAGCGCAACAGGAACAACGTGCGCACCGCCTTGCCCAGTTCGCGAAACGCCCAATACAGCTTGTTCTTTCGACTGTAGGTGCCGAGCCGGCGCAGGATCGTCGAGGCGGTGATCTTGCCCACTTTGATGGAAATCGCGACCCGCAGCATGTCGTGCAGGTGGGTTTCGATCAGCTTCCAGTCGATGCTGTCGCCGAACAGCGCCTGGATGTTCTCGTACGTCCGACCCGGCTCCGGCCGGGAGAACACCAGGTCCTTGATGTTGCGAATGCGCGGCATGAGGTTGATGCCCAGCAGGTGCGCCAGCCCGAACACCGGGAAGCTCTGCGCCTGGGTGTCGCCGTGTACGGTGTCGGGCTGGATGTCGGACCGGTTGGCCAGCAGCCCGTCGAGGATGTAGACCGCCTCGTGGACGCCGCACGGGATGAAGTGGCTGAACAACGCGATGTACTTGTCGGACACGTGGTAATAACCGATGCCGCCATAGCCGCCGTAGCGGATGTGGTACTCCGACAACAGGTTCTGCTCGTAGACGCTCCACTTGGTGCCGTCGGCCGAGGCGCTCTTGCCGCTGCCCCAGTAGCCGGGCAACTCGAACTTGTTGTACAGGTTAATCACCTCGACGATCGCCTTATCGAGCGTCTCGTCGGTGACGTATTTCAGGTTCAACCAGGCGATCTGACGGCGGCTGAAACCCTTGACCGAACGTGCGGTCTGGGTCGGCCCCAGGTTGCAGCCGTAGCAGAACAGCGTGGTGATCACCCGCCGCAGCAGATCATCGACACGGGCGTCGGTGCCGGCGATCGGACGGAAGTGCACATGCAGGTCGAGCCAGCGGGTGGTATCAACCAGCACATCGACGATGCTGGTCGGCGGCAGGCGCTCAGTGATCGCGCTGTCCACCGCGGCGATCGCCTGCGTTACCTGGGCGCCCTGCAGGCGCCTGAGCACCAACCGCCCGTCGACCACGCTGGCATGCAGGTTGTCCGGAAACCGGGCGTCGACGGCATCGGCCACCGTCGTCAGTTCCGTGCGCAGGCCCTGCGCGAAGTCCGCCGCGTCGGTGGCGATGCCCGATACCTCGCCGTAGGCATCCAGTTCCTGCGCGAACGTCGCCTCGTCGACCAGCTGCTCACGGTAGTCGTCGTAGCGCTCGCCGTGCGGGATGTACAAGTCGCCGGATTTGAGTTCGTCCTTGACCTGCGCCAGCACCGCCAGCTCGAAATACTTGCGGTGGATCCAGCCGGGGCTGGCCGCAACCAATGCCTTGGGCAGCACGTGCTTGCGCCAGGCGGCCGACAGCCAAGTCAGGTCGGTCGTCACCTCCACGCCCAAGCTAGCCGCGTCGACCGCCTCGCGACGCTGGCTGCGCAGCGCCAGGATCGCGGCGATCATCCGGGGCATGGTCGGGTCCTGGCTGGCGGCACGCAAGCCCATGATCTCCAGGCAGTTGAACAACAGCGGACGCAACGTCCCGTAAGGTGCCAGCAGGAATGGAAGATAGTTGCGGCCGGCGTAGGCCATGTGCTCGTCGCACTCGGCCATCAGCAGGCCGATGTCGGCGACCAGCACGCCCTCGATCGCGTCCACGCGCTGGGTGTCGGTGCCCTCGACCTGGTAGGCCTGCAGGATCTCCCGGAGCTGGCCGATCAGCGCGTCGGCGCGCTTGCTGTGTTCGAGCTGGTAGGCGATCAGCTTCTGCTGCGCGGTGTTCTCCAGGTTCTGGATCAGGCGAATGAACAGATCGGCGGCATCGTCGAGCGTCTTGCGGTACTGCGAGCGGATGAAGATCGCGGCCAGCGCGTAGCGTTTGACCGGGACCAGTTCGGCCAGTTCGCTGGCATCGAGCGCGCGGGCCATCGCGCGGAATTGCTTGAGCTTGGGCACCGAGACATCGATCGGCGGCAGTTGCTCGGCCAAGGCGCGCAGCCGCTGGATGTGCTGCAGGTAATGGCGTACTTCCTTGTTGGTCGGCCGCTTGGGTTCGCGCTTGAGCGCATGCCAGCCGCTGTGGTGGCTGCCCGGCGGCGTCAGCAGCAGCTCGTCGATCAGTGCCCGCATCGCCGGCGTCAACGCGTCGGCGATTTGGCGGTAGTGCGTGTCGTGAACCTGTTCGCGGGCGGCGATCGCGAGGCGTTCGAGCGTGCTGAATGCCGGCAACTCGTAGCGGTGATGCACCAGCTCTTCGAGCATCACGTTCACGATGTCGGGCACGATGTGCTTAGTCTGCGCCGCCGTCTCGGCCACGGCACTGAGCCACTCGCGCCCGGCGGCATCGAGCGGGCGTACATTGAGAAACGTGCGCAGCTGAGCCAGGTGCTTGCGCTGGCTACCAGAGGCGTCGTAGCTCGCCAATCGGTCGGCCGGCACGCGACGCACTCCCACCGCCCGGGCGACGTGCTGCACGATGCGTTCGGGCACCTCGGCCAACGGCGTGAAATAACCCAGCCGCTGAAACAGCTTCAGATGCAGCAACAGGGCCAGACGTGTGGCCGGGCCGGTGGTGATGCTTCGGACGCACTGCAGTTCCGCCTCGGTGGGCGTGTAGATGTCCTGCAGTTCTTTGGCGGTGGGGTCGGGCTTGAGGCGCGGGTAGGCGGTTTCGTGCAGCGTCGTCATGCGCAGGCTCAGTCCCAATGGCGGCCGCCCGCTTCGTCGCGCAGGGCGACAGCGAGGAAGCACTGGTGGTTATCGGCAATGCGGTGCATTTCGTCGAGCAGCATCCCGATGGTTTCTTCCAGCGCCGCTTCGTCGGGTGCGGCGATCGCCAGGCGGTAGCGGGTGCCATCGGCGTCGAGCCGCTGCGCCTGATGCGGTTGCAGGCAGATTTGCTCGATCAACCGATGGGCCTTGGCCAAGCCGCGCACGCGCGGCGTGAACCGGGTCAGCGTGATGGTGGCCTCGACCGTCGTGCTCGGCACCGGCGCGACCGTCGGCGCCGGCAGCGCCAAGCGCGGGGGCGTGATCGGCGGCAGGCTTGCTTCGATGCGCTGGCGGGCGAACGGATCGGCACCGTCCAGGTAGCGCATCGCCGACTGCACATCGCGCCAGCCGACGTACTCCATCAACGCCTTCACGTCCCAGCCGTTGGCGTTGGCCCAGCCGGCGAAGCCGCGGCGCAGCGAGTGGCTGCTGTAGTCGTCGGGCGCGGCCAGCCCGGCCTCGCCGAAGATCCGCCGCAGCAGGCGCACCAGGCTGTTGGGGTGCAACGGCGTGGCGGCGATCCCGGCCCACTGGTCGACCGCGCGGAACAGCGGGCCCTCGTGGAGGTCGGCCGCCACGATCCAGGCCGAGGTCGCCGCGACCGGGCACCAGCGCGAGAGCGCCGGCACCTTGTAGGTCCGGCCGGCGTGCTGGCGGTCGCCCTTGCTGTGCGGCAGGAAGCAGGTCATACCTTCGCCGGGCACCAGCCGCAGGTCCTGCACTTGCAGACGAACCAGTTCGTCACCGCGGAAGCCCCGCCAGAAGCCCAGCAGCACCAAGGCGCGATCGCGCAGGTGCCGGAGCCGGCCGGCCGGATCGCCGCGCGTGCCGGCCGTGGCCGCGGCGCCGTCGAGCCAGTCCACGACCTGACCCAGCTGCGCGAGCTGCAGCGGCGTGGCGCGCTTCTCTTGGTTCGGGTGCAGCGTCTGGATGCCCTTGAGCACCTTGCGTACGACCGGCGCCCGCGTCGGGTCGGCGAAGCCATGCGCGTGGTGCCACTGGGCGAGGGCCGCGAGCCGGTGCTTGAGGGTGTTGAGCGCCAGCTTGCCGGCGTAGGCGGCCAGGTAGCGCGCCACCTGATCGGCGGTCGCCGGCAGATGCCCGCCCCAGTCGACCTCGAAGTGACGGGTCGCCCCTGCGTACGCGCGCTCGGTGTTGGCGCGAGTCGCAGCTTCCAGGTACTGCTCGACCGTGCTCATGGGACTGTGCTCCCCGCTTGCCGTCGCTGCTGACCGACGACGATGAATCGTCCTGCGACGTGGGTTTCGTACCGCTTCGGGCCGACTCTACCCCAATTCCGGGGCTAAGGCGGGATAATTCTACATTATCCCGCCTTAATTAATAGGTCACTAGTTCGGTTGACTTTACTATAGATAGTACGTAAATACGTAGTACGTACTACAGTACGAAATTATGAGGAGACGGATATGGCACGTGGGGGCCTCTACAAGTCGGAGATCAAGAAGGCGCGGGACAGCCTGTTGGCGCAAGGCATCAATCCGTCTCTGGATGCGATTCGTATCGCCTTGGGCAACACGGGCTCCAAGACGACCATCCACCGCTACCTCAAGGAACTGGAGGCGGACGAAGGCGAAGGCGTCGGCGCCAAGGTCGCGGTTAGCGAGGCGCTGCAGGACCTGGTCGGCCGGCTCGCCGCCCGCTTGCACGAAGAAGCTGAGGCCGCGATCGCCGAAGCCCGGCAGCGCTTCCAGGCGCAGCTGCAGGAACGCGAGGCTGCGCTGGAGGCCTCGCGGCAGGAGGCAGCCGCATTGAGCACGCAGCTGCAACGCACCGAAACCGCCTTGCAGGCCGAGGCCGACGCGCACGCGCAGGTACGGCAGACTCTCGCCGAGGCGAACACGACAGTGTGTCAGCTGGAGGAGCGCATCGCCGGGCTGACCACGCGTGTGGGCGAGCACGAGGCTCACGCCCGTTCGCTGGAAGAGAAGCACCAGCACGCGCGCGAGGCGCTGGAGCACTACCGGACCTCGGTCAAGGAGCAACGCGAACAGGAGCAGCGCCGCCACGAGCACCAGGTGCAGGAACTGCAAGTCGCACTGCGTCAGGCCAACGAGGCGCTGACCGCCAAGAACCACGACCTGGTGCAACTCAACCGCGACAACGGGCAGTGGCTGGAGCGCCACACTCGGCTGGAGCGGGAACTGGCACAGTTGCGCCAGGCCGCGGACGATCAGCGGAAGGAGCTGGACGCGCTGCGGCTCACGGCCGCCGAGTATCAGGCCCTGCAGGTGCGCTGGACTCAAGACGCCCAGGCACTGGAGGCCGTGCGGGCCGAGTTGGCCGGCACGCGGGCCGATCTCGCCCAGGAGCGTGCGCGTCGCGAGCAGGCTGAGGTCGACGCGTTGCGGGCCGGCGTACGTTTGGCCACGCTGGAGCAGTTGCTGGCGCAACTGCGGCCCGATCGCGCCGACAGCCCGACGCCTGGCGTTGTCTCACCCGACGCGACACGCGCACCGTAGCCTTGGCCGCAACGGGATCCGAGGACATCCGCAATGATGGTCGTGAAAACCACCACGCCTCCCGAAATCACTCGGGCCGTGCGCCGGCTGATCGAGACGGTGGTGTCCAGAGGTGAGGCGGTGTACCTGCCGGTGAAGTCCGAAGCCGATGCAGTCGTCAACGAATGCTTTCCGAACGTCGAGACCAAGATCGCTCGCGCTGGCGGCCACATGCTGTGCGGCTGGCAACTTTGGGAATGGCCGCATGTGCTGGTGGAGGCGGAATTTCATGCGGTTTGGGTATCCCCGGAAGGGGAAATGGTCGACATCACACCCAAGCTGCACGGCGAAACCCGAGTGCTTTTCGTGCCCGATGAGCGCCGTCGCTACGACGGTACCGCGCTCGACAACGTGCGCATGCCGCTGCGCGACGACCAACTGATTCGGCATTTCATTCGGGCATCGGAAGCCATTGTGCGCGTGATGAATCGGGGCGAGAGGGCCACTCAGTACGGCTACGTCAGCGTGCCCGCGCATGAGATCGAACCGCTGCTGCAGGCTCAAGGCCTTTTGGGACAATCCCTCGCATCGGGGCTGCGAGATCACGATCCTTGTCTGTGCGGCAGCGGCGGCAAATACAAGCGCTGTCACGGGCGCCGACTGGAACCGGTCTTTGGGTCCTGAGCTGTGGTGAGGAGAACGCCGCCGGCAACGGCGGCGCTCTACTGCGCATGTCAGGCGGTCATGCGGCGGCAGACCTCCGCACAGCGCCGGCACGCCTCAGCGCAGCGCTGGCAATGCTCGCCATCGTGCGCGGCGCATTGTTCGGCGCACCACTCGCAGACCTTCGCGCACAACGCGCAGATCTCTTTGGCAAACGGGCTGTGGCGCGCCATAGCATCGGCGCACAAGCGGCAGATCGCCGCACACTCGATGCAGCAGGCCGGACAATCGTTCTTGCTTTCCATGCCGACCATTTGGCTGAAACAACTACCGCACTCGGTCGCACATTCGTTGCAGGCGGTGATGCAGTCACGGATGGCTTGGGTTAGGTGCTGAGTCATGCGAGTACTCCTTGCTGGATGCGGGCGAAAAATCGACGCGTCCGCGACGCCGCCCCCAAGTAAGAGTTCAATCAGTAATCGTCGGACGCAGTACCGTGCGCGCGTCCCAGGGCGCAGATCGCGCGTTCCTCCAGTTCCATGGGTTGCAGCGGCAGTTCCAGAAAGGCTTCAACCACTGCCATCAGCTCGGCGACGGTCGCGCGGGCTCCAAGCAGGTCTTGCAGTTCGGCTCTGAACTCGGGGCGGCTTTGCTGCAACGCCTGGATCCGCCGATCCAGCACCGCCAGGATTCCCGTGGCGTCTTTCATCGTGGCCTCCTCGACGAAGGGCTAACGCTCCGCGTCTTCTCAGTGACCGTGCTCATTTCGCGCTGGCCATACCGTGCTGCCGCACCGGTGTCGCCTCGTCGACTACGGTCTGCGTACCGTTCTGGAAGCGAGCCATAAGAAACTGCTCGATCGGATGCGACACCGGGTCACCCGCCGCCACGTCCGCGACGACGAGACCGGTCAGCGGCGCATTGACGATGCCCGTGCGGAACAGGCCCGCGGCGTTCAAGTACCCGTGTAGTCCATCGACCGGACCTAGAATCGGCAGCTCGTCGGGCGAGCCCGGGCGCAGCCCCGACCAGACGCGCTTGATATCGACCTCGGCGAGCGCGGGCACGGCGCGTACCGCGCCGGCGCAGAGCGTCTGGATCGCGGACGTAGTCACGCCGACATCGAAACCGACGTGCTCGGTCGTGCTGCCGACGATCACTTCGCCATGGTGCTTCTGCGCGAGATAGCATTCGCTCGTGGAAATGCAGGCTGTGGTTAGGTGCGGCAGCGTTTGCGTGCCGACGATCTGGCCGCGGATGGGAAACACGGGCACATCGAGCCCGGCCATGCGGCCGACTTGGCCCGCCCACGCGCCGGCGGCATTGACCACGATCGAGCACCGCACCCGCTCGGTGCTTGTTTGCACGGCCTGCACGCGGCCCTCGAACACTTCGATGCCGATGACCTCGGTATGCGACAGTAGCCTTGCGCCGTGGTGGATCGCACCGGCCCGCAAGGCGTCGGCTAGCTTGTAGGGGTTGACCTGGTCGTCGCCGTTGAAACGCAGGGCGCCGCGCAGCTCGCGCGTAAGCGCCGGCTCGGCGGCCGCGACTTCTTCCGGGGTCAGCCAGTCGATGAGCTGCAGGCCGCACGGGCAATCCTTCCAGAGCGTGCGGGCAAACGCTTCGTCGCCCTCGTCGAAGATCAGGAACAGCAGCGAGGTGCGCTCCAGTTCGATGTCGATGCCGACGTCGTCGCGCAGTTCCTGCGCGAGCTGCGGGAACATCGCATTGGAGGCCATTGCGAAATCGAGGAACGCCGGCGGCAACTGCGCCGGGCCGTGTCCGGGCACCGCGGTGCCGGCATCGAGCTGGACCTTGTGAAAGATCACGCCGCAGCCAAGACCCACCGACTCGCCCAGCGACCACAGGCCGCCGGCGGACGCCGAGGTGGCGCGCCCGCGCTTGGGCTGGTCGATCAGGGTGACGTGCATGCCTTTGCGGGCGGCGTAATACGCCACCGCGCCGCCAATCGCGCCGCCGCCGATCACCACGACGTCCGTTGCGCGACTCATGCTGGATCTCCGTGCGCGTGTGCAGCTAGATCGGCATCCGCCGTCGCACAGGCGTTCAACCGGGCCATCGCGCCGAGCGTGACCGGCTTGAGCGGCGGACGCGGGTTGATGCGTCCCGTGTCGGCTGGCCCACGTCCGAGCTTGTTCGCCAGGTGCATCGCCATCGAGGGCCCGCAATTGCGGCCTTGGCACGGCCCCATGCCGAGCCGCGTGAGCAGCTTGACCGCCTGTAGGTCCTGTGCGCCTTGCTGGATCGCATTGTTCACTTCCGACAGCGATACCTCTTCGCAGCGGCAGGCAAGCGTGGACGGGGTGGCGAGCTCGCTTAAGCCCGGACGCAGTCGCGACATCTCGTCAAGCAGGCCGCGCACACGCGCGAGCGAACGCAGCCGTTGGAGCGCGGGGGCACGTCGGCGATCGGCTTCGACGGTCGACAGCATGCCGGCGCGTTCGGCGGCGGTAACGCCCGCGATGCGGCCTTCCTCAACAGCGACTAGAACACCGGCCACGCCGGCGCCATCGCCGACCGCAAACACGCCCGGTGCGGTCGTCTCCATGTGCGGGGTACGCACGGGAGTCCAGCCGCCGACCTCGTGCACGTACTCGTGCCGGCAGCCAGCGAGCCCGGTGAGGGCGGTGTTCGGTATCAATCCGAAGCCGACGACCAGCAGATCGACATCGACCCGCTGGACCCGCTCGCGCTGTGGCTGCCAGGTCACCGGATCGATGGGGCCGTAGCTCACGGCTCCGACTTCGTCGCGGCCGTGCGCCTCGAACACGGTGTGATTGAAATGCACCGGGATCCGCGCCCGGCGCAGGCCGCGCCAGTACGTCCACGCATCGTGCAGCAACTGCCACTCGCCCCAAACCTTCGGCAGCACGCGGGGTGACCACGTGGGCCGCCCGGCTTCGAGCACGGCGACAATCTCGACGCCGGCCTGGTGCAGCTGGTTCGCGGCTACCAGCAACAGTGGTCCGGTACCGGCCACCAGTGCTCGGCGACCGGGCTGGACGTGCATGGTCTTGACCAGGGACTGCGCGCCACCGGCGGTCATGACGCCGGGCAGCGTCCAGCCCGGAAACGGCAGGGGCCGCTCGTAGGCGCCGGTCGCGATCACCAGTTGCTCGGCACGCAGCGTGCCGGCCGCCTCGCGCGAGGTCCAGACGACTTCGCGATCGCCTTCCAGTCCCACCACCGCGGTATCGGAACGCAGCTCGACCCGGTCACCCACGGCCGCGAACTCATTACGCAGCGCGGCGCCGCGGCGGTAGTCGCGGTCGTGCAGCTGCCGCTGCGTCAGTCGAAACTCACCCGGCGGCTGCCGATAGATCTGTCCACCCAGCCGCGGCGCTTCGTCGAGCAGCGTGGACGCCAACCCGGCCTTGGCCGCCTCGATCGCGCTCGCCATACCGGCGGGCCCGCCGCCAATGATGACCAGCGGCGCCGTCATGTCGGTGCGCTCCCGGCCGGCGCTGGGCTGCAGCAGGGCAGCGGCACGCCGTCAACGACGATGACCGGCAGCTCAGTCAAGTGCAGAGCGCGCATGCGTGTCAGGGTGGTCGGCTGGGTCACGTCCCACTCCCGCACGGTGCTTCCGGGTCGCGAGGCGGCCAGTTCTTGCGCGTAGGCACTGAAGCCGGCGCAGGCGGAGCAGTCCTGGGTGAAGACTTCGATGGCGTACTGAATGCCCATTGGCCCTCTCCTTGCTGTGTTTCGATGTGCATGCCCTCGCGGACGGGGGTCTGGCAGGTTCGAATCCCCGGGCGGCCGTCGATGACCATCACGCACTCGAAGCAGCTGCCGATGCCGCAGTAGAGTCCGCGCGGCGCTTGGCGGCGGCTGGTCGTTCGCAGGGTCCGTTGTCCAATCGCGAGCAAGGCCGCGGCGACGCTCTCGCCCTCGTAGGCGCGCACCGAATCACCGTCGATGACGATCTCGATTGCGTCACCGCGCTCGGTGCCGTCATCGATGCGACGCTCAGGCAGCTTCGGTCGGGACGCATGTGACATGTCAGATCTCCGCCGCGTCGTAGCCGGCTTTGCCCAACGCCTCGCGGATCTGCTCGCGCTCGATCCGGGCCGGTTCGTAGCGCACGATCACGTGCTTCTGCGCGACCTTCGGCGTGATTTCACGCACGCCCGGCAGCGGCTTGAGCACGTCGGTGATCTTCTCGGCACAACCGCCGCACACCATCGTTGGAATGCGGAATTCGGTCTCGGCCAGCGCGGCGGCGGGCGCATCAGCGTGGTCGTCCCGGCGCAGATCAATGCTCCGGATGCGCAACGTGTTCAACATGATCGCGACGATGCTGGCGAGAATGAAAATGATCGCCAGCACCGGGGTGATGAAACCGGTCGCCGCCAGCACGATGCCGACCACGTTCGCGGCGACGGCCAATCCCACGTTCGTCTGCATGGTGCGGTAGCTGGCCTTGCCGAGAACCAGCGCGCCGGCGATGTCGCGAATGCGGTCGCCGAGCATGATGACGCCCGCCGATTCGATGGCGACGTCGGTGCCGGCGCCGACCGCGATGCCGACATGCGACTGCAGCAACGCGGGAGCATCGTTGACGCCGTCGCCGACCATGGCGACGTGGCGGCCGGCCTTCTGCAAGGCCTCGACCTGGGCGACCTTCTCGGCGGGCAGCAGCTGCGCACGCACATCGTCGATGCCGATCGCGTCGGCAACGCTGCGCGCGACCGGTTCGGCGTCGCCCGTCAGCAGCGTCGTGCGAATGCCGAGCCGCTTGAGGTCGGCCATCAGTTCGCGGGTGCCGGGGCGCGGCGTGTCCTGCATCGCGATCACCCCGATGATCTTCCGATCGCGAGCGGCAAGTACGGCGGTCTTGCCGGCGGCGCTGAATGCATCGACCGCCTGCCGCGCCTCGGGTGACAGCTCGATGTTTTCCCGATCCATGAAGCGCGGATTGCCGATCCGCAGCTCGCTCGCGCCGACCGTGCCGATCACGCCCTGGCCCGCGGTCGAGCGGAAGTTGGTGACCTCGTTCGGCTCGATGCCCTGGGCCTGCGCATAGAACGCGATCGCGCGTCCGAGCGGGTGCTCGGACTTGACCTCGACACTGGCGGCCAACGCGAGCAACTCGCGCTCGTCGATGCCAAACGTCGCAACGTCGGTCACGGTCGGGCGCCCGTAGGTGAGCGTGCCGGTCTTGTCGAACACCACGGTGTCCACGTGCGCCAACTGGTGGAACACCTCGCCCGACTTGACCAGCAGCCCGATGCTGATGCCCTTGCCGCCGGCGATCGCCGCCAGCATCGGCGTGGTCATGCCGAGCGCACAGGGATAGCCCATGATCAGCGTGGCCAGCGCGATGACCGTCGCCAGCACCAAGTCCTGCGTTGCCAGACCCCAGCCGAGGAAAGCCAGACCGCTGAGCACCAGCACGACCGGACCGTAGTAGTTCATCAGCCGGTCGGCGAGCAGTTCCAGCGGCACCTTGCGGTCGGAAATCTGGCTCATCAGCCGGACCAGCTGACTCAGGAAACTCTCCTGTCCGACCTTGGTGACCAGAACCTCCAGCGCCCCGTCGACATTGAGGGTGCCACCGATCACGCTGCTGCCGGGCTCCTTGCCGACGGGCACCGACTCGCCGGTGAAACTCGACTCGTCAACGCTCGCCAGGCCGCGCACGACTTCGCCATCCAGCGCGATCCGCTCGCCGGGGCGCACGATGATCGTCTCGCCTTTCGACACCTGCTCGATCGTGACCTCGACCTCAGTGCCGCCGCGCAGGACGCGCGCCCGCGGTGGTTGCAGCGACAGCATGCTGCGCACGGCCTCGGCCGCTTTCAGATTGGTGCCGAGCTTGAAATAGTTCGAGAAGATGTGGAGCGACATCAGCCAGATCGCGACCGGCAGGAAGTTCGGCCATTGCGGGCTGACGATCGACAAAGCGCCCACGACCAGCGACCCCCAGGCCGCCGACGACAGCAGGACGTTTGCATTGACCACGCCCTTTCGGATCGCCATCAGCGTGCGTACGAGCACCGGCTTGCCGACCCAGACCAGCACGAACAGCGCCAGCACCAGACTGAAGATCGCTCGTCCTGTCTCGGGCAAGCCGAACAGGTTCAGCGGGTCGACGAGCACGTCGACGGCGGACAACGCCAGACCCAACAGGCCGCGCTGGCGCACCAGTTGATAGAACGCCTGATCCTTGGCCAGCTGTTGCGCCTCGGTCTCGGAGACGGGGTAGCCGAGCGCGTTGACCGCCTCGGCCAGCACCTGCTTGCTGGTTTTGGTGGTGTCGGCTTCCACGAGCACCACGCCGTGCACCAGGTTGACGAGCACGCTGTTGACGCCAGGCAGTTTCTTGAGTGCCTTCTCCACGCTCATGGTGCAGAACGAGCACATCATCCCGGACGCTTTGATCTGGACGGTTTCAGTGGCCATGAAAGTGATCTCTTAAAGCAGGATTGCGAACGTGTTGGCGTAGTACAGACTCACGCCGAGCAGAGCGAGCCCGCTGATGACGTGCAGAGGACGGCTCCACGCGCTCAGACGCGTGAAGCCGGTCAGCGCACCCGCGGCTAAGCCGACGAGCAAAAAAGGCATCCCTCGACCCAACCCGAAGACGAATGCGAGCGCCAGGCCCTGCATCGGGCTGGCGGCGGCCGCTGAGACGGAAAGCAACAGCAACAGCGGTGCGACGGAGGTGCCCAGGCTGAAGACGAATCCGTAGCCGAACGCGCCGGTCAGGCCTGGTCGGCGCCATCCCGCCAACCGACTTACCTTCAACCGCGGTGCCAGAAATACGAAAGCAGCGGCGGCGAGAAACATGAGAGCCATGGCCAGCGACCAATAGCGCCCGAACTGTGCGGTCGCGAACGCCCCGAGCCGGCCCGCGAGCATTCCCAGCAAGGTCAAATTGACGACGATGCCGGTGAAGAATGCAGCAGCGATCGCCAGCCCGCCGCGCTTGGATTCGGTCTCGGTGGCGCCGGCGGCGCTAGCGACGCCGAGGCCCACCGGCACCGTGCACGGGCAGACCGCGCTGGCCACGATGCCGGCCAGAAACACGATCCCGAGCCCGATGATCGAGAGCTCGTCGCTCAGGCCACCACCGAACTGGCGTAGGAAGGCATCGAGTGTCACTTCGCGTCCGCCGGCGCACCCACTTTGTAACCGAGACCGTTGATCGCGGCGACGATCTGAGTCAGCGGGATTTGAGTGGGTGCAAATTGCACGCGGGCATTACGGTCGGCGAGATTGACTTCGGCATCGGACACGCCCTTGAGGGATTCGACGGTCTTCGTAACCTTCGCTGCGCATGCCATGCAGGACATGCCTTCGATCGGGATCAGAACAGTCTTCATGCCGGCTTCCTGTGTTGCCTTGGTGGGTTGCGGTGCTGGCTCGCTGCAAGCGGCGGCCGTGAGGGCAGACAAGCCGATCAGCCCGGTAAATAGGGCCGAGATGACGGGACGGGAGGAAGCGCGCTTACTGCTAGTCATGAGATGGGCTCGCTTGAGTGGGTAATTCTTCGTCGGGGTCGTTGAGCACGGCGAGGATCGGGCAGCTCGGCCGCGCCCCGCATTCGCAGTCCTCGAGCATTCCGGCGAGCGCACTGCGCATGGCCTGGAGCCGACTGAGCTTGCGGTCGATGTCCTGGAGCTTGGAGGTCGCGAGCGCGCGGACCTCATCGCGGTGCCGATTGGCGCCGTCGCGCAGGCTGATCAGCTCTTCGACTTCCTTGAGGGTGAACCCGAGGTCCTGCGCTCGCCGGATGAAACGGATCAGGGAGACCGTCTCTTCGGGGTACTGCCGGTAGCCCGACGGTCGACGCGGCGGCTTGTCGATCAAGCCCTCGCGTTCGTAGAACCGGACCGTATCGGAGCCAACGCCGGCCCGTTTGGCCACTTCGCTGACAGTCAGTGCCTGCATGGAGTGCCTCTTCTTCCGTTTTGCACGGAGTGAGGCTACACCTTGGACAATACTCCAAGGTCAAGCGCTATTTTTCGGAGGGAGAGTTCGCCTGCCGCTGCATTGCGTTCAAAACGGCGCTCTATCGCCAAACCAAACTGGGCCGGCGGCGGCACTGTAGAACGGTTCTGGTCGACAGAACAATCACTTAGCTAACTTTTGGCTGTTTTTTAGGGTATCCGGATTCTAGTGTGTGGAGCCGTGGCTGGCCTGTTATCCCGAAATGT
>VFQM010000396.1_pt1 | contig 49592 bp, 41 predicted proteins | sample 3512391 | NCBI WGS metagenome assembly VFQM01 (sample SAMN10412369, study PRJNA504923) | tailings metagenome | isolation source: Replicate 1 from Balatoc abandoned mine | place: Philippines | reverse complement strand
CAAATCCGAGCCTCCGGCTGCCGGACTCGACATAATCGCGGACTGCAAAGAATATGTGTAATGTTGAGATCCAGATTAGACGTAATCCTTCGATCGCTATTTGAGTTGCTTGGCTTGCCGCCGGGGCTTGCTCAGCAAGCGACGCAGGGTTCCGATGAGCCGGTCAAACTGCTCCAGGAAGAAATTGGAAAACTGACTCGCCGCGTCCTTGCCGCGACGACCGACATGCCCGGCAGACTTAGCTTCTGGGGCCAGCCGCTCTTGCGCGACGAGGAAATCGCTGACCGGCGCAGCAAGCTCGAGGGTCTGAAGGCGTTTTCTGAGAGTCTGGCCCCCTACAACACGGTAGGGAAGCTCAAGAACCTTCGGATCGGGTCTGAGGATATTGCTGCCCAGACCAAGAACCTGGAAACTCTGAAAGCCATTGAAGGCATGCTTGAGCTCGTCACCGAGCTTGGTGCTACAGCCAGCTATCTGTCACAGGCTGAGATGGTTCTGCCGCCCGATCATGCTTGGGTAAAACAGGCTCAAGATGCTCGTAAGCAGCTTGTCGACAAGCTCGCTGCGGATGGTGGCGTTCAGAGTGCGGCCGACTATCGGCAGGCACTCGCCAAGCTGAAGAAGGACTACATAACTGCCTACGCGGGCCAGCACAGCACTGCCCGTCTGGGGGTCGCAGAGGACAGGACAAAGACCTCACTTCGCAAGGACGCCCGGCTCGTCGCAATGCGCGCCCTAGCCGGAATCACGCTAATGCCAACCAGCCAGCTGACAGCTTTCGAAGAGAAGCTGGACAAGCTCAAGAGCTGCGCAGCTTTGGTGGATTCCGATCTTTCTGCCGGACCTGTCTGTCCGCATTGCAGCTTCCGACCAGCGAATGAGCAAGGGGACTTGCTGCCCGCTGCCAATGTCTTGAAACAGCTCGATGACGAACTCGACCGTCTGCTCAGCAGTTGGGTCCAGACCCTTCTCGACAATCTCGAAGACCCTATCATTCAGGAGAATTTCGATCTTCTGAAAACGGCTGCTCGAAACCTCGTCGATGGGTTCATTTCATCGAAGGCAATGCCTGACCCTGTAACGCCAGATTTCGTTGCCGCCATTCAGGAGGCCCTGTCAGGTCTCGAAAAGATCAACGTCAGTGGGGAGGATATCAGGCAGGCGCTCCTGGTTGGCGGTTCGCCGGCGACGCCAGAAGACCTGCGCAAGCGGTTCGACTCATTCCTGAATGACCGCTGCAAGGGCAAGGACACCACAAAGCTTCGCTTTGTGGTGGAGTGACGCTTATGTCGATCCAAGCCGTAACAGACATTGACGTCCTCGCCCTCGCCGTCCGCGACCGGGAGTCGCGTCGACTGGTCGAAGAAGCGATCACAGCGTACCGCGGCGGAGCTCTCCGCTCTGCAATAATGTCGACCTGGATCGCGGTCGTGCACGACGTATTTTCCAAGGCTCGCGAACTTGCCGGCCAAGGAGATGCAGCCTCGATCGCGTTCGTCGGGAAGCTCGAAAATGCGATCGAGCACAAGAACATCGTGCAAATGCAGGCATTGGAACGCGAACTGCTTGATACGGCCAAGGACGGTTTGCAGCTTGTTACTCCTCACGAGTATGAGACGCTCAAGAGGATCCAAGAGGACCGCCACCTGTGTGCCCACCCGGCATTCATCACGGAGGATGAGCTATTTCAACCGTCCCCGGACCTCGTCAGATCGCACCTCGCCCACGCTCTGCAGTGCCTGCTAGTTCACGCGCCGCTTCAGGGGAAGAGCGCTCTCAACCGCTTCAAGGCAGACGTCCTCAGCCCGTCATTTCCGTCAACCGAGGAAGGCATCAGGACCTTCGTATCGGCCAAGTATCTGAGCCGATCGAAAGATGCCCTAGTGGCGAACTTGATCAAGGTACTGCTCAAGGCACCGTTCCTCGAAGGCGAAGAGGAACTGCTCAGGAAGAAGCGCCAGCTCGCATGGACGCTTAGCGAGGTTGCGGCAAAGAAGACGCCGATTTTTGAGGAGGTTGCGCGCCCGTTCACCGGCCAGTTTTTTGATGGGGTAAGCGACGGACGACTGCTGAATATCTGTACCTTTATCGGCTCAGAGCCGCAGCTCTGGGGTTGGCTTAGCGACCCGGTCAAACTCCGTCTTGTACGTCTTATCGAGGAATGCACGATCGAGAACCTGAAAGAACATCTGGTCTTCGACGCCTTCGCAATTCCTGAATTAACCGACACGCTGTTGGCAAAGTTCACGAGCTTTGAAGAGCCCGAGCGGATACAGCTCTTGTCCGACACACCCTGTCGCCAGTTCGTGCCTTTCGGTATCGACATCTACTCAAAGGCCGAGAGCTATCGCGATGCGGAGAGGCTCGGACAGACGGTTGTGATCCCGCTCGCGCCGCATTTCGAGGCGGAAGATATTGAACGCTTGCTTGAGGCCGTGCTCGGAAACAGCCAGATTTCTTATACCTCGGGGACAGCAGATGTCCTGCTGGAGGTTTTCAAACTGACCTCAGCGGCGTTGCCTGCATCCCGAAGTTATTGGCAGCGCTTTGTTGACGAGATGACCGCCCAGCACGGCGGCAAAACCGACACGCCGTACTCCTATCCAAGCATCCGCGCGAAGCTCGACGCCGCGTAAAAGGTGACATCGATGAATGACCTTCTGAACCGTCAAAGCGAAGCCAGCCCAAATGGCCGGGTCGAGTGCCTTGGGATATCATTCCCCAGCGAGGATGCTCGGCGGCAGCACTTCTTGGGGCTGCTGGCCGAAAAGATGAAGGATCCGGCGTTCCGAAACCAGGAGGGGTTTCCGCAAGGGTCGGATGACGCGATCCTGGCGATGTCGGATCCGCCCTACTACACGGCGTGCCCAAATCCCTGGATGGCCGACTTCGTCGAACAATATGGAAAGACGTACGACCCCAACATATCTTACGCGCGCGAGCCGATGGCTGTTGACGTTTCCATCGGCAAATCTGACGCGGTATATAAGGCGCACTCCTACCATACTAAGGTTCCGCATCTTGCCATCGTCCCGTCGATTCTTCACTTCACTGAACCCGGAGACATAGTACTTGATGGCTTCGCTGGATCCGGAATGACTGGAATCGCCGCGCAATGGTGCGGCGTTGCGCCTTCCACGTTCCGGCTTGAGGTTGAAACTGAATGGAAGCGTGCCGGTCGCGAGGCTCCCAAATGGGGTCCTCGAAGGGCGATAATCAACGAACTATCCCCTGCCGCCACCTCCATCGCGGCGGGGCTAAATTTTCCCTTCGACACAAATCATTTCGCAAAGACTGCAGAGTCTATCTTGCGCACCGTGGACAAGGAACTCGGATGGATGTTTGAGACCGTCCACACGGACCGAAAGACAAAGTGCCGGATTGACTTTACGGTTTGGAGTGAGATCTTCATTTGCGAAAACTGCTCTGGAGAAATCATCTTCTTTGATGAGGCGTTCGATCCAAAGACAAAAAAGATCGCAAAAGAGATCAAGTGTCCTCAGTGCGCTGCCGAGGCGACGAAGGAGAACATGGAGCTGGTCTTCGAATCCTTCGTCGATGCTTTGACGGGAACCGTCGATCAACGCCCAAAAAGAGTGCCGGTTCTGATTAAATATTCTTCTGGTCGCCGATCATTTGAAAAACGGCCGGACCAAGCAGATATTGAGGTGATAAGGAAAGCAGAATCACTTGGCCCTCCGGAGGCTCTTCCCAAGCATGCGCTGCCCGATTGCCAGATGACCCGGGTTGGTCGGATGAAGACGACCAACACCAAGAGTGTTCATCACATGTACTTTCCCCGAGAAGCTCATGTCTTGGCGGCGTTGTGGCATCTCGCTCAAAAGGAGCCAGACTCACGGATACGAAATGCGCTGAAGTTTTGGCTTGATAGTCATTTTATCAATATGTCGATTTTGAATAGGTATCGACCTGAGGTTTCCTTCCCGTACAATCCTCTGACGGGCGTATTTTATGTCCCATCGCAGATTGCTGAAGCGGATCCATTCAAAGCTTATAGCAACAAACTGAAGCGTTTGATTTCGGCCTTTAGTCAGAACCATGCTGTCTCGGGAAGTAGCATGGTATCTACTGGAAGCGCGACGCGGCTGAATCTGCCAGACAACAGCATTGATTATGTTTTTACAGACCCGCCATTCGGAGAAAACATTTATTATGCTGACCTCAATCAGATTATTGAGGCGTGGCATGGTGTCTTTACCGACGTATCTTCTGAAGCGATAATTGATCGCGTTCGCGACAAGGGTCTGCACCAGTACCAGTCCCTGATTAGAAGAGCGTTCTCAGAATATTTTCGAGTTCTGAAACCCGGGCGCTGGATGACCGTCGTGTTCTCCAATAGCCGCGCGGCGGTTTGGAATGCTATTCAGCTTTCGCTTCAGCAGGCCGGCTTTGTCGTTGCAGAAGTTTCCGCGCTCGACAAGAAGCAGGGCAGTTTCAAGCAGGTTACTTCGACCACGGCGGTCAAGCAGGACCTAGTTATCTCGGCATACAAACCGAACGGCGGCCTAGAGCAGCGCCTCTCCGAGCGCGGGGCTGCACCCGAGTCGGCGTGGGATTTCGTTGAAACCCATCTTCAACAACTGCCGGTCACCAAAGGAACCAGCGGGACGCTCGAGATGGTCGTGGAGCGCGATCCACGCCGCATCTACGACCGGATGGTCGCCTGGTTCGTCCGCCATGATTTCCCGGTACCGCTCTCGACCCAGGAGTTCCTCGACGGGCTCCGGAGCCGCTTCCCAGAGCGTGACGGCATGGTGTTCCTGCCGGAGCAAGTCGGCGAATACGACCGAAAGCGGGCCCAGGCCGCGCAGGCGCCACAGATGGAGCTGTTCGTCTCTGACGAACGTTCCGCCATCGACTGGCTGATGGACTTTCTACGCAAGCGCCCTTCGACCTATCAAGAAGTGCATCCTGAGTTCACCACCCAAGTCGGCGCAGGCTGGCGGAAGCACGAAGAGAGGCCGGAGCTGTCGGCGCTGCTCGCTGACAACTTCCTGCGCTACGATGGCAACGGAGATGTGCCGAGCCAGATCCACAGCTACCTGTCTACGAACTTCAAGGACCTGCGCGGCCTAGAGAAGAATGACCCAAAGCTGAAAGCCAAGGCGAAGGATCGCTGGTACGTCCCCGACCCGAGCAAGGCCAAGGACCTGGAGCGGAAGCGCGAACGGTCGCTTCTGAAAGAATTCGAGGGGTACAAGTCCGCACCGGGCCGTCGACTCAAGGAGTTCCGGCTCGAGGCGCTGCGCGCAGGCTTCAAAGCCGCGTGGGGCGCAAAGGACTACAAGACTATCATCGGCGTTGCGCAAAGGATCCCTGAGGAAGCGCTGCAGGAGGATGAGAAACTCTTGCTCTGGTACGACCAGGCGCTCACCCGCATGGAGGCTGATGCGTGACGCATGCGGATGCCGGACATGGCATCGGCGCGTGGTGCTGGCATGAACGACATACCGCACCCTGCCGTGTCGTTGACCGGGAGGACATCTGGGGCGAGACAGCCTATCGGGTCTGGCTGCCCAGCAAGAACGCCATAGTCCGCGCCCGCGTTCGCGATCTGAGTCCCCTCGACGCGGTCCAGCTAACAGTCGATCAGATCCTGCACGGTGCCGCGGCGGCCAAGCTTCTGGACGCGCTGGAGGACAACCTGCTGCTGGCGCCGATCCAGTCGAGCGTCGTGCCGCTTCCGCACCAGCTCTATGCCCTCAACCGCGCCATGAGCCGGGACAGGATCCGCTATCTGCTCGCGGACGAAGTTGGCCTCGGAAAGACGATCGAAGCCGGTCTCATCCTGCGCGAGTTGAAGCTGCGCGGGATGGCGCGGCGAATCCTCATCGTAGCGCCCAAAGGACTGGTCCGGCAGTGGCAGGCCGAAATGCGACTGCATTTCGGGGAGGATGTCCAGTATATCGAACCAGCTGAGCTATCCGCCTTTCGCCAATGGCGCAGCGACGAGGAGAACCTCTGGCGTATCCACGATCAGGTGATCTGCTCTCTGGATTCCGTAAAGCCGCTCGAGGCCAGGCGCGGATGGACCCTCGAGCAGCTCAGCACCTACAATCGTGAGCGTTTCGAAGACCTGATTTCAGCTTCCTGGGATTTGGTCATCATCGACGAAGCGCACAGGATGGGTGGCAGCACCGATCAGGTTGCCAGGTACAAGCTGGGCGCGGCGCTCTCGGAAGCAGCTCCATATCTGCTGCTACTCTCGGCAACGCCACACCAGGGCAAAACTGATCAGTTTCATCGTCTCATGCAGTTGCTCGACAGGGATGCTTTCCCGGATGAAACGAGCGTCTCCAGTGACCGTGTGCGCCCGTTCGTCGTTCGTACGGAAAAGCGGGTCGCTATAGACGCCGAGGGGCGTCCGCTGTTCAAGCCGCGACTCACGCGTCTTTATCCCGTTGCGTGGGGCAATCGGCACGCGGCACAGCAAAAGCTGTACGAGGCAGTCACGGACTACGTCCGCCATGGATACAACCAGGCGATGGCGACGAAGCAGCGACACATTGGGTTCCTGATGATCCTGATGCAGCGCCTCGTCACCTCGAGCACGGCTGCGATCCGGACGACGCTCGAGAAGCGGCAAGCAATGCTTGAGCAGCCGGAGCTTCAGCCATCCCTTTTCGACACGGGAGACGTTGACGAGTGGTCTGAGCTTGATGGCCAAACCCAGGTTGATCTGGCCGTGCAGACCAGAGGCTGGGAACTTGAAAAAGCGGAAGTTGAGACTCTGCTTGAGTTGGCGCGCTCAACCGAAGCGCAGGGTTCGGATGCGAAGGCCGAAGCAATCCTGGAGTTAATCTACAAGCTTCAGCAGGAGGAGAACGATCCGGAGCTTAAGGTCCTCATCTTTACCGAATTCGTTCCGACGCAAGCGATGCTGGCCGATTTCCTGGAAAGTCGTGGCTTTTCGGTCGTCACGCTCAACGGGAGCATGGATCTCGATGCCCGTACCCGCGCTCAGCAGGGATTTGCGCAAAATGCCCGCATTCTCGTTTCCACCGATGCCGGGGGCGAGGGGCTCAACCTCCAGTTCTGCCACGTAATCGTGAATTTCGACATGCCGTGGAACCCGATGCGGGTCGAACAGCGCATCGGCCGCGTGGACCGCATCGGTCAGCCTCACGTAGTGCGGGCGATCAACTTCGTTCTTGAGGACACGGTCGAACACAGGGTGCGCGAGGTCCTCGAGACCAAACTCGCTGTGATCGCCGAAGAATTCGGCGTCGACAAAGCTAGCGACGTGATGGATTCGGTCGAGAGTGAGCCGCTGTTCGATGAGCTGTTCGTCCACGGATTGCAGAATCCAGATGCCATCGAAGGCGAGTGCGATGCCGTCGTCTCCCAGCTTCGGACCACAATCGCGGAGAGCCGAAAGGACAGCGAGCTTCTGTCGGACGGGCACGAACTTGCCGCCGATGATGCGCGCAAATGGCGGGATCACCCAGCCCAATTCTGGCTTGAGAGAGCAATCACGACCGGATTGCCAGGTCGAGGCGGTGTCGCCGAGAAGGACGGCAATACCTGGCATGTACAATGGCCCGATGGAAGCGAAACGGCCAAAGTCTGTTTCGACGCGCGCACGGCCGAAGAATTTCCCGAGCTGGAATGGGTGACGCTTGAAGACCCGCGCGTTGGCGCGCTTATCAGCGACCTGCCTCGCTGCGTACCTGGACAGCCTCTGCCTATCGTCAGACTATTCGGCCTGCCCGATAGCGTTCACGGTCTGTGGTCGCTCTGGGAAATCAGCATTGCTGCGGATGACTTCAGTCGCCGGCGTTTCCTCCCCATCTTCGTCAACGAGGAAGGCCGCTCCTTCCAGCCGACAGCGAAGCGAATTTGGGACTTGTTGCTCACTGAACAGATCGAGCGACATGGAATGATGGCTTGTGAGGAATCCGGCGAGTGGTTCGGTCGATCGAGAGATGCCGCCATTGCCCAAGGCGAGCGCCTATTTTCCGAGCTGGTTGCGAAACACGCGGAGCGGCTGCGGGAGGAGCGTGAGCGCGCCCAATTCGCTTTCGATGCTCGTCACCAAGCCGTCGGACGCGTCGGCCTTCAAACCGTGAGGGACTATCGTCGAAAGCGCCTCCAGGCCGAATATGACGCGCGAGTGGCTCAATTGAATGCCGCTGAAGACTACATCCCGGACATCAACGCGGTCCTGATGCTTCGCATCGGCGCGCCGGACGATGGTGCGACATGAGCGCCTGGATCGACCGCATTGTTCGTGAATTTCCCAGTGAGTTATCGCGCTTCTGGATCGTGTGCGATCCGGACTCCGTACTCCTCGATGCTCATGCTCTGCAGGCGCTCAGGGAGCGCGGATTCGAACTGTTGTCGTTCGAAGACTCGATTGCGTTCAGAGCCGAATACGAAGATCGCTTCCGATCTGCTTGGGATAAGCGCCAGCAGACTCCAGCTGATGCTCTGATTCTGCACCTGGCGTCCAGCGGCATCGACCGTTTACCTTGGGATTACCAACGGCAGGCGCGCCTTGTACGTCTTGGACTAGCCGACATCTTTCAGAAGCTGAGTTATCCCGCGCTTCGGGACCTAGGCCCGGAGCACTACGAACGATTGTTCGAAGCACATCAGACACATGCAACGCAAGTACTCGGGGATGCCGCGACCAGAGATTTCATCCTCACCCACGTGTTCAGAATGGCGCCTATTCTCATCGACGATGAGACGGCGTTTTGGCGCGAAGTCCTTCGGCTGCATCTCCGCGGTGAGATGTTGCCTGCGTCGCTCGCTGAGAGGGTTGGCGCGACATTGCGATCGAAGCCGATCTTCACGCAATTGCCGGTGAAGCGGCTCTTCGCGGATCGGGCCTATGCCATCCGAGTTATACAGCGTTCGTGGCACCACTATCTGGCTGCGGCGGGTGCCTGTGCTGCTGAGGCAGAGGGAGCAACAGTGGCTGATGACGAGACATTCGTCATTCCGTTCGACCACCCCGATATCCGCATGGGCATCGACACGCTCTTTCTCGAAGGCGCTCTCGCACCCGTTCGGTGCGGCGCATTGCCGACAGATTTCCCCGCTTGGGCGCGCGTAGGGATTGCGAAGGACCCAAGCGGGCAGGCGCAATTCGTTGCGGAAAATGCGACCAACGTCGCCGAGAGCGTCCCTGACCTCGAGTCTTCCCATCGCGACTGGTTTGCCTTGGCGCGCCGGTTAGGCGAACTTCTCTATCAGTTCTTCGGATTGCCCGCTGATCTCGCGAACGAAGTTGCGAAGGATGTCAGGCAAGCTCAAGACGCCGCGGACGACCGTCTGCGCGAGTGGCTTAGTCTGCATTTTGCAGACTTGCCGTCGCTGCCCGCGGCCAGTGGCCCGGTGATGCTTCATCATGTGCCGCGCTATTTAACCTACCGCCGGGCCAAGGGGCATGCTCGCCAAGCGCTGTTGCTTTTCGATGGCCTATCAATCGACCAATGGTGTCAGCTGCGGCGCCGACTGTCCGAAAGATTGACCAGCATCGACATCGAGGATGGGGCTTGTTTCGCGTGGCTGCCGAGCCTCACATCCGTCTCTCGCCAAACGGTGTTCTCGGGGCTTAAGCCGCGTGAGTTTGCCAACTCAATCGACACCACGTCGAAGGAGCCAAGCTTGTGGGCAAAATTCTGGCAAGAGGCAGGCCTGCGCAGGCACGAGATTGTCTACCAGAAGGGGATCAAGCACTGCGATCAGCTTGCAGCCATCGAGCAGCTAATTGCTGATCCTGTTGTGCAAGTCGCAGGCATCGTGGTGGATATGGTGGATGAGATTGTCCACGGGGCGAGGCTCGGCAAGCGCGGGATCGCTAGTCAGATCGAGAACTGGTGCGATACCGGCTTCATTGAGCAGTTGATCGAGCTTTTGACCGAACACGGTTTCGAGATCCATCTCACATCCGATCATGGCAATGTCGATGCGATTGGGATTGGACGGTTGAATCAAGGTGTCCTGTCAGAGCTTCGCGGCGAGCGAGTCAGAATCTATCGCAGCGATGATCTGGCTGCCTCCGTACCGAAAAATCTCGATACCGTTCGCTTCGATCTTGCGGGCCTGCCAAGCGATTTTCTGCCTGTTTATCCCAACGGGAGGGGAGCCTTCACGGGGGTGGGCGAACACATCGTGGCGCATGGTGGGATGTCAGTCGAAGAGCTGATCGTCCCCTTCGTCCGCATTAGTCCGAAGAGTTTGATTGATGAAAATTGAGGCCGCACCGCAGATCGGGTTCGATCGCTTTATTCAGTTGGCGTGGGCGCGGGCCGCGCTTCGCGTGCGTGCTGGTCTATCGGAGCCAGATGCGCTCGCACAAATGATCGATGAAACGCACTCAGGCGCTGCCGCCAAGAAGAAGACGCGAACCGTCCTCAATCGGCTTTGGCTGGAGCCAAGGCCTGAGCTGGCACGATTGAGCGATCGGGCTGTGGCCGTCTATGCCGCTGACGCGTCGTCCTCGGTAGCCGCCCTCACCTGGGGTATGTCCATCGCCACGTATCCGTTTTTCGGATCGGTAGCGCAGATCGTCGGCAGACTCATTCGCCTCCAAGGAGATTGCACTTCAGCTGAAGTCCACCGGCGGATGGCGGAGGTCTATGGCGAACGCGAAGGCACTCGCCGCATGACCAACATGGTGCTCCAATCCCAGGCAGATTGGGGAGCCATCGAGCGTCTGAACAAAGGCAAGCAAATTAGGGGGCCGCGCGAGCCAATCCCGCTCACGCCGAAGTTGGAGCTCTGGCTTGTCGAAGCCGCTCTACGCCATGCTGGCCGAGCAATGCCGATAAGCTCAGTGACGACAAATCCCGTGTTGTTCCCATTCAGTTTCAGCGATCTCCTGGCTTACAATTTGAGTCAGGATGATCGGTTCAACGTTCGCGTGGACAGTGCCAGCAATCGCGTGGTCGATCTGACCCCTTAAGGGAAAGCCGTTCCTTGGACTTCTCGCGAGCCGCATGTTTTGCTGGCCACGACGTGTGTTTCTGCTATGTTCTGAGGGGAAGCGAGATGAATGCGATCATGACGCAATCCGACTTTGAACGCTCCGATCCTCATCGCCCCGCACGATGGGAGGGACTTGCCGAGATCGATCAAGCGATCCGTGAGAATCGGCTGATGGAATACCGGCTGAAGAAATCGTGGGCCGATCCGTGGGGACGCAAGCTCACGCTATTCGTGCTGACCGTCATATTTGGTGGCTTCGCATACTTGGCTGGCACGTCCCTTGGGTTCTGGTGATCTGGTTAAGGATCACCATTCCTTCACATCGTCGGCGGCCTCGTCACTAGCACCTCTTGCGCCCTTGGTGACCGCATCAAGGCGCTCCCTCGATTCCCCAATACGCTGCCGACCAGCCCCCTGAACTCGATCGACCTCGTCGCGGATGCTGTTGGTATCCACCTGCGGTACGCTTGATGGAATTCCCCCGCCGATTGCCGCCCCACTTCGAATTGCATCGGAGCCAGCAATGTTCGGTCGCGACACAGATTGGCCGGGAGCAAGCACCAGTCGATCCTCGATCCCGTCCCGAAGCTGTTCGGCATAGCTCTCGATGAACTTGGCCTGCAGCGCTTGGCCCTCCGGACTGAGTTGGAATGCGACATCGTCGAACCGGACACTTCCATAGAAGTCGCGGTTGCGCTCGATTTCCACCAAACCCCATTCGCGGTAGGCTTGAGACAAATTGAGGCTGCCGGCCGCACTATTGCCTTCGAAGAACGACGCCTGGCTTTCCAGCCTGTTCGCGAGCTCCTCCGCGCGCCGCGCCTCGCGGCTGTAGCTTTGCGCCTCGGTCAAGGAGGCGTTCATGCCGCTGGCGACCGTCGAGATCGAAGAACTCGACGACGAGCTTACCGAGCGGACGAACCCGTCCCGCGTGCTCGACCAGTTACGGCTATCCGACAGCTGTTGAAGACTGCCCATAATGCGGGAGCGGTCCTCCGACGCGATCCCAATATCGCTGTCCGTCCAGGTTCGCGTGCCGCCTCCCTTCAAGCCGACGTTCGCAGATGCAATGCCGTTCGTGACGCCGGCACTCGCGCCCGCCTCGCCACCTAGGAACCAAGCGGTGCTGATGTCGTCTGCCGCTCGGCGCGACAGTCCGAACTGGCGCTGCAGGTTCGTGGAGGCCTGGTCGACTTCGCTGAAGGCCGTCTGGATGCTGTCGGAGTTGGACGTGCCGGTGGCTGTCTCGAAGGAGCCGCCGCGGCTGAACTGGTCGCGGAGCTCGCGGAACTTGGTGACCGCGCTCGTGGTCGATTCCGTGGCGATGTTGGCATAGGTCTCGCTGTTGGACCGCGCCTGCGAGGCCATCGTCGACAGGCGCGAGGTGAATTCCTGGCCGAGGCTCGGCGTGAACGGATAGCTGGAGTTCGGAAGCTGGTCGTAGCTCGCCTCTGGAAAGCTGGTGGTCATCGAGCCCGTGTCGCTGAACGTGCGCGTCTGGCCGGCGCCGTAGGTGAAGCTCGGTGCGATCGTGCCTTGCGCGAACTGGCGGGTCAGCACGCTAGAATTCTCGAAGCTGGTATTGCCGAGCGCGACGTTACCCGTGCTCGCTTCGCGCGCGGCTTCCTCGGCCGCGTTCTGGCTCGGATTGAGGTAGCTCGTGGCATGATGCGAGATGGCCATTGCGCCTTTGGCGACGCCGCCCGCGAGGAACGGCACCGAGGCGATGAGGTAGCCTGCGAGCACGCCGATGTCGTTGTTGACGTCCGCCATGCCGGTGAAGCTCGCGAGGCTGAGACCGCTGCCTCCCGCCACGGCGCCCATGTCGGCCGCGCCTTTCACCATGAGCATCATGTGCAGGATCACGAAGAGCGGGCCCCACGCGGCGAGATAGAAGAAGCCGGTGACATAACCCTTGAGGGCGAGCGGTCCGGTCTTCGGCATCAGGAACAGCGGGAAGAGCACCGGGAACAGCGCGTAGAACAGCACCGTCAGCACGACGTTGAGCAGCGGCACCCACTTCATCGCGTTGCTGGCGATCGACCCGTAGGTCCGCTCGGTCTGGATGTCGGCGCGCGTCTGGGCGTAGACGTCCACGTTGCCCGCGCCGCTGCTCCCGGACATCGAATGCATCGCCTGGCTCATCGCGTTGATGGTGAGCGTCTGCTTGAAGATGTCGGTCGCGTTGGCCGAGACGCCGGCGAGATATTGATAGGCGATCGGCAGGTCGGCGAAGAGCTTGGCCTTGGCGAGGGCCGCCGTCTGGTTCGGGTAGAGCTGCCGGCCGAACACGGTGCCCATGCCGTCGATCAGGCCAGCCCATTGCCCGTTCAACGCGCTGTAGGCCTCGCGGCAGGTGACGATGCTCGAGGTGACCTGGCCAGAGGATGGGTCGCGCGTGAGGAAGCGCTGCGCGCGGGCCTGGCTGCCGGGAGCGATCGTCGCCCAGATGTCGCTGGTCTCGGCGAGCTCCTTCATCGAATAGCGGCCGAGCAGGACGTCGTAGAACACGCACTGCCGAAAATGCTCGTCGAGGTTGGCGGCGAACTCGGGATCGGAAATGCGTAAGGAGCGCGTCGCGTCGTACAGCCGCGCGCCGTAGATCATGCCGTTCTTCGAATAGTTGAGGTCGCCGGGCAGGCCGAACACCACCTCGGCCGAGCCGGTCAGATAGTCCCCGACCTGGCTGGTGAAGCTCGCCATCAGCGCAAGTCCCAGCGGCACGTTGCTGACATTGGCGGGGGCGAGAGAGGGATTGAGGCGGTCGGTCACATGGACGTCGAGCCGCGGCACCATCAGGCACGAATAGATCAGCGTCGCGCCCAGGAACCAGTTGATCCAGGCGCGCCAGTCCTGGTTGAACGCCAGCGTGAGCGCCGACAGCCCGAGCCCCATCACCAGCACGACCTGGATCAGGCTCTTGTAGCCGCCGTTGCCGGTCCAGGCGGCGACCGCCTGGAAGACGTTGACCAGATAGTCCCCGCCGCCGACCGTGAAAATCTCGACCATAGTCCTGGCTCCCGCCTTCTGGCGCGCTGGTGTGGCTCAGTGTGTCAGGGCGCGGGTCTGGACGCCGCGCGACCAGTCGAGCGAGGCGGCCATGCCCGGTGACATCGAGGCGGCGAGCACGTTCTCGATGAACGCGGTCTTCTCGATGATCTGCATGATCGCGTTGACCTTGAGGTGCGTATTCGCCTGCCGATCGGCGAGCGCCTGGCGGACCGTGTTCACCTGGCCCTGCCACATGGCGATCTTGGTTTCGTCGGCACCGATGAAGCTCGACATCGAGCGCCCGGCTTCGCTGATGATCCGGTCGAGCACCGCGAACAGGAGGTCGACGCTGGCGATCTCGGCCAGGGTCTCGCGATCGTCGGTCGGCATGCCGCGACCGTAGGCCGCCTGCACCGTGAGGATCTTGTAGAGCGGCACCGAAGCGACCTGCAGCAGTTCCTTCTGCGCCTCGGTGATCGCGGTGTCGTCGCGGATCGCCTGGACCATGCCGGCAATCAGCGCGGCGACGCGCGGGCGCAGCGCCTTGGATGCCGGGACGCTGAGGGACTTGAAGGTGGGATTGAGGCACTGGTCGGGCTCGTCGCAGTCGAACACCTTGACGGTGCTGCCGGCCGTGCCGTCGAGCAGCGCGGTCACCAACGTCGAGGAGGAATCGCCGGCGAAGGGCACGAACTTGCCCGCCTCGTCGTCTTTTGGCGGCACGTAGATGATCGTGCCGATCAGCGTCATCGCATATTCGGCGAGCTCGCGATCGAAGGTGCCGTTCGGCGAGAAGAAGGCCGACTTCTTGAGGATGGTCCAGGTGTAGTTGCGCGCCACTGCCGGGTTGACGTCGGCATACTCGCCGTCGCCTTGGGCGGTCGTGCTGGCACGCTGGCCCTTGGTGCCGCAGCCGTGCTTGGCCGCGGCATAGTCGGTGAAGATGCCTTCGGAATTGCCGATGGCCTCGCAGATCGCCTTGTCGGCAAGATCGCCCTTGGGCCAGACGCCGCCGACCAGCCCCTGCGCCAGCTCGCAGCTATTGATGTTGAGATTGTTCATGAGCTGAGCCTTCTGGCTGAACTCCTGCATGATCTTCGAGCATTCCGGGCAGACGGTGTCGATCGCCAGGCTGAAGGCGAACCCAACCGCATTGTTGGCGACGGCCTTGAGCATCGCGACGAGCTCGCTCGCGTTGATGAAGCTGAAGGAGCCGGCGAAGATGTCGATGCCGCCGCAGCCCGCGCGCGCCCGTGGCAGCTGCAGGTTGGCGATGTTCGTCGTCTTCTGCGGAAAGCGCGTCCAGACATTGCCGAGGCTGTAGTAGCCGGCGGACTGGCCCTCGAACGCGGTCGGTCCGTTGATGTTCGAGGCGCCGCCCACGTCCTTCAGGAAGGCGTCCATCGAGCTGCCGACGTCGGCCTGCGCCGAGGCGACCGGGAGGGTGATCGCCAGCAGCGCGGCGACCATGCGCTTCATCCTAGTAGTCACGTCCGGCTTCCTTCGATGTGAGGAGGTAGATGCGGTCCTGGAGCTCGTCGGCCGACATGACGCCGTAGCCGATAGGGATGGCCCGCCCCTTTAGCGCGTCCCAGAGCACGACGGCCGGCGTCACCTTCGGCTCGAGGCCCATCCGGGTGCGCTGGTTGGTCTCGACGGTGTAGTTGGGGAAATGGCGTGACGGCCCGCCGTCGGTCGAGATCGCGCGCACGGCGATGTGCCAGGTTGACGCGACCGACTGCACGATCGGCGACATCACCTCGCAGGCGCCGCAGCTCTGCGCGAAAAAGTAGAACAGCCCGTAGCGCGCCCCGAGCTGCGCCATCACGGCGCTGCGCTCGGCGCTGCGCGCGTCCTGCCACTGCATCTTGCCGAGCGTCGAGACCGGCCGCTGCAGCGTATAGTCGAGCTCGGGGTCCTGCCAGATCGCCCGCTGCCAGACATCGCTGAACAGCGACGCGCGGTCGAGCTGCTCGCGCTGAAAGCGGATATAGGCGGTGACGTTGGCCGGTGTCGGCTCGAGGATCGCCTTCGCCTTGAGCTCGCGCAGCTGCACCGTGATCGCATCGAGCTGGCTGGTCGCGCTCGCCGGCGGCGGCGGCGCGGGCTCGGGCGTTTCGGCCGGCCGGGGCCTGGGGCAGTAGAACCAGTAACCGAGCCGGCGCTTCTCGCAGTAGAAGCTGTCCTGGCCGTCGCCGGTCGCCACGAGCGGCGGCTCCTGGGCGTACGCCGGTGCGACTGTCGTCAGAAGGATGGCCAGCGTGAGGCAGGCGGCCGGAAGCCGCCGGGCGGACCTATTGGCGTGCGCGGGCATAATAGTCCTCAATCTTCTGCTGGATTTCGGTGGCCGCCTGCAGCTCGTCGGGCAGGCGGGCGGCGTCGGTGAACTCGGCATAGACCTCGCTGAAGTCCATCTTCGAGAGGTCGAGCCGGGCGAACTCGTCGATCGTGAAGCCGAGGCACTGCTCGGTCTTCGGCTTGCCCCACGGCTTGTTCAGCTGCCGGCGGCCCTGCTCCTGCAGGATGCGGGAGAGCTTGGACTCGAAGCAGCAATAGACCTTCTTCTTGGTCAGGCAGACGCCGAGGAAGCTGTCCGAGCAATAGCTGCCGACATAGGCGCACAGGCCCTGCGCATCGCGCTGGTGAAGCAGCGCCTCCTCGCGGCTGCAACCCAGCGCCATGAGCAGCTGGATGCCCGGAATCAGCGGAAATCCCTTTCCCCGGCAGCAGTTGAGCGCGCCGAAGACCTTGGACGAGCAGGTGTTGCGCGTGCCGCGGAACAGGGTGAGCGTGTCGGAGTCGAACTCGCGCCGCGCCTGGTTCATCGCGTTCAGCGCGACGGCGGCATCCTTGAACTCGTCATTCGCCTCGCGCTGGATCGTCTCGCACGAGCCGTCGATGCAGTAGACGTCGCCATCGCAGATGAACTGGTTGGCGCTGGCGGGCTGGTCCGGGACGGGACAGTCATAGACCCGCTCCCAGGTCCGGCAGGGCTCGTCCGTCAGGCAGTCCTCGCGCACCAGCGTGCATCCGGCCGTGCCTTCCAGCGCCTCGCAATCGTGCGCTTCCGTGAACTGCGCGCAGGTGTAGCTGCGTGACCACGCCCAGCAGGGCTGGGTGACCGACACCCCATTGATGACGCGGGTGACGGGATCGCTGTCGGTGCAGGTCTCCGCGTCCTGCTGGCAGCTGCTGTCGGCGGCAAGGCTCGCGCAGCCGCTCTCGTTCCGGGAGGTGGTGACCGTCGGGCTGCCCGCGATCCGGTCGGGTGTCAGGCCGGGGACCGGCTGCGAGCAGGTATATTCGAACATCGCCCCGTCCGGCTCGGAGCAGACCTTCCGTCCGCCGATCCAGGTCCACTGCAGGCACCGGTAGGACAGGCGGCGCGTGCGCCGGCACGTCCCTGTCGGAAGCTCGGAACAATCGAGGCTGCCGTCCCAGGCATCGAGCGAGCAGCGGTAGATATAGTCGGTGCCGGGAACGACGCTCGCCTCGAGCGTGACGCGGCAGGTGCGCGTCTCCTGGCTGGCGGTGTAGCCGGTGTTGCAGGTCGCCATGTAGCGTCCGGCACTCCCGGTGCCGGCCGGCAGCGGGACGCAGCGGCCCTGCGAGCCGCCGATCGCCATCCCGCTGGTATAGGCGAGCGGATCCTCGCTTAGCTCCTTGCTGCGCGCGATCACCGCGTCGAGATCCTGCGGGGCGAAGCGCGCGCGCCGGTCCATCGAGTCCCGCATCGTGCGATAGCCGGTGCTCGAGCTTGCCTGGCTCGCGGCCTCCCGGCTCATGCGGTCGGGATCGTCGAAGTAATCGGACTGGCTCGGCACGCCGCCGAAATTGGGAACCCGGCCCGCGTCGGGACGGGTGGTCGCCGCTTCCTGCGCGTCGGCCGCCTTCTCGCGGCCGAACGCCTTGCCGTCCGCCTTGGCGGCCTGGGTCGTGGTCTGGGCATGGGCAACCCCGGCCGGCAGCAGGGAGGCACAAGCGAGCGACAGCGGGAGCAGCAGAAACCGTTTCATGGGGCCGGCCTTTCAAGTCGGGCGAGATGCTGGGCGGCGATGAGCGCGCCGGGGCCGCCGCCGCGGGCAAAGGTCTCGAGCGCGTAGGCGGCGCTGACATTGCCGCTCATGCGGTCGTGCGGCGGGACAGCGGTCGTGCAGTCGAACCCGTCGCACAGGTCGAAGTCGCTGCCGGCGACGACATAGGTGGGCACCGCTTCAATCCCGAACGCGCGGAACAGCCGCGGATCGATCCCCACGCTCGCCAGATCCTCGCCCGGCCGCACGACTTTCGACAGCGCGGCCGTCAGCACCTTTGCGCTGTTCTGCGGCAGGCCGCGCAGGACGATCACTCCGCCCGCGCGGGTGACGTCGTCGATCATCGCGCGCAGCGCAGCCGGCGGCATCGACAGCGACGCAAAGGCGATGAAGCGCGGGGCCTCGCCCATGCTTTCGCTCGCCATCGTGCCGGCATCGGCGACCATCCGGTCGAAATCGAAGGTCTGCGCCGGATCGGGCCTTGCGCTCTTGGCAGCCTCGCCGGCGAAGCGCCGGCCATGCGCCTGGGCGTCGGCAGCGCTGGTCCGCGCCTGCTCGGCGACTTGCTCGGCGCGGGCGCGCGCTCTGGCAGCAAGCGCGTCGGCTTCGCCGGCCTGTTCGGCGGCGCGTGTGCGGATTGCCTCTAGATCGAGGTCCGGGTCGGCGGTCTGGGCCGCGGCACCGGCGAAGGCGGCGGCGCCCGCGAGCGCGGCCAAGGCGAGGAGATGGGGGAGCGTCTTCATAGCGCGCAGCAGTTCCGTTTGCGCCAGACCAGGTAGCCCATGTCCTCGCCGATGGCGGGATAGACCTGGCCTGCCGACATGAAGGTGGTGGAGGCGCCGATGGGCGCGCAGGCGTAGCGACCTTTCGTCTGCGGATTGGGGTTGGTCGCCTGGAAGCGGTATTGCTGCTTGCGCATCACCGGCATCAGGTACTTGCCGCACAACCCCTTGCTGCCCATCGTCCCCCACGCGACGAGCTCGCGGTGGAGCTTGTAGGAGAAGCGGGCGAGCGCGAGACGCGAGGCTTGGACATGGCCGATCGTCGCCGAGACATTGCCGTTCAGCGGATACATCGTGCCTTGGCAGCCGGCGCACCAGAACAGCTCGTCGGTCGGAAGTTTCGCGGTCGCCGCGACGCAGTCGGCGGCGCAGGCCGCGAGCGCCAGCGGATTGGCGAACAGCACCGCCTCGGGGTTGATGATCGCGGTGAGCTCGCTGTCCTGCCACAGCGGATCGATTTCGGAGATGTAGAGAATGTCGATCGAACCGGGCTCGAGGCAGAGGAAATCGGCGACGATCTCCATCCAGTAGATCAGCGGATAGGCGTACCAGTGGACGTGCCACTGCGAGTTGTACTGCGTCGCGCCGCCGACCGCCGACGGTCCGGCCATCGTCTTGAACCCGATGTCGAAGCCGGGATCGAGCTTCATCCCGCCAAGGTTGACGAAGCACCACGGCTTCATGCTGACATCGGCAAGGCGCACCGGCTCCCAGAAGCCCATCGCGATCCCCGGCCTGAGGCCGCACAGGCAGACAGGCGAATCGGGATTGTCGGTGTCGGGCCGCTCCGAGGGCCAGATCTTCAAGCCCCCGACCGAGATCGGGAACAGGCACGACCAACAGATGTCGGTGATCGGATTGACGAACTTGCCGGTGCAGCGGCCCGGCCCGGCCTCCGCCTGCGCGGGGCTGGCGAGAAGCAGGCTCGCGGCCAGCAGCAGGAACAAGGCGCCGATGCGTGAATGGAGGTCCTTGCGGGTCATGGCGCCTTGCCCTTCTGCGGCTCGATCGCCTGTTCGGTGATCAGGAGGACGCGGCCCTGCTGCTCGACCGTCGCGGGGACCGCGCGGATGCCGAAGTGCTTCACCAGGCTGCCGCCCTGGTCGAAGTAGAACCGGCGCTGGCGGGCCTTCATCAGCTCGAGCGGCGCGCCGCGCACGAGGATCAGCTTTGCCCGCGTCGCTGCGAAGCGGCGCGCCGCCCAGGCAAGCTGCGCCGGATCGTCGCCGTCGAGGAACACGAGCGGCGCGCGCAGCGGCACGGTGTCGAGCGGATTGACCCGCGTGCCCGCGGCAATGATCACCCGGCCCTTGTCGTCGGCAATGTTGCGCTCGGCGGTGATCGTCGGATCGAAGCGCCAGCTGCGCGTCGCCGAGGCCGGGCCGACGCCTTCGACCGGCTCGGGACGGTTGACGCGCGCGATCGTGCGGCGCTTCAGCTCCTCGTTGAGCCGCGCGGTCTCCCCGCTCTTTTCGAGCCGGGTCAGCCGGGCGTGGATCTGCGCGAGCAGGTCAGGCTCGACGATCGGCCAGACGGCGCCCTGCTGGCCGTAGTCGCGGGCGAGCGCCGGGGTCGCCGCGCCGAAGCAGGCGAGGAGCGACGCGACGACGAGCGTGGCCCGGTTCACAGGATCGCCCTCCCGACGCCCAGGATGCGGTCGCGGCAAATCCAGCCGATCGCCGCATAGCGGCTGTCGAAGCCGTCCTTGTGTCCGGTGGTGACGAAGTAGCAGCCCCGTGGAACAGTGCCGGTGGGACCGAGCGCGAGCGGCTCGCCGAGCCGGCTCCGCGGCTTGGCCCTAGCGACCAGCCGCCCGTTGACGAAGAAGGCGCGGTTCCGTTCGGTCACGACGTCGCCCGGCACCCCGCTCACGCGCTTGCCGAACGGCTTCGGCTCGCTGCCGAAGTGCTGCACGACCAGCGGCGAGGCCGGCGGATCGAACAGGATGATGTCGCCGCGCTGAGGCTCGGCGCCGCGGGTCAGCCAGACCGCCCAGTAGGGCAGGCTCGGGCTCGCGTTGATCATCAGCGCGTGGTCGCGCGCGAACGCGGACAGCGAGCTGAGCGTCAGCGCCGCTGCGCCGAGGCCGCCCCACAGCGCGAGGCGCGGCCATGCCGAGAGACGCGTGTCAGCGGCGCGCATCGGGAGAGGCTCCCATCCGGCGCGCGACGTCGGCGCGCACCGCTTCGGTGAGATCGGGGGTGCTGCCCGCCACCACCGCTTCGGCGACGAGGACGGTGCGGCCTTCGCGCGAGAGCTGGCCCACCGAAGCCTCGACCGCCTTGAGATAGGCCTGGACCCGCTGGCGGGTTTCCTCAGGGCTGCGCCCGGCGCGCGCTTCAGCTTCGACGAAGTCGCCCATGATGCCGCTCAGCTGGACGGTGACCACCTCGCGCTTCTCAAGCGCCAGGAGCTTGTCGGTCGCCCACAGGCCCCAGAGCGTCGAGCCGACCATGCTCAGCGCGAGCGCGATTCCCGTCAGGCTGACGCCGAAGCGACCCTTCGGCAGGACTGGTGTTGCCAATATGTTCTTCACGGCCTTTCCTCCCGGAGTCCTTCGTTGACCTCGCCCAGAAAGCCGGGCAGCCGCAGGCAGGCCACCAGCGTGGCGATGCCGATGAGGCCGAACTTGAGCTCGTTCACGAAGCCGACCTGGCGGTCGGCATCGGCGCCGAGGAAGCGGTCGGTGAAATTGGCGAGCTGCGCGAAGAACAGCTCCACGTCGCCGCCCGAGATCATCAGGAAGAACAGGAGCGGCAGCCCGAGCGTCATCAGGTAGGTCGTGGCCAGGAAGCCCGCCGCCTTGAGGAGGATGTAGCAGGTGTCGGCGGCATGGCTGCGCCAGCCCTTGCCGGGCGGCGGGAGATCGTTCTCCGCGGCAAGCTCCTGCGCCGGTTCGGAGGGGGTGACGAGGTGGAGTGACATGGTTTTCAGGTCCTTGCTTGAGGGTGGCTTCAGGTGCGGCCCGCGAAGGCGATCCGCTCGATCGCGTCAGCGAGCTGGTGGCCGCGGGCGATCTCGGCATCGATCGCGGCGAATGTCTGGGGCGAGCTCGAGAACAGCGTCGCCGAATAGTCGTCGAGCACGAGCCGGCCGATTGCCTCGGTCTCCGGCCCCTTGATGAAGACCTCTGAGTAGTCGGAGCCCGAGCGCTTGAGGCTGCGGATCAACGTCTCGGTGCGGTCGTCCATGTCGAGGCGTTTGGAGGCCTTGAAGTCGGCGATGGTCTCGGGCTTCTGCTGGAGGATCAGCATCCAGTCGCTGTTCTCGAGCGCGGCGGTCGCCCCATCCGACTTGTAGTAGTCGTTGAGCGACTGGGTCGCGGTGGCCAGCGCGCCGCCATACTTGCGGCAGGTGCGGGCGTAGGTCTCGACGAACTCGCCCATCGAGCCGCCCTTCAGCATCGACCAGGCCTCGTCGATCAGCAGCAGCTTGCGCACCTGGCGCGGCGAGCGGGTCATCGCCTGGCTCGTCATGAACATGATCGCCGAAAGCACGACCGCCCGCAGCTCCTCGCGGCTCGCCAGGTCGGACATCTCGAACACGGTGAAGTCGGCATCGAGCGCGAGGCTCGCCTGGCCCTCGAAAAAGGCGCCATAGGTGCCCCCGGCCATGTAGGGCGCGAGCGCGGTCGCGAGGTCCGCGGCCGCCTCGTTGCCTTGGGCCGCCAGCGCCTCGCCGACGCCGGTGATCGTCGCCGCGACGCCATGCCCGCTCCACACCGCGTTGACCGCACGGTCGATGAGGCCGCGCTCGGTGTCGCTCAGCTTCTGGCTGTGCCGCGCCATCTGCCCGACGATGGCCTTGACCATGCCGAAGCAGTCGAGACGATAGTCCTCGTCCTCCTCGGCGCGCGTCGCGTCGATCATCGAGAAGGGGTTGAGGCAGAAGCCGGCCTTCATCGTGAACTCGACGAAGCGGCCGCCCTGAAGCTTGACCGAATGCTCGAAGCTGCGTCCGTCGTCGATCACCACGACCTGCGCGCCGGCGCCGCGCAGCGCCGCGCACATCTCCTGCAGCAGCACCGACTTGCCCGAGCCCGACTTGCCGCAGATCGCGACATTGTGGTTGCCGGCGTCGTTCTCGAACGGCGACCAGAAGAAGGGCTGGCCGCGACGGCCGACGAACAGCAGGTGCGGCTGTGCGCTCCCGAGATATTCGCCCTGCATCGGCGCGATGTTGGCGCCGGTCGTCGACAGCACCGTCTTGAAGCGCTTCAGGCGCTCCATGTCGGCGCCGAGCCCGTCGGCGAGCGTCAGCGGCATGGCCGCGAGCAGGCCCTGGACCTGCAAATATCGCTCGTCGGCGAGATCCCAGCCCGCCGCCTTGTAGATCGACTTGATCGCCCGCTCGTGCCGGTCGCCCGACCCGAGCGGCGAATAGGCCGTGATGCCGTAGAACACGCGGACGAGCCGGCGGCCCTCCTGGAGCTCGGCCTGGACGTGCTGCCATTCGGCGGCCTGCTCGCCGATGCGCGGCAGGAAGCGCGCGCTCCGGGTGCCGGCGAGGCTGGTCGTGCGCATGAACTTGAAGCCGGCCTTGGCGCTGGCGGCCTCCTGGTCGGGATAGACGAGGCACAGCATCGTCGCGGCCGGGCAGGGAAAGCGCAGCTTGTCGGTGAACAGGTCGCCGATCAGCCGCGCGCATTCCCACGGCGCCCAGCGCTGCGGCATGTTGCGGACGGCGAAGTGCCGCACGTCGAAGGCGTCCGGATAGACCGTGCCGATCTCCGGCACGCCCTCGTTCGTCCGGCCGGTCGGGCGGAAGCGCTCGGTGCGCAAGTGCATCCGGTCCTCGTGGACGACGAGCTCGATGTCGTGGCGGATTGCCTGGGCGGCGATCGAATCGTTCGGGTTGTAGGGCACCGCGTCGTCCTGCGGCGCCGTCGTCGGCGAGGTGAGGTCGTCGAGAAGCGCGATCAGCTGCTCCGGGCCGACCTCGGCGACGCCGAGATTGAGCGACTTCAGCATCGCGACCAGTCCGTCGCGGGTCTGCTTGAGCTCCTCGTTGCCGACGCCCTTGCTGGCGGGGACGCCCACCGAGACGATCACCTGGTGATGCCGGGCATGGAACGGCGCGTCGGCCGAGCCCGACTCCCAGACGAGACCGTAGAGCCGCTTCGCGCGGTGGCGGGCGATCGCCTCATAGACCCCGCCCTGGACGTAGCGCGGCGCAAACCACGGTGCGACGATCCGGCTGATGCGCGGGGACGCGAGGTGCAGCACCTGGAGGCAGGCGCCGGGCGGCAAGCCTTCGGAGAAGAAGGCTCCGAGGATCTCGCCCGTGCGTTCGTCGGCACCGATCAGGGGCGTCACCGAGAGGATGAAGCCCTTCGAGCGCGCGTTGAAATAGAGCCGGCTCGCCGGGTCGAACACGCGGTACGGCAGCCAGTCCGACAGCATGTCGAGCATCAGCGGCGGCCGGCCTTTCTCGGCATGTTCGGCGTCGCCGAGCAGGCCGGTCAGCACACGGTCCAGGATCCTGTTCAGCCGCTCGGCCATCACTTCGGCTCCCTGTCGGCCGGCGCGGGCGTGGAGGTCGTGCCGGTGTCGGCGCCCTTCGACGCCTTGGCGGCCTCGATCGCTTCGACGCTGGGGTAGGTCAGCGGCGCTTCGCCGCCTGGCCGAGGGGTCCGATCATGCAGGGGGGGCGACATGTCGAACCCCTCGACCGCCGGTGCCTTGGCACCGGCGACGGCCTCGCGCGCCGTGGAGGGGAGGACCAGCGGCGAGGAAACGGGGGAATCGGGAATGGTCGAGGCAGCCGGCGAGAAGGGCGAGCCGAGATCGGCATCGGCCTCGTCGCCGCCTTCCTTTGCGGTAGAGTCATCTGCAGCCTGGACGGCCTTGAGCTGCCGGCCGAGCTGCCGCATCAGCGGCGGCGCGGCTTCTTCGCCGGGCTTGCGGCGCAGCTCCGCGGCCCAGCGCGGATTTTCGACGACCGCCCAGGCGACGGCTTCGTCATGCAGCGTTCCGGCTTCGTCGACATGCGCCGGGAATACGATCTTGAGCGTGCGTTCCGAAGTCCGGCCGGTGTCGCCGGCCGCAACCCCGGCCCGGACCCGGGCGAGCTCCGGCGAGGAGCGAGCCTGCTCGAGCGTCGCGGTCGCGCCGGCGTCGATCACATGGCTGGGCGCACAGCCGCCCTTGGGCGCGCGGCAGGTGAACTCGCCCTGGATATTGGTGCCGAACGTGGTGCAGCCGCTCAGCGCCGCCGCGAGGCCGGCGCAGACGACGAGGCGCTTGGGGTAAGGCATGGGGGTCATCCTTTGCTGGTCAGGCGGGGAGAGGCGCGGAGGAATTCGCGCAGCGCGGCCGCGGAGCGATAGCCTTCGAGCACGGCGCCGTCGGACGGCCGCACGATCACCGGCGTGCCGCCGAAGCCGTGCGCCTTGGCGAAGGCCTCGTTGGCGTCGAGGCCGCTCGTGTCGCACGGCTTGGGATTGGCGAGCGCCAGGCCCGAATAGGCCATGCGCAGCGACATCTCCGGCCGTGGCGAACAAAGCACCTGCTCGGCGACCTGGCGGCTTTCCGCGCCGAAGATCGAGATCGGGCGTTCTTCGACCCGCGCGCCGATCGCCTTGAGCTCGCCCTCGAGCTTCTTGCAGTAGCTGCAGTTGAAGTCGGAGAAGACGACCACCTTCGGTCCGTCGGCCGGGCCCCAGGTGATCGCCCCGTTCGCCGGCAGCCCGGCGAGCGAGACCCGCGTGGGCACGCTGGCGCGCTGCTGCGGCCGCTCGTCCTCTCCCGCCTCGCGGCGTGCGGCGCCGGCGGTCAGAAGGTCCGGGTTGAGCGCCAGCAGCCGCGCGGCGGTGAGGTCCTGGCGCGCCTCCATGTCGTAGACGCGCCCGATGACGAGATACTTGGCCGCCCGGTCGACGTAGAAGAGGGTCGATTTCGAGGCGACCTCGCACAGGCCGCCGAGCCCGGAACAGTCGATCGCATCGATCGGCGTCTTCGGAAGCCTGAGCTTGAGCGCTGCGCGCACCATAGCGGTGTCGGGAGCGGCCGTCGGCGCTGCGAGGCTGGCAACGCCCCAGCCGGTGGCGGCGGAGATGGCGACGACGGCGGCAAGTGCGGCCGCAGGGCGCAGCCAACGGCGGGCCGGCTTGTTTGGTGCTTCGATCGCGTCGGGGGTCATCGGGAATTCCTCACGTAGACGCCGTCGAGGAACACGATCTCGACATCGATGCCGGTCGGCATCTCGACGACGGGTTGGTACTGTTCGGCGCGCTCGATCAGGTATTTGCTGACCGTGTCGGCGGCGTCGGCGGCGCCCTGGCCGAGCCCGCCCGTCACAATGTCGCCGGCCGAGAGCTGGCCACGCGTGCCGTCGGGATTGGTGGTGATGCCGGAGAACAGGCTGTTGGCGTTGGCCGAGAAGCCGCGGCCGAAGCCGCCGATGATCCCGGCGAGCAACGCCTGGCTGACGAGACTGCCTTCGCGGCTGACGACCCGCCCGCGCACGCCGGACTTGCCGGCGAAGCTGATGAACCCCTTGACCTCGCTTACCGCCACCCGGCCGCCGGGCTGGTCGCAGGTCATGCGGGCCAGCTTCACATAGACTTTCTCCGAGGAGAGGTCGCCGCGCGCCGCGCCATTGACCACGCAGCCCTGGATGCGGGTGGTGAGCACCTTCCCGTTCTGCATCACCGACCGCGCCGGGCCGGTGATCCTCAGCACGACCGGCAGCGGATCGGTCTGGCTTGCGACGCCCGCGGAGGCATCCACGCCGACGATCACCCGGGCCGGGGCATAGGAGTTGGGCGGAAGGTAATCGGGCGAGTCCTCGACGACGACCGGCGGCGCCTCCGGGCGTGCCGCTCGAAGCCCGGTCGCGCCGGCCTTCTCGCTGGTGAAGCTCAGCAGCTTCACCTCTCCCGGAGACGGCATCATCGCCTCGCCGCCGCCTGCCGCCGTGGTGGGCGGGGTGGTTCCGCGCGCATCATAGCTGCCCGCCTGCGGTCCATAGGCCGGCGGCGGCGTTGCCGGTGCGGGCGCGGAGGCCTGGGCGGCGAGGCGCGACTTGAGGTCTGCGTTCTCGGCCGAGATCGCATCGATCGCGGCCTGCCCGTCGACGCGCATGGCTTGGTTCTCTGCCTTGAGCGCGGCGAGCTGCGCCTCGACCTCGCTGCGCGGGACAGCGGATTCCTTGAGGGCCTTCTGCTCGCGTGTCACCGCGTCGAGCCGGTTGCCGTAGCTGGCGACAAACTCGCGCTGCGAGAGGTCACGGTTGACGAGACCGGCGGTATCGATGGTCTGCGCCGCCTGCGGGTCGTCGGACACGCCGTCCTCGTCGCCGCCGAGGATGAACCAGCTACCGCCGACCAATGCGACGGCGGCGATCCCGCCGAGCAGCACCCTCTGCCGGCGCGCGGTCCGGGCGTTGAGGCCGGCCACTTCCGACGGCGGGGCGGGCTCGGCCTGCAGCGGAGCGGGATTCTGGCTGGTGTCAGTCATGGCTGCTTTCCCCGTTGGCGCCGACCACGAAGGCCGTCGTGCTGGAGCCTGGCTCGAGCGTCGGATTGACGATCGACACGGCGAGGGTGTCGCGGGGCGCGAGGTCGCGCTCGGCGAGCGTGATGGACTTGCGTCCGCGGTTGGTGATCCGGACGACCTTGCCGGCGAGGCTCGCGCCACGGTATTCGGCCACAAGCTGGATCTCGAGGTCGCCGGCGCGCGCGGGCAGGTCGCTCGCCTGCCGCACCTCGAAGCCGTCGATCGTCCGGTCGTTCGCCATCGCCTGCACGAGGCGGACGGCGCTGGTCGCGAGTGGGGTTTCGCTCTCCCATTCCGCGGCCTGGTTGGTGGCGATCGCGGGGTTGGTGATGAACACCTGCGCCGCCGGAATCGGCTCGACCCGGCACGAGACCTTGTAGACGAAGCCCTTCTTGGTCGTCGCAAAGAAGCTGATCGACCCGGCCGCATAGGTCTCGGGCACCGAGACGTAGATGTCGCCGCGAATGGGCTCGTTGGTGACGGCGAAGTCGTTGTACGGCGTGCCGGTCGACATCTTCGACACGCTCGCAAACTGGTCGCCGACGAGCGCGAAGCGGGTGAGCTCGCGGGCCGAAACCGAGCACTCGATGCCGGCGCCGTCCGCCGCCTGCTTGAACTGGTCGGCCGCATGCGCCGGCAAGCTTGTGAGCGCGAGCATCGCGGTCAGGCCGGGCAGCGCGCCGCGCGCAAGCCTCCTGCGTTGGTAAGCCATCACTGGGCCTCCTTGGATTTGTCTTGGGGTGGCAGCTGGACGAAGCCCGAGAGCGCGAGCCGCAGCCCCCGGTAGGTCCAGCTGAAGCGGAACCGGCGCTCTTCGCTGGCGATGACCTGCGCACCGACGAAGGTCTTGAGCGTGCCCTTGACCTCGGACGAGAGCGCCTTCGGATCGACGGTCATCGTCCGGATGACGAATGCCTGGGTCACGTCCGAGCCGCGCTGCTCTTCGACGATGCGGACGAGTTCTGCTTTGAGGCGGCCGTGGCTGGCCGGATCGGCCAGTTTGAGAATCTCGCTCATCCAATAGTCGAGACCCTCGGGGCTGCGGTTCAGGAGGACGAGCGCGGTGTCGCGGGTGACGAGCTCAAGATAGTCGGCCTCGACCCCGGCGCTGCTCACTGTCAGCTGTTTCGGCAGCGTCGGCAGCAGCACCACCTCGCGGTCGCGGGTCGCGGCGAGGCTTGTCGTAACGGCGAGCGCGACGGCCAGGCCGGCACTGGTCAACGCGAACAGGTTGCGCTGCCTCAGCAGCGACTGCTGGCGCTCGTGCGAAATGTCGGCGAACATGGGTGTCTCCCCTCAACCGGCAAGCAGGCGGCAGTGGGAAGGCGGCGTCGCACGGAGGCCCAGGAATCCGGCCGGCAGATACCAATATGCGGCATGGGTGAGCCAGGAGCTGGCGCGTCCTGCTTTTGCCTTTCGCAGCGCGAACCAGGCGCCGAAGGCGACAACGATGCCGATGAAGATATGCTGGCTGAGGATGCCCCAGGTGAAAGGGACGATCATCCCGGCGAACTCGTCGATGGTCCAGAAGCCGATGAGCTCCGGATCGTCGAGCCGACGGGGAATGATGTACCGGTCCGCCATGGCGACGCGCCTTCCCTGCCCGACCGTCAGATGACCGCGGTCACGACCGAGGTGACGATCGGGACACCCGTGCCCACGCCGATGCCGACGCCGACGGGAACCGCGACCTGGCTGAGCGAGAAGCGCCCGGAGGCGAGGCCGATCAGGCCGCCCGCGAGGCTGAGGACGGTGATGATCTTGCCGCCCGAGCCTTCGAGGAAGTCGGTGAACTTGGTGAGCGCCGGGGTGAAGGTCGTGTCGGCGCCGGCATAAGCGGCTCCGGCCGCGAGTGCGGCGATGGCGACGGGGATGGCAATGTTGGCGGCCCTGCCAACGCGATTGAGGCCGAGGCCGCTTGCGCCGAAGCGCCGGGGAAGGCTGAGAGACTGCATGTGAAGCTCCGCTTCGAGGGGTGAACGCAGCGTTCTTTCGTTCGCTGTGTGTTCCACATGCATCTAGGAAACGGCTGTAGGAAAGCGTCGGCTGGAAAGTCTGCCAGGTCGCGGACGCATATGGACTGATGGCAATGAGCGTAGGCGGAGAGTCCGGCTGATCGCAGCCACTTAGCTGGTAATCTGTGGCGGAAAGCTCCGTCGCTGTTGCCGGAGTCCTGCGGCGAATCGGCCTCTCGTTTCGATTCGCCTATAAACGAGATGTTCACTATGTGTTCTTTTCGTTTTCCTACAACCTGTCTCTCGCGATATGCCTGCGACTCGCTGGATCAATCGAGAGGCCTGCCATGCATCAATCCACGTCCACGCACGCGAACGAGTCAGTCGCGCGCACCCTCGCCCATGCCGTTGAAGTCTCCGGCAAGCCCCGTCACCAGATCGCCCGCGACGTCGGGATGCACCGCGAGACCTTGCTCAGGGTTCTGCGCGGCGAACGCCCGATAGCGCTCGACGAAGCCGCCCATATCCTCACGGCTTGCGGCGCATTTCCGCGCGCTACCATCGTTCTCGCCCTGGCGGGCCAGGAGGATCTGGCCTGCGAGTGGATGCGCAGCGAGATGGGCGAATTCCTCGAAGAATTTTTCAGCGCGCTGCCGGCGCACCTCGAACGCACGCTCGGGCGAAGGGTCGAGGACGTTCGGCCGCGCTGGGCCAATGGCACTTCGCAGCTCGTGGCGCGGATGCTGGCCAAACATATCGATGACTTCGTGGGCCGCGACATCGGCATGTCGCTCGGCCGCTAACGCAATCCGCCTCGGAGGGGACCGAGATTTCTGACGACTGGACAACTCTATGAATGCTCTTCCCCAGATCAACGATGCCGTGTCGCCGTCGCTTCCCGCCGGACGGCTTCTCCGCCTGCCCGAGGTCATCGCTCGGGTCGGCCTCAAACGGTCCGCAATCTATCAGCGCATGAGCGATGGCAGGTTCCCTCGATCGCGATCCCTTGGGCCAAAATGTACCGTCTGGATCGAATCTGAGATTGATGACTGGATCCGTGACGTCGCTGGCCAGACCAGCTGAGACGAACCTCGAAGCCGCTATATTGACAGCGGCGGCAAGACAAAAAGTCGATCCTCCTGATGCTGACACCGCGTCGCCGACGACAAGTTGGGGGCACTGGTTCGCCGCGCATGCAGATACCTTCCTGCTTGCGAAGCGGCGCACGCGACGTATCCTGCTGCGGCTTCGACTCGGCCGCAAATTCATAGCCTCTTGCTACGAATTTATCTCGCCGACCGCGGCAGGAGATCTCGCGGATTGGCCGCGCGATGCCTTTTAGATGGAGATTTTACATGGTCGCGAAAAGCGCGATTCTCGTCGACTTCGACAACATTTTCATCACTCTTTGGGATCTCGACCGCGAGGCTGCCCTTGGGTTCGCTTCCGAGCCGGCCGATTGGTTGCAGGTCCTCGCCAACACGCACTTGTCGGACGACCCCCGGCGCTGGCTGGTTACCCGCTGCTACCTCAATCCCGCTGGCTACGTGCATGCCCCCGAGGAGCCTAACCAGCGCCTATACTTCTCGCGTTTTCGTCCAGGACTCGTGCGGGCCGGCTTCGAGGTCATAGATTGCCCGGCAGTTGCGCGGGGAGGTAAGAACGCCGCTGACATTCGTATCGTCGTCGATGCGCTGGACCTTCTCGGTCACCGGACTCGTTTCGATGAGTTCGTGCTCGCCTCGGGTGACTCGGACTTCACTCCGCTCCTCCAACGCCTACGCGCCGAGGATCGCCGGATCACGATTGTCTCTCCAGGATACCTGTCGTCTGCTTACACAGCACTCGCCGACAGCCTCGTGGGGTTTGATGCTATTCGCGCCCTTGTCGCTGCGGAGGCGGATGAGCCAGCGGCCGAGGAGCCGTCCCCCCGCCACACAGTCGCAGCTAAGGATGACAAGAGCGCTGCGACGACGGAGGAGGTTTTCGCCGAGTTCGTGCGACAAAGGTACGAGGGGGCGAGTAGCCCTCTCAACCTCGCGGCTCTTGCGCTGGAAGTGGCCCGGACGATCCCCGGTGCCAAGCAATCTCACTGGTACGGGCACGGTAGCTTCTCCGCGGCCGTGGCCGCATTGGGGCTGCCGCACGTTCGGTTCTCCCAACACCATCTGTGGGACGACGATCGGCACCAACCTCCCGCCGGTGCCGCGCCCGGCGAAACGATGAAGCAACCCGAGCCGGTCGAACAGCTCGCGCGCGCCCTCGATCTGCCGCGGGTGAACCAAGAGCACTGGCCGAGGCTTTTCGGGGTCTTGTCCAGTTACGCTGCGACCAACGAATTCAACCTGACAGAAGCCACGCGCTGGTGCCGTGACGCGCTCGCGAGCGAGGGTGTCTCGATCGCGCGCAACGCGATTGGTTATGTCGTGCGAGGCTGCCAATTTGGAGGAGCCCGGCTCGACGCCGAGGTGGCGCCAACGCAGGAGGAGGTCGCAAGGGCGTTTCTTGGCGCGGTGCTCGATCGTGCGGGAGCGCTCGGCGTGGCGCTTGACCCGGGCGCGGAACAAGAGATCGCCGGTTGGCTCGGAGTGCCGCTGTCGTCGGCAACAGCCGCGCCGTAAGGAGAGGAGAAACCGCGTGGGAATTCTGTCATCGCTGTTTCGGGCATTCTCGGCTCGGAGCGTCAAGGTCCACTATCGTCCCGGGAGGGTCGGCGCGATCAACGCCTGGAAGGTAGCCAAGAAGGCGCGCGGGGATTGGCTGCCCCACGACGAATGGATTAAGCGCAAACGCGGGAAGTAGTACGTTCTCCAGAGCTTTCGCGCTGGGAATTTTCCGCAGGGACGCGGTTGGCAGTCTCTCTGCCGGGGAGCGTCCCCATGTACCTGGCCGAGTTCCCCGATTCCGTTCGGGAATGTCCTTTTGAACTGCGCCTAGCTGGGCGGTGCGCGCGCTAAGCTTCAACGAATTCTGGCCATGTGCGCCCGTACTCAAGCAGTTCCGGCGCGGAACAGACAACCGTGAGGTTGCTTCCCTCGGCCCGCCGCTTCAGCCGGGTCAGGCCTGCATAGATTAGCGCAAGCGACTGCGCGCCGCCCGCCGCGTCGATATGGATCACCAGCAACGGCGCCTCCCAGCCCTTGAAGCTGTGAAGGGTCGTAGCTTTGACGCGGGCATCCCCCATGTAAAAGGCCATCTTCTGGCGCCGGCGCTCCTGCTTGTCGGGCGCAAAGGTCGCCACACTTGCAATTTCTAGCTCCCGGAGATCTGCGACCACATTGCTTCCTGTCGTCACATCGGAAGCCAGGAAGGTGATATCCGCATTCGCGAGGTTGGCCGCTCCGGTGTATCGCATCATCCGTCGCAGCTCTGAAACGCTCGCCCGGATGGCGTTGTCGGAGCCACATTGTACCCAGCGCAGCCTGCTCGGGAACAGATCGAGCGATTGCTGTGCGAGAGGAGGGAGTTCCGCGCTCTGCCGCGGCAGAAAACGTGCCGCGAAGTCCCGCACCAATGGAAGTGCCGCCGCTGGCAGCCGGTAGCTTACGTCGAGCTGACTCCACGCACCGCGGAATCCAGCCCCTGACATAGCGTCGTCGGTCCATGCGCCCGCGGTGCCGTAGACGTCCTGGGTCGCGTCGGCCACGAGCAGCATTTCACCGCCCGGTTCCAGGAACCTTCGGAGCGTATTCCACCAGAGCGGCTGGTAATCCTGGCCTTCGTCCACGAGGATTGCATCGTAGCGGGGCGCATCGTCGACTTCGGCGGCCGCCGCCACCAGCTTCGGCAATTCGGTATCGAGCACCGCACTGCCTCCACCGCCCTCCCACAATCCGTCGTATCGGTCGCCCCAGCCGACATCGATGCAGACCTGTTTGCACCAGCTGTGGAAGTTCACGAAGGCGATGTTTCGATAGCTGTGGGGGTTGGTGAGGGCGCGAACGACCAGGTCCCGCAGATAGTGCCAGAGCGTGATGTTGTATGTTGCCACCAGAACCGACTTGCCCTCATCAGCCAGCTTGGCCGCCCTTGCCGCCAGCACGAGCGACTTGCCTGAGCCCGCGGGCCCCTTGATGCGCCGGTACCCGCTTGGCGTGCGATCCTCTGCAAGCTGTCGTTGATTGGGGTCCATCTCGAGCGGCTCGCGCTGGGTGACGGAGAAGTCGGGTTCGACCAACCAGCCGCGAAGGTCGGCTGCAAATTCCTCGCGCATTACATTCGATGTTCGACGCGAAGATTCCGGGAAGATCTTCTCAATCTGGCCTTCGCTCAGTTCGGATGCGCCGGTTATCGGCTGATAGCGGGCGTACGGATCGTCTTCGGCGCGAGTGATGAAGCGAGAGAACAGCTCTCTAACTCGCCGGGAGTCGGCAAAGGGAAAAATGACACCGGCCGTGATGGCAGCAAACCCGGCCTTCTGCCTTAGTCTCGGACAGTAGAGCTTGTAGATCGTGTCCCGGTAGTGGTTAACCTTTGTGATAGGGTTTTGTCCTTGAAGCGAGAAAGACCTTCCGTCACTTCGTCCACGCAGCTCCGGCGGACGCGTGTCAGGGACATAATAGTGCAATGCATCCAGGTCCCAATCTTTGACCTCGAACACCGCTATGCCGACGTTCGGGTTGAGCAGGACAAAGTCAGGGCGCAGTCCGTTAAGATGCGGCTGGACATAAATTTCCCACGACGGATCGAGCGCCGCATCGAACAGCTCGAGGACTTTGCGTTCGCCGGGCGTGAGCGGCTGCCGCATCGCAGCGAGGCCTTTCCTTGTCGGCGAGATGAGGCGCAGCGCCTTCGGCAGTGCACTTGAACCGATTTCCGTACGCGTCGAAAGGGTCGCTCCCTTATCCAGCTTCATGTTGCCCCACCCCGTTGGAAGTCGACCCTAGGGGCGGCTCCGTTAACAAGCATCCTGCCCGGTTTTGATTAGCGCCTGGGAACGAAATTCAGTGTCGCCAGCCCGCTGTGATTACTGAGCCGTCTTCGGCTAGAACCGCGTAGACAGAACGGTAACGCTCATAATACTTCGCCTCCGTGCCCAGGTAGGCGCAGTAGGCGCGCCAGGCTCGCTTGGTGAAGAAGTGGCGCACAGCGCCCCGACCGTCGTGCTGGATCTCGCCGAAGTCGATAAGCGCATCAATGACCGCATGAGGAACCGAACGCTGTTGACTGCGCGATGCCCCGTGCTTGGTGAATGGAGTTGGCTTGTGCACCCCGAACGCGCCATGATCATATTGAGAGAACGCGGTCATTCGCCGAGCTCCTCGAATTTCGCTTTGACCTTGTTGCGATGAGCCTCGAGTTCGCTGAAGCGCTTCTCAATGGCGCTTGGAGCGAACGAAAGCTCGCTCGTCTCACTGCGACCGGGTAGCAGCTTCTTGTCGATGAACCGCGCTTCTCTGTATGGATCGGACCAGAGAAGCTCCTTGAGTTCGTCCCCAAAATACTCGGGAAACCAGCCATCTGCATGGCAGTAGGCGGCGACGATCTCGTCATACTCCCGGGCGAGGTCGGGATGCCGCTCTGCGTAGTAGGCTCGCCACGCTTCCAGCCTGTCGAGGCTCTCCTCTCGCTTGAGCTTAAGCTGCGTTGAATGCTCGTCGATCGCTCTCGCCAGTTCGCGCCGCAAAACGCCGGGAAAGCTGGCGATGCTGGGATCATCGGACTTTTGATGTTCTTCCCAACATTGGGAAAGGCGGAGCCGACCTTCCACTATTGCCTTGATCAAATCCGCGTCGCCGCCGGTCAGGGTGTTGAGCAATTCAACGTCCGGAACGAACCCGATCGCGGAAGGGGCATCACCAGCGTCCGCATTATCGAAAAGCTCTGTGCTGACATGCTCGGCAATCCCCAAGCACAGGCGCGACATCGCTTCGCAAAACAGATTCCGCGGTTGCGCATCTACGGGGTCAGGCGCCGGCAGCCCGAAACAGGCACCGTTCTCGCTGGCACGTTGGTCGAGAGCAAATCCCTGTGCTCCCTCATAACTGCGGTCAGCAGGCAGCGGGGATGACAAGCCTCGGCGACTGGCTTCGCGATACAGCGCCATGTCCTCCTCCGGCACCTTTAAGGCGTGACCAGCGACGATCGAAAACAGGACTGGCGCCAGTTCAATGATCGCCTTCTGCGTGACGCCGTAGCGGAGCCGCATCATCTCGTAGGCGTTATGCGACGCGACCGAGACGCGCGCGTACATGGCGACGCCCGAACCTTCATCCGCATAGCTTGGATCGAAGTCCTGCGGGCGGCACTTGAGTGCCATTGCGATGAGATCAAGATCCTTGCCCTTGGGCGGATTCTGACCGTTCAGCCATCGACTGACAGTCCGCTCAGTCTTGCGCGTGGCTTGGGCCAGGAACTTGCGCGTCTTGCCTTCTTCCTTGAGCTTCTTGCGAAGCAGTTCGGCTTTGAACGCCATCTCTTCAGTCCTTGTCTGTTTGTTGGAGCAACATGCGTGACAAAATGAGATATGAAAAGATGTCATTTCACGTCCTAGGTCAGGCCCAATTTCCACGAAACCTGGACATTACACGCGATTTCGCGATCAGACGGGACATAAAGAGGGACAGAAATCTTGGACGGGGCCTCGCCGACTCGGGATGTCTGTTCTTCCCCGCCAGCCGCCGCTTGCTGGAAAATCACATGCGGCTAGGGTGCGCTGGTGCTATCCAATGACCCTCTCCATCCCGATGTCCTGAAGGAAAAGCAGCGCCGTCTGCGCGATGGCTTTTCGACGCCCCTGACGCTCCGCGTGCACCGGTCCCTCTCATGGCTGCGTCGGGCGCAGGCGGAAGCTAACGACCTCGATGTGCGCTTCATCCTGCTCTGGATCGGCTTCAATGCCGCCTACGCTGGCGACATCGAGGCCTCGGCGGTGTCCCCCGCGCCCGAGGGCGAGCGCGGGCTGTTCCAGGCATTCTTCTCGACCCTTGTGCGGTTCGATTCCCGCCACCGGGTCTACGACATGGTCTGGGAACGGTTCAGCCAGGAGATTCGGCTGCTGCTCGGCAACCGCTACGTCTATCACCCCTTCTGGCAGCACCAGAATGGCGTCCCGGGATACGACGATTGGGCGGAGAAGCTTGAGCGCAGCAAGACGGCGATCAATCACGCGCTGCGCGAGCACGACACTGTCAGGATCCTCTCGATCCTCTTCGATCGCCTCTATGTCCTGCGCAACCAACTCGTGCATGGCGGCGCCACCTGGAACAGCGAGGTCAATCGCGACCAGGTTCGAGACGGCGCATCCCTGCTCGGATGCTTGCTCCCCATCTTCATCGACCTGATGATGGACAACCCCGAGCATGAATGGCCAATGCCGAACTATCCCGTCGTGGAATGACCCTATAGGATCCCCACACTTGCCGTTGGGCTAGGCGTCGCTCTCAGCCAGCTCGACATGACTGATCCCGTCCGGGCCGTTCACGGGCGGCTTGAGCACGCCGGCGGCCACCGCATGTCCGATGCAGCCCTTGTCCATCCTTCGCCGGTCGCCGTTGAAGTCGAGGAATATGGGAATCGAACGGCTACCCAAGTGCCACGAGATGCGCTTGAGATACTCGTGGAAATAGGCCTGCCTTGCCGTGGTCGGCGCGGGCGTGGTTTTGCCGAGGCTGTCTGCGTCGATCGGCGACGTGGCCTTCACGAATACGTCGGATTGGCCGCTCACCGGCTCATAGTCCAACGGCACGACCGTCCATTCGGGCATTGTCGCACGCTCCCGCTATTCAGGCACTTAGCTTGAAACGAAGCAAGCTCTCCGTCTAGACTGAGCGGGAGGCGTAGCGGGGGCTCACGACCGATTATGTCGCACATGCCAGGGACGGGGGCCCGATGCGCCGGTACAACGATTCACTTCTTCATTCCGCGTCGGATCTGAACGCCTTCCTCGGCTGCTCCCACGCCGCTGCTTTGAACCTGCAAAAGCTGCGCGACCCCCAGTCCCTGCCCGACAGGGCGGAGGACGACGAGAGCGTCCAGCTGATCCAGCAGGCCGGGCACGCGCACGAGGCGACCTATCTTTCGCAATTGAAGGCCGCCGGGCACGATGTCGCCGAGATCGCAGCCGACGGCAGCCTTGAAGCGAGGGCGCAGGCGACGCTGGCCGCAATGCGCGCGGGCCACGAAATCATCTACCAGGCCACCTTCCTGGCGCCGCCCTGGCATGGATTTGCGGACTTCCTGCGTCGGGTGGAAGCTCCGTCCGCCATCGCCGCCTGGTCCTATGAGCCGATCGACACCAAGCTTGCGCGCACGCCCGATCCAAAGCACGTTCTCCAGCTCGGCCTCTACTCTGACCTCATTGCAGACATGCAGGGAGCGGCGCCGCATTCGATGCACCTCGTCCTTGGCGATGGCCGCGAGGAATCCTTCCGGCGGGTCGAGTTTCAGTTCACTTTGTCGAATGCCAAGGCGCGCTATCTCGACTTCATCGGCTCGGGGGCCGAAGGCTCGGTTGGCGAGCCTTGCTCGGCCTGCGGCTATTGCGGCTGGCGCGACCATTGTGAATCCATCTGGGAAGAAGCGGACCATCTCAGCCTCGTGGCGGGCATCAGCCGTGGCCAGATCGACAAGCTGCGCGCTGCGGGCATCAACTCGGTCGAAGCACTTGCCGGGACTCCGGAGGGAGCACGCATCCCCAAGCTGTCCGCCGAGACATTCGCGCGTCTGCGTGCGCAAGCCGCGCTCCAGGTCGAGGCGAGGACCGGTGAACGCCGGGTCGAAGTGCTGCCGGTGCAGCCCGACCGCGGCTTCGCCAGGCTGCCGGCTCCGGATCCCGACGACCTCTTCTTCGACCTTGAGGGAGATCCGCTCTTTCCCGGCGGCCTCGAGTATCTGTGGGGCATCCACTACCGCGAGGAAGGCCAGCCGCGCTTCATCGCCGATTGGGCCCACGACCGTGACGCCGAGCGCGTTGTGTTCGAACGCATCGTGGACCTGCTCACCGCGCATGTAAGCGCCCACCCGCAGGCGCACATCTATCACTATGCGGCCTATGAGGTGACCGCCTTGCGGCGCCTGTCGACCGCCTACGCATCCCGCGAGGACGCGGTCGACGCCCTGTTGCGCGCCGAGAAGTTCGTCGACCTCTACTCGGTCGCGCGGCACGCGATCCGTACATCCCAACCGTCGATGAGTCTCAAGGCGCTGGAGGTGTTCTTCGCCGCAACGAGAGACGAGGCGGTGACCAAGGCGGATCAGTCCATCGTCTTCTATCATCGCTGGCGCGAGACGCGTGACGAGAAGCTGCTCCAGGACATCCTCGACTACAACCGGGTCGATTGCGAAAACACCGAAGGATTGCGGAACTGGCTGCTTGAGCTGAGGCCGGGCGCGATCGAATGGTGGTCGCGTCGGGATGCGCCGCCGGTCACGCCGGTTGAAGTGGATCCCGCCGAAATCCGTCGCGAGCAGCTTCGCCGTCTCGTCCGCGAGCAAGCCGCGGGGCTGTCCGAGCGCGGCCGCGAGCTCCTCGCACACGTCATAGATTTTCACCGTCGCGCCAAGAAACCGGAGCAATGGGCCGTGTTCGACCGCTGCGAGCGGCTCGAGGACGACCTTGTCGACGACGGCGAGTGCATCGGCGACATCAGGCCGGCGCACGAAGACTGGCTGCGGCCGGAGAAGCGATCGATCGTCGCCACCTATTCCTTCCCGCCGCAGGAGACCAAGCTGCAACCCGGCAAGGACGTGCTGCACGCACCGTCCCGCCAGCGCCTGGGCAGCATCCAGAGCCTCGATTGCGAGGCCGGCATCGTGGAAGTGAAGCGAGGCCTGAAGTCCGGAACGGACTGGCCTCAGGGCGGCTCGATGATCCCGGGGTGGCCGATCGACACCGACGTTCTCGAATGCGCCGTTCTGCGGGTCGCGCAATATCTGGCAACCGGCGACAACGATCTGACGCGCGAGCTCGGCACATCGGGAACGCCGGCTGGCGGCCGATACCAGGCAGTCGTCGATCTTATCGAGCGCGCACCGCCGCGCTTGCACGCCTGGCAGGGCGGCAATCTTGTCGGCCAGAGCGAAACCCTGGTTGAGGCTGCGACGCGCCGCGCGCTCGCGCTGGAGCGATCGACCCTGTTCATCCAAGGTCCGCCGGGCACCGGAAAGACGTTCACCAGCGCGCATGTGATCGTCGCGCTGCTCAAGGCGGGCAAAAGGGTGGGTGTTTCGTCGAACAGCCACAAGGCCATCAACAACCTGCTCGCCAAGGTGGAGCAGGTGGCTGCCCAGAAAGGCTTCTCGTTCGACGGGGCCAAGAAGGTGAACCGCGCCGATCCCGACACACATCTGAGCGGTCGCATGATCCAGGATTTCGACCGGGCGAGCGACATTCTCGACCAGGGCTCGCAACTGGTCGGCGGGACGGCGTGGCTCTTCGGGATGCCGGAGTTCGACCAGTATTTCGACTACCTCTTCATCGACGAGGCTGGCCAGGTGTCGCTCGGGCACCTCGTCGCGATGGGCGCCGCAGCGCGAAACATCATTCTCGTCGGCGACCAGATGCAACTCGGCCAACCCATCCAGGGCGCGCATCCGGGGGAAAGCGGACTGTCGGTGCTCGACTATCTGCTCCAAGGCGAAGCAACGATCGCTGCCGACCGGGGCATTCTCCTCGACACCAGCTGGCGCATGCACCCGACCATCTGCGGGTTCATCTCGAGGGCAGTCTACGACGGCCGCCTGAAGGCCGAAGACGACAACGGGCGCCAGGCGCTCGTCCTCTCGGCCGCTCACGAGGCGCTGCAGCCCTCGGGCATCCGGCTCGTGGAGATGGCGCATAGCGGCTGCGGTCAGCGCAGCGACGAGGAGGTCGAGTTCGCCGTGCAGCTGATCGAGAGCCTGCTTCGGCAAAGATATGTCGATCGAGCAGGAAACGAGAAGTCCCTCGGGCTGGAGAATATTCTCGTCGTCGCGCCCTACAACATGCAGGTGAATGCGTTGAAGGCACGCCTGCCCGAGGGCGCGCGCGTCGGGACCGTCGACAAGTTCCAGGGCCAGGAGGCCGAGGTGGTGATCGTCTCGCTGACCACCTCCACGCCCGAAGATCTGCCGCGCCACGTCGATTTTTTCTATTCGAAGAACCGCCTCAATGTGGCAATCAGCCGGGCACGCACGCTCGCCGTGGTCCTTGCCAATCCAAAGCTCCTCGATCTCGATGCCAAGGCCGTCGAGCACCTGCGGCTGGTAAACACCCTGGCGTGGCTCAAGGCGGAAGCGTCGGGAGGGGTCTATGGATGATGCCGTTGCGAGCTATCTCGCCATCTTCACGCAACGTGCGAAGGAGGCAGGGCTGGACATGAGGCCGCCCGGCAAGAACTGGGCCCCGATGCGGGACATAGTACCCGGCTCCCACATCAGCCTGAGCGTTCGCCGCGACGTGATCCAGGTCAATCTCAACAACGAGCGCGATGAGGATCGCCGGTTGTTCGAAGAACTCTACCGGGAGCGCGCCGCCATCCAGTCAGCCGTCGGCGAAAGCCTCGCGTGGGAGCAGAAGGACGGCCGGAAGAAGACCGCCGTTCGCGCGACCCTCAGCCGCGGCTATGACGATCGCAGCGACTGGGACGAGCAGCATCGCTGGGCGATCGGGATGATGCAGGCGTTCGAGCGCGAGTTCGGTTCACGCCTTCGGGCCTCGGCAGGTGCGGAGGGGGCTCGTTGAAGGAAGAAGAATTCCGCGCGTGGATGCAGGCCCAGGGCCAGGCGCAGAACACGGTCGCGACCCGGCTGGCCGACGCCCGCAGGGTTGAGCGGCACTATGGCGACCTCGACGAGGCGTTCGAACGCGACGCATTCGCGTCGATCCTGGAGGATCTGGCTTACTCCGCCGAAGACAACGCCGCGGGCAAGCCGAACACATCCAAGATCCAGATCGACGGCGACCCGTACAAGAGCCTCGCATCGTATCGGTCGGCGCTTTCCGTCTATCGCCAGTTCCGCGAAGGCGGCGCCGGATCGAACGCCGGGCAGTCACAGGCCGATCGAATTCGCGCATTCGTGCTGAAGCAGATCGTCGAGCCGGCCCGCCGTGCGGGCGAGAACCGCTTTGTCGTCCGGGCGGGCGACGTTCACAAGCAGATGGGCTTGCAGGACGCGATGCCGGCCGTGTGCAGCGCCGTCGGCAGCACCAAGTTCCAGGCCCTGGCGAATGTTCGATTGGTGCGGCGCGAGGGGCCGGAGAACAGCTCCACGACCGAATTCACCTTCAAGACAGTCTCCAGCGGGAGCTTCGATGTATCCCGCGCCGAGGCGATCCTGCGCGGTCGCTATGGCGAGCCGGACGTAGACAGCCAGAAGATGGTTTCGTTCACGCTCGGGGGCGACCGCGCCATCGCTCTTCAGAAGGACATCTCAAAGGTCCAGCTCTGGCTCGGAGACGACGAACGGATGGGGCCGCCGCCCGCGCAGGAAGTGCAATCCTACGCGGCCGACAAGGGGCGTCACTCGAACCTGCCCGGCCGTCTGAGCCATGCTCCCCCGTCCGACCTTCGCAACGCGGGATTTCCGAAACCGGTCCTCAGCGTCCGCGCATCGAGCGAGGGAGAGCTACTGAGGGTTCTCGACTGGTACGACGGCGGAGGCAACGGCCTCGATCGCGGAGCGCTCGAAAAGCTCAAGGCGCTGTTTCTCGCGCGATACCCGGACTTTGAGCCGGAGGGCTTCGCAGCCAGCACCGGCGGCTATTTCGAAGAGGAGCGACGCTACAAGGACGCGCTTCTCGCGCAGGCTCAGGAGGCATTTCGGAAGGAGCCGCCGCTAGACGATGAAGCGCTTGGCGCCGCCTTCCTCGACCTGCTGACGGGCCAGGAGTCCGGGCTGCTCGGCTGGCGCACCGACGCTCGCATCAAGAACCTTCGCGCGGCGCACCCGGGCGCTCTTGAGCACCAAGCGGGGCGGCTTGCAAGGTCGACAGGCGCTCTTGCCGACGCGGTAGCGGAGTTCGTGGAGGAGACCTGGCCCGTCCTCAAGGAGGGTCAGGAGAAGAACCTTCCCTACAGCGAGAGCCGCAACATTCCGACGATGATCGCCGCGTTTGCCCGTCCGGCCGAGGCATACGGAATCAACACCGATCCGGTGATGAAGACCGCGCGTGCGCTGCTCGGCAAGCCGGTGCTCACCTACAACCCACTCAGCGCGGACGAGTATCGCAATGTCCTCGACCTTGTAGGCGCCATCCGTGACGTGATGGAACGCGAATGGGACTGGAAGCCGCGCGACCTGTGGGACGTCCAAGGATTCATCTGGGCAGTAAACCGGGCTGACAACCCTCAACTTGATAATGCCGCGAGCACGAGCTCCGGCGGGGGAACCTCTGTGGCAAGACCGACCAACCTCATCCTTTACGGGCCGCCCGGCACCGGTAAGACCTTCGCGACGGCCGAAGAGGCCGTGAGGCTCTGTGACGGAACTGTTCCCGACAGCAGGGAGGAGCTCAAGGCGCGATACGACGCGTTGATGGAAGCGGGACAGATCGGCTTCGTTACGTTCCACCAATCCTACGCCTACGAGGATTTCGTCGAGGGTCTCCGGCCGGTGACCGGCGACGAGGACGGTGGCGAGAGCCAGGCTGGCGGGTTCAGGCTTGAACCACGCAAGGGCGTATTCCGGGAGATATCCGCGCTGGCGGAGCAGGCGCGCAAAAGCGCCGGTCGGTCGGGCGGGTATGACCTCGCCAATCGCCAATTCTTCAAGATGTCGCTCGGCCGGGCCGGCGCCGAGGACCATATCTACGATGCCGCGATCGAGGGCCGCTATGTCGTGCTCGGATGGGGCGGCGAGGTCGACTGGTCGGATCCCCGATATGAGGAATATCAGGCGATCTTCGACAAGTGGAACGAGATCGAGCCCGGCACCAAGGGTAACAGCGGCAATATCTCTCAGGTCTGGCGATTCCGCGGCAGCATGCGCGAGGGCGATATCGTCATCGTGTCCGAAGGCAATTCGCACTTCCGTGCGATCGGCGAGATCGCCGGCCCTTATTTTTACGAGCCAACGGGCGAGCGGACCTACAATCATCGCCGGCCGGTGCGCTGGCTTTTGGTCTTGGACGAGGCGCTGCCGATCGACACGATCTACGATGGCGCGCTGACGATGCAGTCGTGCTACCTGCTGAAGGACGCGAAGGTCAAAAAGGAGGCTCTGTCTCGCCTCCTTCCCAGCGATACCCCGGCAGTTCCTTCAGCCCCCGACCAGTTCGTGCTCATCATCGACGAGATCAACCGGGCCAACATCTCGAAGGTCTTCGGCGAGTTGATCACGCTCATCGAGCCTGACAAGCGCCTCGGCGAGAGCAATGAGCTTCGGCTCAAGCTGCCCTACTCGGGCGACACCTTCGGCGTCCCGGCCAATCTTCACATCGTCGGCACGATGAACACAGCAGACCGGTCGATCGCGCTTCTGGACACGGCGCTGAGGCGGCGCTTCCGCTTCAAGGAGCTGATGCCGAACGCCGACCTGGTGCCGGACGATATCGAAGGCATCAACCTGCAACTTCTTCTCCAGACCCTGAACGATCGCATCGAGTATCTCTTCGATCGCGAGCATCAGATCGGCCACGCCTACTTTCTTGGTTGCGCGACCAAGGATGGCATCGACGAGGTCATGCGGACCAAGGTGATCCCGCTGCTGGCAGAGTATTTCTATGAGAACTGGGAGCGGGTCAGGCAGGCCCTCGGGGAAACTGAAGACGATGGCGGTTTTATCGTCCGCCGAAAGCTTGCCCCGCTCGCCGCAGGCGAAGGCGACTATGTCAACGAACGCTGGCGTTACACTGTCCGGGAGACGTTCAGCCAGGAAGCCTATCGGCAGCTGACCGGATGATCCGCCGGAGCGTCCGCGAGTGGGATTACATCCCCATCGAGGAGCCCGGCCCGGGCTCCTTCAGCAGGGCGGCCGCGGATCGCGTCGTCGAATGTGCGGCGGCTGTCCGGACGGTGGGCCTCGACGGCGAGCGCATCCTGATCAACCATCCGAAGAAGCTGCGCGCCCAGCAGGTTGTCGGCGTCATCGCTGCCGATGACGTGACGCTTGAGATCCTTCCCAAGATCGACGGCGACGAAAGCGACGCAGCCGCGCGCCGGAGCCTCGTCCACATGCTCGCCGTCGTGCTCGACCTCGATATCGTCGAAGGCGGCCTGACGGACCTCGGATGGCAGCGAGACGACCTGCTGGAAATCCTGATCCGGCTGTTCTGCGATCGGCTGTTCGAAGCGCTCCACCGAGGCATTCCCCGCCGCTACGTGCCGCACGAAGATGACTTAGCGGCACTCCGGGGCAGGCTGGACGTCAAACGGCAATTCACGGTTCTGGCGGCGAGCCCGCAGCGATTGGCGTGCCGCTTCGACGAGTTGAGCGCCGATATACCGCTCAACCAGATCATGAAGGCGGCGGTCACGAAGCTCGCCAAGGTCGCCAGGGCGCCGGAAAACCAGCGACGCCTGGCCGAGCTCAGCTTTGCTTTCGCGGACATCGCTGCGGTGCCGGTGAAGGCCCTTCCCTGGGACCAGGTCGTCATCGACCGCACCAACCGTTCGTGGGGGCAGCTGCTTTCCCTGGCGAAGCTGCTGCTCGGCGAGCGCTTCCAGACGACGAGCAGTGGCGACGCCCGGGGCTTTTCGCTCCTGTTCGAGATGAACAAGCTGTTCGAGGAATTCGTCGGAAGGAGCCTCGCTCGCGCGCTGGCTGGAACCGGATTTGAGGTTCGTCTGCAGGGCCCTCGTGGCTATGCGCTGGCCGATCTTCAGACGGGACAAAATCGCTTCGCGACGAAACCCGACATTACGATCGCCAGTCGAGGCGCGCCGGTGCTGGTGGTCGATACCAAATGGAAACGCCTCAAGGGCGCGATCGACGATCCAAAGTACGGTGTCGGCCAAGCCGACGTGTACCAGATGATGGCCTATGCCCATGTCTATCAGTGCGAACGCCTGCTGCTCCTCTACCCCCACCACGGGGGGCTGGGATCCGAAGCCGCCGGGCTGACCTGCGTGCATCGGATCAACGGGACCGAAGACAGCCGGATCGCGGTTGGGACGTTGTCCCTCTCCAATCCCAAGGCGGCAGTCGGACAGCTCAGGGACTTACTGTTGGTCGATGAGCTTGGCCTTTATCACGCGGCATTGGTGGCCGCCTAGGTGGCTAAACGAATGGGCCAGGAACTTGCCTCGGTTCAACGTATCAAAGCAGCTTGGCTTGGAGAGTGGACGTTTGCCGAGGCTGGTGAGTGGCTGCAACTGGGCCGGTAGCGGACTGGCTGCTTTCGGATACAGAGCGACGCGAGCTGACGTTCCATCGCAGCATGATGGACATCTTGCCTAATCTAGTAGGTGGGGCTTAACCTCCACGGGGTCGCACATCGGCTGGCGGGGGCACGCCAAATGGACCTGCAACGTAACGTACCGGCCTATGTATCGCCGCGGGATCTAAGCCGGTTTTCTCCCTTCCATCTTGGTCCCATGCTCGTTGACCCTCCAACGCGGAAGATATCCCGCCGTGGACGGGAGGTCATTCTCGAGCCCCGCGTAATGCAGGTTTTAGTGGCTCTTAGCCTTCAACCTGGCGAAGTTCTCTCTCGCGACGACCTGATCGCGCTCTGCTGGGATGGGGTCATCGTGGGCGACAATGCTATCAGCCGGGTTGTTTTTCATCTGCGCCAAGCTCTTGCAGATGTAGCAGGTGACGCAGTTCAGCTTGAGACGATAACGAAGGTCGGCTTCCGCATTGTCATCGTGGACGGTGTTACGGCACCCTCATACGATCTTGGGCAGCTGCATTCTCAAGGTACCATCAAAAGGCGAACGGTCATCATTGGAGGCGGCCTGATCGCCGCGGCGGCAGGGATCGGCGCATGGTCTGTGATGCGGCACCCATCGATAGACCCGAGGGCAATTAAGCTCGCGGAAGAAGCAGACCTTCTGATGAAAAGCGGTCTGCCGGGCACTACGAGGCAAGCCACTCGCAACTTGGAACGAGCCGTTGAGATCGCTCCAAATTACGCTGACGGCTGGGGTTATCTCGCGTTGATGTACCGCCATGCGCTGCATGGTTTCAGCGAGGGAGAACAGGCCAACTTCCCGCGAATGGTAAATTCCGCGGCAGGGCGTGCACTTGCTATCGATCCCGACCAGCCGGACGCCAAACTCGCACTCGCCTTGAAACGTCCATTTCTAGGCCGCTGGGCTGATGCAGAACGTGATTTGCGCAACGTCGTTCGTGACCATCCGGATCACTGGTATGCTCAGGGTCAGCTGGGCCTTTTGCTGATGGACGTCGGTCGAGCCAACGAAGCTGTACCACACCGAAAGCGCACTGTTGCCATCGACGCAAAGATTCCGGTCGCTTGGAGCTTTCTCGCGCTCGCGCACCTCATGGCGGATCAAATCCATGAAGCTGATGCCGCACTCGATAAGGCATTTTCGATTTGGCCCAATCATCCCGCCCTTTGGTTCGCTCGATATCGCGTATTGATCGAGACTGATCGGCCAGCAGAGGCTGCTGCTTTCGCGATGAACCCGAGGGCCAAGCCGGACGGATTTCCGCTGCATCTGGTCAGCCTAATGAGGGAAGTGGCGGAGCTACTGGAAAATCCCGTGGTGTCAGCGCAGGAAAGACTCGTTCTTGGGATCGTGGCCAAGATGGCCGTGCCCGATACTGCAGAAACGTTCGCGCCGATCCTGGCTCTTTTGGGACGAAACGATCTCGCATTGGAAGCTGCCAAAGCATATTTGCGAGGAGGCCGCGTGGGACCGCATCTCTGGCCGGCTCCGGGCGCCTTCGCGGTGCGTATGAGCGCACTACTTTTTTATCCTTCGATGCTCGCTCTGCGACATAAGCCAGAATACCTAGAACTGCTGCGCGCTTGCGGTTTAGAGGCTTTCTGGAGGAAATCGGGCAGCCAGCCCGACTTTCGTCGGAGCTGACTGCCCTTCCCAGGGATCGCATAGTGGGCGTATGAACGTCCGCACTGTGCTTTCCACACCGTGTTAAAATTCCCCCGCAACTCCAGCGCGGAAGGCGTTGTTCTTCTTGCCGGCAACACTGAACCCCACCCCAAACGCAATCGGCGTATCGCTGTCGAAGCGATGCATCAGTGAGCCGCCGACTGCGGGCTCGCCGCGAAATACAGAACCGTTCAGCACGTAGCTTGTCTTACCTGGGGCTGAGGGAAACGCCGCCTGTCCCATCGCTACTGCTGCTGCGACGCCCTTCTTGAAATCGCGACGATCGAGTTCGCGCAGATCAAACAGGCTTGTCACCTGCCCACCCATAGCCGTGAGCGCCGATTGCAGGCTGGCCGAGCTCGTCTGGAGTGCGGCGACGTTGCTGAAGAGCGAAGTGTCGCGCCCAATCGTACCAGCGGCGTCGATTGTCGCCACGCCAACGACTCCGCTCTGAGCGGCAGTGCTAGCTGCAATGTCACCAATACGGACCGAACTGCCAGCCCCGCCCAACGCGACCTGATTGGTCCGCGTGGTCACCGCTCCAGTCCCCACTGCAGTTGACCCGGCCAAGTCCGCGACCGCTCCGGCCCCTAACGCGGTCGCCTGATCGGCGCGGGCAGAGGCCCGGCGGCCCAAGGCGGAACTGTTGACGCCGCTGGCGATCGATTGGTCGCCAACCGAGACGGCGCTTACCCCCGAGGCTGTCGACAGACGTCCGACCGCTGTTGCGAAGTTGGCCGATGCGTTCGCGGCTACCCCTACGGCCGAGCCCCCCAATGCGGTCGCGGAAGTGTTGTGACCCAACGCCGAAGAGCCCGTCGCAGTGGCCCTGGCCCGGTCGCCCAGTGCGGTTGAGGAATCGCCGCTCGCTATCGCCATGTTGCCGATTGCCGTTGCTTCCAAAAATGTAGCTTCAGCAAATGGACCTATCGCCAGGGCGCGCTCGCCATTTGCGATTGCGAAAGCGCCGTATGCGGTTGCGTAGTCGCCAAGCGCCGCGCTCGGTGCACCGAACGCAGTCGCGAAGTTGCCCGTGGTGGTAGCCGTCGAGGCGGTGATTTGACCGTCAACGATTCCATTAAACACGCCTTGGCCGTTCGCGAGCATCAAGGTGCCGCTACTCACAATCAGGCCGGAAGCCCCTACAAAGCGTCCGGTACCACCGGTGATGGTCAGATTTTCGGTGCCCAGGAATGTTCCGGGAGTTCCGCTCGCATTGACGCGGCCGTTGTAGACGCCGCTAATCGAGTCTCCAGCACGGAAAGTGTAGGTGAATTGCCCGTCGACGACGTCAGTCGGCGGAGCGGTGACAATGCAGTGGCTTTGGGTCGAAGTGAACGGGCCAAGGTTTGAGTTGCCCGTGGATGAGATTGCCCCAGGTGCGATGGTCACCGTATTGAAATACGGTGGCGAGCAGCGTCCAGTGCCGGGTGGCGACAGCGGATTAACATTCTCGCGCGTTCCGTCGAAATCGATGGTCTGCGCTGCGGCAGGCGATGCGAGCGCAGCAAAAAGAGAAAATATCACAGTACGTTGCATTGTGGTTCTCCCTGGTGTGAAACCGAGGGGAGACTGCAGCGGATCGGGCCGAGTTCTCGACCAGCAAACGGTTATGAATTCCTTATGTTGTTGTTACCGCGTGGCGTCGGTTCGCTGCAACGAGGCGATTGAGGCTCATTGCAATAAAGCCTTACAGCTGTTCGCGACGGCCGCAGTTGGGCCGGTAGCAACCTATCAGCTTGCCGAACGGGCGCGTGGAAGCGGAATTGACCACCGGGTTTCGTCGAGGCGTGTTGCAGACCTCGCCCGGATTCTACAAGCCAAGGTCCAGCGAAAATGAGGGGCGAGGGAAAATTATGCGTGTCAGTATGTGGAGCGCGTCGGTTCCGGTGTACGTCAACTCTCTTACGAACATGCGCACATGGCTCGAAAAGGCAGCCGAAGAGAAAGATGAATCGGCCCTACTAACGGCAAGACTTGCCGCGGACATGAAGCCACTTCCCGCCCAGTACCAGATGGCGTCGGATTCCGCGAAGAATGCGTTGGCCCGCCTTAGCGGCACTGAGGCGCCGGCAATGCCGGATACGGAGACGACCTTCGGCGAACTTAAGGACCGCTGCGATCGAACGATTGAGTATGTGAGCAGCTTCGGCGAGCAGCAATTAGAGGGCAGCGAGGAGCGCGAGGTGGTGCTCAAATTTCCCAATGGCATGGGATATCGCTTCCGAGGGATCGATTATTTGACCAGGTTCGCGCTGCCGAACTTCATGTTTCACGTTTCGATGGCATACGGGATCTTGCGTCACGCAGGCGTATCGCTGGGCAAACCAGACTTCTTGCAGCACCTCGGTCCGCCGAACCTCAGCGAGTGACAAAAACTGGGCCGAAAGCTGCCTGTCCGGTCTTGGAACTGAAACCGCCGGGAGGTGCGGTT
>VFQM010000394.1_pt1 | contig 49783 bp, 46 predicted proteins | sample 3512391 | NCBI WGS metagenome assembly VFQM01 (sample SAMN10412369, study PRJNA504923) | tailings metagenome | isolation source: Replicate 1 from Balatoc abandoned mine | place: Philippines | reverse complement strand
CGTTGTGCATACCAGCGTACATCAATACCCATTTCGCAGTAGGTAGAACAATTGCCACAAGAAATACATTGACCGCCATTAGTAGTAATGCGAAAACGCGATTTGAATCGCTGAACAAAACCAAGGTAGGCAGCTAAGGGACAGCCAAAACGACACCACACACGGTTGCCCATCAACGGATAAAAGCCTGTACCCACAACACCAGAAAAAATGGCACCTACAAAAAAACCATAAGGCTTTCTTAAATAGGTGTAGGTATCAATACCAAAAATGCTATTTGTGCCGGTAATAAAATTATAAAGTACGGCACCGGTCATAACCACTGCGAAGATGAGTATAGCGTGAATAAGCCAGCGCTCTACTTTCCAGGCTTTTAAGGATTTGTCTGAAAGCTGTCTGAAGGAATCGCCTGCTGTTTCTGCCAAGCCACCACAACCACATACCCAACTACAATACCAGCGCTTACCGAATAGGTACACAAAGACCGGGACGCCAACAACAAATAAGGTTATACCCCATACGAACATGAACAAACCAACGCTTCCACCTGATTGTGTGAGCATATTAATATGCCAGGCGTCAAAGAAATCATAATCCAGAGGCCACATATTTTTGAAATCGAAATAAGGTTGATTAAGTCTTACTAAAATTTCAGGAAGCAGAAAGGCAATGGCTAATTGAAAAAACATGACAGACGCTGTTCTTACCATCTGATAATTTGAATGACGGTATTTAATGAGCATGCGAATACCCATGACGATCACGGCAAAGGTGTATAAGAAACCATATAAAAACCATTGGCTTGAATCACCATTGGGATTGATTAGTTTTTTTAGTGGTTCTACTAAAATGATCCAATTGGTAACATAAGCATCATAGAAGTACAATAAAATATAGAATGAAATCAGTAAGGTGCCCAGGAGTATGCCAATCCATCCACGGTTGTTCAGGGCATGATGAAAAATATTGTTGTTCTTAATTCCGGGTGCCTCAATGCTTATTTTAGGTAATATAAAGAGCAAAGCGCCTAAGGTTCCACCACCAAAAATCAGTATGAATAATAGTAAAGTATACTCAACTATAATTCCCTGTGTTGATGCCTTGGTAAGCGTACCTACATAGTCATCGTAGATAACCTGATCCCACTGCTGTTGATTTCTTGCTTCAGTGTTAAGCTTCTCAACGGTACTTTTAATTTCGTTTGCAAAGACGAATGTGTTAGGATAAGTCTTATCAAATATTTCTTCAAATGCAGGGAGTAGTCGTTGCTGATGTTCCTGCTTAACTTTTGATTGAAAGATTTCTTTGGTTAGGGTGTAATCTGAAAAAAACAGTAAGCTGATGAAGAGGAACAGCGCTGCTAAAAAAAGATTTAAACCGATTATTCTTGTCACTTGCATAGCTGCTTATTTTAAAGATAAAGAAAGTAGGTGAGGGAACTGTTTTTCAAAAGCCTGAATAATTTCAGTTTCGTGTCTGCGGAAAAATTCAGGATCGAAATTAGCTTCTGCTAAATGTTCCAATACATAAGAAATGCTTTGCTTTTCGCGAAGCCATTGGTCAAACTTCTCATGCCTGAGTCGTATGCCAAATGAATTGATGCCGACAAATACTTTACTGGAGGTATCCCATATAAAATGCATGGCCTTCTTGTTACTGCTATGCTCCCAATAGAATTCCGACTCATTGTCTTTTAGCTGCGCACCGACATTGCCATAAGTCTGGTATTCGATGTCGAAGAACTTCGCTGAATTAAACCAGGGTCCCGGTTCGTATTTAGTTGGTGAACCGCAAATGGTTTGAGCCACGACTTCGCCCATCATACGCCCCGTGTACCATACCTGTTCTATGTTTCTCCTACCGCTTAATTCATAAGTTCGCTCAACACAATCGCCAATAGCATATACGTTGTCAATATTGGTTTGCAGAAACTCGTTTACCAGTATGCCTCGGTTGGTTTTAATACCTGAGTCTTTCAAGAAGCCAATGGAAGGCGAAACACCCACGGTTAAACCAACCAGTTGGCAGTCTATTGTTTCATTTTTGGAGGTAATAATGCTTTTTACTTTACCCTCCCCATTATCCTGAATACCTAAGAGTTCAGTTTCCAGTCTTAAATCTACATGGTGGCTTCGCACATGATTTGATATCAACTTTGCTTCTTGCATAGGGAGTACGTTACTCCAGAATTCCTTCTCCCGCACCAGAAAAGTCACTTCAATGTTTCTGGAGAGCAGCATCTCGGCCATTTCAATACCAATCAATCCACCACCCACAATAACTGCTTTCTTTATGCCTTTGCTATTCTGCTCCATTAGCTGAAGGTCCTGATAGCTGTACAAACCCTGAACACCTTGTAAATCCTGCCCAGGCCAGCCAAACTTATTGGGCTGCGAGCCTGTGGCCAGTATTAGTTTGCCGTAGGTAATTTTTTTACCAGAGCGACAAAGCAAGGTGCTGTTTTGTGTATCGACTGCATTAACATGGTCATAGACGAGGTCAATCTTATTTTTTTTCCAAAACCAGTCTTCATAAGGTTTGGTATTTTCAAATTTCATATGACCCATGTAGATGTACATGAGTGCAGTGCGTGAAAAGAAATATTCAGTTTCAGAAGAGATGATGGTGATGTTATCGCTGCTGCGCTTCCTGATGTGACGCGCGGCTGTAACACCTGCTATACCATTTCCGATAATAACAATATTACCCATACTAGATTTATTTACTTCAAGTCAATCAAATTTAGTTGACGCAATTGAAGTTGTCGTTTAATGTACATGAATATACGCATTGTTGTTTTATAGTTTGCTAAAGGATTATGCTTCTTTTAGTAAGGTCAGTTCAAAATTATTTGACCTGCAATGTATTGCCTTACCTATCAATTACTTGTCAGCACTACGACAGGTTTTTAGTTTATTCCTTCCAGATTTTGATTAAACAAACATCGCTCACTTTTTACAAGGCTTCGAATTTTGTCTTGCCAGCGACAAATGCCCATTGAGTCTGGATTGTACTGAATCTTAGGAGGTATTTTTAAGTTATTGACGGCATACAACATAAACCCAGGCATTATGAAGCGCATTAGTCACATACTAGTACTTGTATTAATTACCACATTAAGCAGTTTGGCCAATTCCGGCAAAGCTTTTACCGAGAGAGCAGATATCTTCTTCAAAAAATATGTTAAGAACGGTTCTGTTGACTACAAGTCTATCAATGCTAATAAAGCTGAGATCACTTTGCTCTACAAGGAAATTGGGCAGATGAGTATAAACAATTTTAGCGATCAAGAGAAAAAGGCTTTCTATGTTAATGCCTACAACCTAATTGTTATTTATTGGGTAGCTGAATATTATCCGTTAAAATCACCTTTAGATAAAAGTGGTTTCTTTGATAAGGTGAAACACAAGGTGGCAGGAGAGGAGTTATCCTTAAACGCACTGGAAATTAAAAAGCTTTTACTTCCCTATAAAGATGGCCGTTTCCATTTTGTATTGGCATGTGCTGCCAAAAGTTGCCCTCCTTTAGCAAGTTTCGCCATTCAGCCTGACAAACTAGAACAGCAATTAAATGAAAGAACCACCCTGGCATTAAACAATAACGAGTGGCTTCGAGTAGAGAATACAGATAAGAAAGTGGCTTTGTCTAAAATTTTTGACTGGTATAAAGGTGACTTTACACAAAAGGGCTCAGTCATTGACTGGATTAATCAGTATAGAAAAATTAAAATCCCTGTAGATTTTAAAATTGAGTATTATGAATACAATTGGAGTCTGAACGAAGGCTGATTTTACTTTCTCATGTACAAATCGCCCTTATCGGTTGGGATTATTTGCAAGACATCGCCCAAGGTTAGCAGTACGAGTTTGCGTGAGGCTTTCCAGTTATTAATTTTCAGTAGTCGGGCGCATTCTTTCAAGGTAATTTTTTGATGCTCCTCCAGGTATTGCATCAGTAGCTTCTCCTGATCGCCATAGGTAAATTTAATGCCAGTTGCCTTTTGTCCGCGCTTCAATACTTCACACATTTGACTACTGGCCTTCATGCACTTATCAATTACCCTTACATATGCGATTGATTCCTCATTACATTTCAGGTAGTGTGGCTTTTGTTTACTTTCAGGAATATCAAATCGGATAACAATACGGCTATCAGACAGATTGATAAAAGTCTGGGTGATTTCTAAAGCAGGTTTGCAAAACTTAAGCGCCTCGGCTATGGCGTGCACATCACCTTCCGCGTGTTTCACGCCATAGATTACACCATCATCTTCTACACCAACCAATAAAGAGCCCCCTTGTGTGTTGGCAAAAGCGATAAATTCTTTTACAATTTCAAGGGGATGGTTGGCCTTGCGTTTAAACTCAAGTTGCAAGCCTTCTCCTCTTGAAACTAACTTCTTGAGATTTTTTATCTCTTGCGGATCGTACGTTTGAGCTTCTTGCAGTTTAAACATGACCAGATCAGCTTGAAGTATTTTATTTATTCTTATTTAGCGTTTGTCATCTTCATCATCAAAATCTTCTTCATCTTCCGCCCCGGGTTTAGGCATGGTGAACATACCTCCTAAAATATCCTTGAATTGATGACCCTGTGTTAAAAATCCCTTGCTTAATAAACTGAATTCAGCCATGCCATGCAAAGCAAACTCCATCATAAATAACTTAGTGCCGGCATCCTGCCCTTTATGAAATTCATCAACCAGTTCTTTGAGGCCCGGAATGTTTTTCAGAAAGCTTTCAAATTCAGTCTGTGGCATGTCATTGAGTAAATCAGCTGTGTTGCCATCACCAAACCAATCTGTTATTTTTTTATAAGGATTTTTATCTTTTTGCTTTCTGAATTTATCCGGATCGGGAAAATAATTGACGAACTGAGCGCGTATGGCTTTTCCAATCAGACTCTGGGCAACAATCATCGGGCCCTCTTGTTCTCCTTCATAGACAAGTTCAACCTTACCGGTAATGGAAGGAATAACACCAATAAAATCCCCAACGCGTATATGTACTTGTTTTTCGTTATTGATGAGTGAACGTCTTTCAGCAGCTGCTACCAGATTTTCATAAGCTGAAATGGTTAAGCGAGCCGAAACACCACTCTTGGCATCTACATACTCGCTCTTGCGTGCTTCGAAGGCAATTTGTTCAACTAAATCTTTAGCAAGCTCGAGTACACCAACATGCTTTTGCTCTGGTTTAATTCTTGCCTCTTGTTGTGTAATACGTTTACCAATATCCAATGATTTGGGATAATGGGTTATAATCTGGCTGTCAATACGATCCTTAAGTGGTGTAACGATACTACCGCGGTTGGTATAATCTTCCGGATTCGCAGTAAAAATAAATTGAATGTCTAAAGGCAGACGTAGTTTAAAACCTCTTATCTGAATATCGCCTTCCTGTAAAATATTAAAAAGCGATACCTGAATACGTGGTTGTAAATCGGGCAATTCATTAATGACAAACAAGCAACGATGCGAACGTGGTATCAAGCCGAAGTGAAGCACACGCTCATCGGAGTAAGGTAATTTTAAAGTCGCTGCTTTAATCGGGTCCACATCGCCAATTAAATCGGCAATGGATACATCCGGTGTAGCCAGTTTTTCAGTATAGCGGTCGTTGCGGTGCAACCAGCGAATGGGTGTGTTGTCGCCCATTTCTTTTACAAGGTCATGACCGAAGCGTGAAAGCGGATTGAGCGGGTCATCATTAAGTTCAGAACCTTCTATCACCGGCACATATTCATCTAAGAGATTTACCATGAGTCGAGCTAGTCTTGTTTTCGCCTGACCTCTTAAACCCAACAAGTTAATATCATGACCGGAGAGGATGGCTCTTTCCAAGTCGGGTATTACCGTTTCTTCATAACCCCAGATACCTTCAAATACATTTTCTTTTTTACGGAGCTTTTCGATTAGGTTGTCTCTTAACTCTTGCTTAATGCTTTTACTTTTATAACCTGATGATTTTAATTGTGCGAGTGTGGTGATTTGCAGGTTCTTCATTTAGGTGCAGTATTAATACTTGTTAGTTTTTTATAATTTTTTTCTTCTATTCTTCTTAAAGTCTTCAAACACCAGGTTTCCTAAACCTTGCAGGCCGCTGTAGTAAGCGTTGCCGGCATTGGCTTCTGTAAATTGTCTGACAAATTGTTTCAAATAGGGATCCGTTGCGATCATAAAGGTAGTAACCGGAACTTTTAGCTTCTTGAGTTGTGCAGCCAGGGTTAGGGTCTTGTTCAAAATTTTATGATCAAGACCAAAGGCATTTTTATAATACTTAATACCCTCTTTGATGCAGGTTGGTTTTCCATCAGTAATCATGAAGACCTGCTTATTTGGATTTTTCCTCCTTCTTAAAATATCCATGGCCAGTTCCAGCCCGGCAACTGTATTGGTATGGTAAGGCCCCACTTGTAAGTAAGGCAGGTCTTTGATTTCAATCTGCCAGGCATCATCGCCAAATACAAGAATGTCGAGCGTGTCTTTAGGATATTTTTTAGTGATCAGTTCTGCCAAGGCCATGGCGACTTGCTTGGCTGGCGTAATGCGATCCTCACCATAAAGAATCATAGAGTGGGAGATATCAATCATCAGTACAGTGGAAGTCTGGGTTTTGAATTCGCTCTCCATCACTTCCAGGTCACTCTCCGTCATTCTGAAATCCTCAAATCCATGATTGATCTGTGCGTTGCGGATAGAATCCGTCATGGCAATTTGCTCAGGACTGTCACCAAATTCGTAGTTACGCCTTTCGGTAGTTTGTTCATCCCCTCTGCCGCTATGTACCGTATTGTGTTCGCCTCCTTTACTCTTTTTCAGTTTACCAAAAATCTCTTCAAGGGCATTTTGTCTTAATCGTTGCTCGCTTTTGGCGTTGAGTTTAAATTCACCTTTGGGCCCCTCATCAGTAATGTAGCCATCGCGTTTTAGCTGGTCAATAAAATCACCTATCCCGTATTTGCCATCGGTAAGCTTATATTGCTTATCAAGTTCAGTCAGCCATTGCAAGGCCTCGCCCACATTACCGGCAGTTATCAATACCAACTGCATAAAAATCTTCAGTAGTTTTTCGAAATCGTTACCTTTTTTGGAGGCCGGGGGCTGATAATTACTGAAACGATATCCGAGCATAATATTTACCGTGTTGTAGGTTGACTAATAACCAAAAAAAATGCTTTTGTGTTTCCATTCACGGCAAGTAATTGATAACCAGTCTGTCAATTTTTTCAAAGATAGCTGGAATATTAAAGAAAGGCCGTTGAAATGACCGTCAAAGCTATGGATTGGCTTCAGAAGGTTATATAGCTAAACAACGCGAAGCTCGAATCTGTTGGGTGTATGATTTTCGACATTAATGGAATTTTTTTTCTGAATCCACGTTATACTTTTGTGATAACTTAAGAATTTATGAAAAAAGTTGCTGCCCTAATGTTGTTAATGCTTGTATTGTTAGCTTCATGTTCCGAATACACCTGCCCTACCTACTCGAAGAAACCTGCACCTGAGCAGAAATCAGTCCGCATTTAGCTTTTTCAGAAGATCGCCCATTTTTGATGTGTCTTTGCCTATTAAACCATAGGCAGGATCAATATTTTTTGAAGGGAAGAAGTAGATACCCTTTTTCTTTCCCTTAATCTTTAACCTGTACATATTTAAAAAAGGTACGAGGTTCAATGAGCGCACTTCATCCCAATCGATTTTCTGTTTTTTGCTTCCGTTGATGACAACAATCTTCTTTTTGCTAACAGCTACTCTTCTTATTTTTTCCTTAATGATAAGATACACCACCATTAATATGGCACCCAGGGTAAAAAAGACAAGTGCAGCGTATTCGTTTTTTAAAGTAGCCGGATAAGTAAAGAAAATAACGGCAGCAATTAACCATTGCATAAGGCATAAGGCCAAAAAGAAATAGCGTGCAACAAAGTACTTTACTGGGTTTGCCTCAATCATGTTAAAAAAATGGTTACTGCTACAATGAAGTTACAATAAAAAAATAGTTTTCTGCAAGTGCCTGTTATTTGGCTGGGCTAAGGTCGCTCACTTCCTCTTCTTCATCCATCTCTTCCCAGTTGGCAGGTTCCTGATTGTGGAGGTATTGCATGATCTTATGCTCCACCTGTTTTAGCTTTAACGCACGTAAGTATTTTCCGTTACGAGCTAAAATCAATCTGCCGGTTTCTTCAGAAATAGCCAGCACAAGGGTGTCGGTATTCTCACTCATACCCACGGCAGCCCTGTGTCTTAAACCAAAGTGAGGAGGCAGGTGATCATTCTCGCTGACAGGCAATACGCAACGCGCTGCCTTAATTCTGCCTTTGTAAATGATTACGGCCCCATCGTGTAGGGGGGTAGTTTTATTAAAGATGGTTAACAACAGTCTTTTGCTCACTTCGGCATCCAGCGGATCTCCGGTTTCGGCATAAAACTTTAACTCGGTATCACGTGAAAAAACAATGAGAGCACCGGTTTTGGAGGCCTTAAGTGTTTTGCAGGCATCGATGATCTGTTGAATATCAAAATTGTCACTGTATTCACTTTTCCAGGTACCAATCGTTTTTAGAAAATTCTCTCTGAATTCTGTACCCCGGCCAATCACCAGCAAAAACTTTCTAATTTCTGGTTGAAAAAGAACAATCATAGCGATTACCCCAACACCCATAAACTGCCCCAGAATAGTAGCGAGTAGCTCCATCTGTGCAGCGCGTACAATCAGGTACATCAGGTACAATGCCAAAATGCCCAGGAAAATATTTACAGCAATACTGCCCCTGATTAATTTGTAAACCTGGAATAATAAAATACTGACTAATCCTATGTCAACCAGATCAACCCAGCTAACCTCCAAAAAACCTATTTTGAAAAGAAAAATCATGTAGACAAAGATATATAATTCAAGGGTAAAGCCCGACAGTAATGGTTGTATTCGTCAGTTTTGTAATGATTGTTTCGGCTCCATTTCACTTGTGACCTGAGCCATTGAAAACCTTAGCCAGCTTGTTTTAATTCTTTATGCAAGCGTATTGCCTCCCAGGCTTCCTTCACATCATGTACGCGCAGCAGGTGAGCACCCTTAAGTAATGCAATAGTATTGAGCACGGTGGTTCCATTAAGCGAATTCTCCACACTACTACCGAGTGTTTTATAGATCATCGATTTTCTGGACACACCAACCAGCAGGGGTTTACCCAACACATGTAAATGTTCGAGATGATTGAGCAGGTAGAAGTTTTGTTCAATATTTTTAGCAAAACCGAAACCTGGATCGATGATGATGTCCTTAACACCAAGTGAAGTGAGTTGAACTATCTTTTCCTGAAAGTAGCTGACCAACTCCTTCATTAAATTGTTATAGTTTGTTAACGTACTCATGTTTTGAGGTGTGCCTTTCATGTGCATGAGTACGTAGGGTACCCGTAATCGGGCCACTGTTTCGAACATATCTGAGTCGAGAGCACCGCCTGAAATATCATTAATAAGTGAGGCACCTTCTTGTACAGCCACATTGGCTACTTTACTTCTAAAGGTGTCCACTGATAAAACAGCTTTCGGAAAAGCTTTCATCAGGCTGCTTATGCTTTGTCTAATACGCTCAATTTCAATTTCTTCGCTTACATCGCTTGCTCCCGGTCTGGATGAGTAGGCACCAACATCTAAAATAGCGGCACCATTATTTAACATTTCTTCGGCTTTTTTTAGCCAGTCTTTTTCTGTTGCCACACGGCTCCCTTCATAGAAACTGTCGCTCGTTACATTCAGTATACCCATCACTACAGGATCAGCCAGGTTTAGCACCTGTCCCTGCACATTCAGTGTTTTGTTTGTTAGAATTCCTTTACTTTGCATACACGAATTTTTACATGCTGTTTCAGCTTTTTTAAGCGAAACAATCCCTTTTTATGATAGAGAAAACTGCCATCGAATATAAACAGGTAATCAGCACTTGCCAAGACTTGTTCGCCAAGAAAACAAAAGATTATGGTACGGCCTGGCGTGTGCTACGTTTACCATCTATTACAGACCAAATTTATATTAAAGCACAACGCATCAGAAGCATACAGGAAAAAGGTATGCAGAAAGTAGATGATCCTATACGGGATGAGTTTATTGGCATAATTAACTATTGTATCATCGCTTTGATTCAGCTTCAGTTGGAAGATGATAGCAAGTTAGAAATGACTTACGATGAACTCAAACCTTACTATGATAAAGCTGTGCAGGAAACGTTCGATTTGCTTCAAAATAAAAACCACGACTACGGAGAGGCCTGGCGCGAAATGCGCGTTACCTCCATTACAGATATTATTTTGATGAAATTACTCAGGGTAAAACAAATTGAAGATAATCAGGGTAAAACACTGGTAAGCGAAGGAATAAAAGCAAACTATCAGGACATGATTAATTATGCAGTGTTTTGTATGATTAAGTTATCTACAGGAGAATAAATACAACTTTATGTTTCAAAAAATTACAGATCAGCTTTCTCGTTTTTTTGTTGGAGGTCTTTTTATTTTTTCAGGACTGATCAAACTCAATGATCCGATAGGTACTAAAATAAAACTGGAAGAGTACTTCGAGGTATTTGCCAGTGATTTCGGTTCCTTCTTTCATTGGTTTGTGCCATATGCATTAGAAATTGCTATGTTACTGATCGTGTTGGAATTGGTACTGGGTGTTGCTGTTCTGATTTATTATAAAATGAACCTGACTAGCATTATCCTGCTTTTGCTCATGGTCTTTTTCACTTTCCTTACTTTTTATTCAGCTTACTTTAATAAGGTTACAGATTGTGGCTGCTTCGGAGATGCCATAAAACTTACACCCTGGGAATCGTTTACTAAAGATGTTATTCTGATGTTCCCAGTCTTACACTTATTCTGGTACAGAAAAAAATTCCAGCCTGTTTTCTATTCAAAAGAAGGGCACATCATCATTGCTTCGTTTACAGCTTTATTTTTATTTCTGGGTGTTTACGCCATCCGCCATTTACCTTTTATTGATTTCCGTGCCTATCGCATAGGCAATAATATTCCAGAGCAGATGCAGCCGCAAGAACAACCCATCATTGAATATATTTTCGAGAAAGATGGAGCAGAAGTAGCCTCTCAGAAATTTTTACCTGCAACGGAGGGCTATATGTATAAAAGCTCGCGTGTACTGAATGAAGATAAGACAATGGCCAAAATTACAGATTATGCTGTGGCCGATGTAGATGGCAACGATGTAACGCAACAGACATTTGAAGGCGTGAAATTGTTATTTATTATGGGTGATGTAAGCAAAGCCAGCACAGAGAATATGGAACCTATCCGCAAATTGATTAAAGAGTTGGATGGTAAAGTGGACATGATGGTACTCACGTCTTCTACCTCCTATCAATTTGAGGCATTCCGACATGAACATCAGTTGGCTGTCCCTTACTTTTTTACAGATGCTACTGTATTAAAAACGATTATTCGTTCTAACCCAGGCATTACTATTTGGAAGGATGGTACAGTGCTGGGTATGTGGCACCATAATGATACGCCCAATGCCAATACAATACTTGAATTAATCCGATGAAGATTTTCCTGATCGGCATGCCGGGGGCTGGTAAGAGTACACTGGGGAGAGCCCTGGCAGAAAAGCTGATGATGAATTTTTTCGATCTCGATAAGGAAATCGAAAAGCGTGAGGGCATGAGTGTCGAAGAAATTTTTCATGATAAGGGAGAAGTCTACTTTAGGGCGAAGGAGCAGCAGACCTTGCGAGAAATCACCGCGAAGCATCACTCCTTTATGATGGCTACGGGAGGTGGGGCCCCCTGTTTCCATCAGTCCATAGATTTTATGCTGGCAGAAGGGAGGGTTTTATTTTTGGATATCAGTTTACCAAGCCTTTTTGCACGTGTTCAGAATTCTACTGACCGGCCATTACTGGCTTTACAAAGCAATGAGGCATTGATGGAAAGACTTAGCCGCTTACGCGAAGAACGTTTACCCATATATAAGCAGGCCCATCACACTATTGAAGAGAAAGACCTGACGCTTGCTTATGTAATGGATTTACTGCTTAGAAAGGAAAACCCACAGTAGCCACAATATTTGTATTAGTGATCTTTAAAGCGGCTTGTGGTGAAGCCATTCCGGGAACGGTATAGGGAATTCTTCTACCCTCTGCACTTGCTTGCACAAAAGCCAGGTCAAAGAAAAATTTCTCCTGACGTATACCCACGCCACCGCTAATTGTTTGGATTGCGCGATTGATGTTGTCTTCAAACCGATAAGGGTCTGGTTGCAAGGCATAACCTAATCTTATTCTGAAAATATCTTTCCTGAACTCAGCGCCAGCCCTCACATTGACAACGTTACGATATTGGTTGCCGATGATAGTGTTGTCGTAATCGTAGGAAACACCAATATCATTTGAGCTGTATTTTGCTTTGCCATAATTTACAAATTCCACATCTGCAGTTATAAAGCCGTACTCCTGCATAAGTGCTATGCCTGCTGTAAGTTTACCCGGTGTATTTAATGAGTATTCTGAAATAACAGGCACATCAAAAAATGCAAATTCATTGTTAAGAATAATGTCGCCAAATCCATCACCATTTGTATCGTAATCAAAGTTATTCCAACGGGTATCCATGCGTGCTGTGTATACGTCAGAGATATCGTAAACAGTTGGTGTTACATAGGACAAACCTATCTGTACAAAGTCTACCGGCCTGTAAATGGTGCCTACCGTAAAATTTACACCAGAGCCTTGTATGTCGAAGTTTTCATCTAATTGAAAATCACGTAAGGGATTGTAAGTAGGGTCATCGCTAAACCTGAAATCAGATTCTCTATAAAGTTGGTCTTGGGTAAAACGAATGCGCGAAATACCGAGTGTTGCACCAAAGAATAACACATCATCATAATTACCCCCATAAGAGAAGGACAATTGACTTTGTGAGCCCTTGCGAGTTACGCTCTCGCGCTGACGTATGGTTCGCGTTTCACCAGGTAAAGGAGAAAGCACGGAGCCATAAAAAATAGAGCCATTGTCCTGGAAGTCCTGCAGCAAATAACTTCCATATCCTAACCCAGCTAATGTGTAGTAGTCGTCACCATCAATGAGGTTTTGTGGTGTAAGTGCATTACTGTTGGCAAAGTCGATTAAATTATCGATCAGGGAGCTCTCAGTATAATCGCCTTCATAGGCAAATTTTGTATTGAGGTTATTGGTTCTGGAGAAGGTAAAGGCAAAGGCACCTCCCAAAAATTTATCTTTAGTATACGCTTGTCTTTGTATGTAACTAAATCCAGGAATCGAGAATTTGTCTGAGTTGTCACTTGTGGGGCCGTCTCCATAGGTAATGTCTGTATTATTTGAAGCGTTGCCTAAGGAGAGTGTGATCTCTGATCTGTTGTACATACCAAGGCCTGCAGGGTTTGACAGGGCAGCGCTATAGTCACCACCTAAAGCTGCCTGCGCTCCGCCAAGTGCCTGAATTCGCGCGCTACCTGGTGTTGGAGTTCTGCTAAACAATAAAGCGTTGTCCACAAAGCTTTGAGCAGTGGCAAGCCTAAGTATGGACAATAAAATAGCAGTGAAGATTATTCTCTTCATATAAGAAAAATTTGAAACCTAAATTTAGTTACCGCCTCTTGACGATCTTGAAGGACTTCCACCCCCACTACTACCTGAAGAGCTTCTGGACGGAGCGCTGTAGGAAGGACTGCTTGACCGCTGAGCGGGCGCAGAATATGTTGATCGCTGTGTAGAATTGTTGCTGTTGTAGCTTCCGTTACTGCCGTTGATAACCCTGTTCTGAGGTGTACTGTAAGCATTGGTTCCTGCAGGCTGTTGTGTAACACGTCTCCATTGTGGTGTATAATATTCAGCCTGCACGGGCCTGGATGTTTGTCTGACATTTGAGCCTCCGGAGGTTACCGCGTTATTATCTCTTGAGTAAGATGTAAGACGAGTAGTTCTTTGAGCATTCGTTGAAGTGTTGGCAGCATTCTGTGCTCTCGAGCTACGTTTTCCATAGACGGCTCCGTTATTACCGTTATCGATAATGATGATTGGGTTATGATAAAAGCCGTTGTAGCCATAATATGGATTGCCACCCCATGCCCACATAGAATTTCCCCACATCATATTGTTACCCCACATCATGTTCGTGTAAGGATTGCCCCAACCATAATTCCAGTTATTGCCCCAGGCATAGTTAAAGGAAACCGACCAGCCAGAGCGGAAGGCAGGATTACACCAGGGATTTGGGTTGTAACCCATCAGGAATGGATCGTTGAAAGGTGAATAGTAAGGGCTATTCCATCCATAAATCTGAGGTGCAAAAAAACCTGTGTTGTATAGTTGACTTGTATTCCAGGCGTTAAGGTTGTTATTGAAATTATTAAAGCTATTCTGTGGTGCATATTGATAATTCTCCACAAAATAGTCCTGCTCTTCAGTGGCTACCATTTCTGATTGCGACCTTGCAATAAACTCAGGATTAGTAATATTTGCCTGACTAGGCAGGGCTTGTGTCGGGTTTATAGGGTAATCGAATCTAAGCTTCTTTTCACCACGCGCTATGGCTTGAGCACTTTGCTCCTGAGCAACTTTTTCATTTTGCTGCTTTAGCTTAGCACGATCCTTCTTTTTAAAGTACATATCGTCATGCTCAACTTGTGCCAACAAGCCAGTGGAGCAGATCATCAAGCCAGCAAAAAATATAGTAGTTTTCATAAGTTGCACGGTTTACACTAATTAACGAAAAACAAGTACAAAAGTGTTCCGAAGTTACAATATTTTAATGGCATTTTAATATCTAATTGTTTAACCTCAGTTCAAAAAAGTAGGCATTCAGAACTTATATTTGCACCTCTTTTTCAACAAAACAAAAATATGGCAAAAGGAATTCCAACACGTAGCGAAGATTACTCACAATGGTACATAGAATTGGTTAAACAGGCAGATTTAGCAGAAAATTCTGATGTACGCGGTTGCATGGTAATCAAGCCCTACGGGTATAGTATCTGGGAAAAAATGCAGCAGGCGCTTGACAAAATGTTTAAAGATACCGGACATGTGAATGCCTATTTTCCGCTTTTTGTGCCCAAAAGCATGTTTGAGGCTGAGGAGAAAAATGCAGAAGGCTTTGCCAAGGAATGTGCCATCGTAACCCACTACCGCTTAAAGGCAGATCCTAATAACAAAGGCAAACTTATCGTTGATCCTAACGCCAAGTTAGAAGAAGAACTTGTGGTGCGTCCGACCAGTGAAGCGATTATCTGGAGTACCTATAAGAAATGGATTCAGTCCTACCGCGATTTACCCATTTTAATAAACCAGTGGGCTAACGTTGTACGATGGGAAATGCGTACCCGATTATTCCTGCGTACAGCAGAGTTTTTATGGCAGGAGGGGCATACAGCTCATGCTACAAAAGAAGAAGCTGTTAAAGAGACAGAACAAATGTTGGATGTCTATGCCACTTTTGCTGAAGAATTTATGGCCATGCCTGTAGTGAAGGGAAGAAAATCAGAAAATGAACGCTTTCCTGGTGCCTTAGATACCTACTGCATTGAAGCCATGATGCAGGATGGAAAAGCTTTACAGGCAGGTACTTCTCATTTTTTAGGACAGAATTTTGCAAAAGCATTTGATGTAAAATTTTCTAACAAGGAGGGTAAGCTGGAAGAAGTATGGGGCACGAGTTGGGGTGTAAGCACTCGCTTGATGGGTGCACTCATTATGGCGCACTCAGACGATGATGGTTTAATCATTCCACCAAAGTTGGCGCCTATACATGTGGTGATTGTGCCAATTTTTAAAAGCGATGAAGAGTTTGCGCGCATCAGCGAGAAGGCAGAAAGTATTGCTAAAGAATTGCGCAAGCAGGGCTTCTCAGTTAAGTATGACAACCGCGATACACAAAAGCCAGGCTTCAAATTTGCTGAATGGGAATTGAAGGGTGTACCAGTGCGTATTGCTATTGGTCCACGTGACTTGGACAATGGAACCGTTGAAGTAGCCAGACGCGACACAAAAGAGAAGCAAGTGATGAAGATGGATGATATTGCCTCATCAATCCCTGCACTGCTGGACGATATTCAGAAAAACATTTATCAGCGTGCCTTGAAATTTAAGGCAGACATGACAACGCGTGTTGATACCTATGATGAGTTTAAAAAAGTGTTGGAAGAAAAGGGTGGCTTTATAGCTGCGCATTGGGATGGCACTGCTGAGACAGAAAAAAGAATTAAAGAAGAGACCAAGGCTACCATACGCTGCATACCTTTAGATGCCGTAGCTGAAGAAGGCAAATGCATTTATTCAGGTAAGCCTTCAAGCAGAAGAGTGTTGTTTGCTATAGCTTATTAATTATATGGGATTGCTATCCACACAGATAAAAGACAATGCTGTTCATTTTGCCTTGTTGTTAATAAGACTATCAGCAGGTATATTGATGATGCCACATGGTTATGCCAAGCTGATCCACTATGCAGAACGCAAAGATAAGTTCATGAACTTTATGGGACTAGGCAGTGCGTTTTCATTGGCGCTGGTCATCTTTGCTGAATTCTTTTGCTCGGCCTTGCTGGCTGCCGGTTTGCTTACACGCCTGGTGTTAGTGCCACTGATTATCACGGCACTGGTTATTGTTTTTAAGGCACACGGTGGTGAAATTTTTGGCGATGCCGAAACAGGTTTTCTTTACCTGATTAGTTATGTGGCTATTTTCGTGACAGGACCGGGTAAGTACAGTGCAGATAAGCTCTTGTTGAAAAAATAAGAGCCATTATAAACAAAAGTAAAAACAGGCTGCCATTGAGTGGCCTGTTTTAGTTTTATCTTAATTGGATAGAGGAAGGATTAAAATCTCTCGGCTATGAAAGTTCGATATGATCTTTGCAAATATGTCGGGCAGCAGCATGTGTTTATTTTTTTGGATTTTGAGCGATGAGACAAAAAAGGATAATTAATTGTTGTTAAAAGAGAGTATACTAAGTTTAATAAAGAAGTACCTAATCGGAAATATATGTCAATAACAAAACAGGCTGAACTGACAGGGATGCAAAGGGTGAGTGAAGTAGTTGCACTTACCCTGAAAGAAATGAGGAGTTATGCAAAGCCGGGCATGACTACCAAACAGCTGGATCAATATGGGGGGCAGCTTCTTCAAGACTTAGGTGCAAAATCTGCTCCGTATGTTACTTATGGCTTTCCCGGCTGGACATGCATCAGTGTGAATCATGAATTCTGTCATGGCATACCCTCCAATACTAAAGTGCTTCAAGAAGGTGATTTAATCAACATTGATGTGTCGGCAGAATTGGATGGTTTTTGGTCTGATAATGGAGGTTCATTTGTATTGGGTACAGATGTAAATAAACATCAAAAACTTATAGATGCATCAAAACAAATTCTTCATAAAGCGATCCATCGCATTAAAGGAGGAGTGAAGATATCTGACATTGGTTTATTAATTGAAACCGAGGCTAAGCAAAGAGGCTATAAAGTCATTAAGAATTTAACTGGGCACGGAATAGGGAGAAGCCTGCACGAAGAGCCAAGTGAAATTGCTAACTATTGTGATAGGTCTAATCATACAAGATTTAAGAAAAACTCTGTAGTAGCCATTGAAACATTTATTTCCACTGTATCCACCTATGCTAAAACCCAGCAGGATGGTTGGACAATGGTCGGAGATAAAGGTGGTTTTATGGCACAGCACGAGCACACCATACTTGTTACCGATGGAAAGCCTGTTGTGCTGACGGAATCGAATGAGATTTGGGGTTGAAGGGGAGCAATTGTTATTCAATATTAATCTTTAACAATTTTTTGGCGGGATGTATTACTGAAAGCTTTTAAAATATTTTTTCATTCAGGTGTAATAAACAGGCAGCTCCTGTATCTGAGTGTTAAAAATTTAGGAAGCCATGAAAAAATTAGTGATTTGCCTGTTATTGCTCTGCTCTGTTTCAGCCTTTGCCCAAACTGCAGCCATTAAAGTTGAAAAATCCGGTAAAGGAAGGTCTGTTTTATTCCTTCCTGGTTTTATAACCCCTGGTTCGATGTGGACAGAAACAGCCAACAACCTGCAGGGTAAATATGAAACACACTTTGTTTCGTATGCCGGATTCAATGGCATTGCCCCCATAGCCATGCCGTGGTACAGCACCATTAAAAAAGAATTAATAGACTATGTAAAAGTTAATAAGCTCAAGCGATTGATTTTGATTGGTCACAGCATGGGCGGTAACCTGGCCGTAGATTTGGCTGCTGAGTTAGGGGATGTAGTAGAAAAGGTAATCATAGTTGATGCCCTTGCCTGTATGCGCGAAGTAATGATGCCCGGTGTACCTGCAGAATCATTGCAATACGAGAGTCCATACAATAAGCAAATGCTTGAAATGGGCGATGAGGCCTTTGCACAAACAGCCGCCATGATGGGACAAGGCATGACAACCGTAGCCGAGAAACAAACACTGATAAAATCCTGGATTTTAGAGGCTGACCGCAAAACTTATGTTTTTGGTTACACCGATTTATTAAAACTGGATCTTCGTCCGACACTTACGCAAATTAAAGTGCCAGTGCTTATCCTTGGTGCTCCTTTCCCCACAAAGGAAATAGTGTTGCCAAATTATGAAAAGCAATATGCAAACCTTGTCAATAAAAAACTTGAGACTGCGCCTGGCGGAAGACACTATATCATGTACGATCAACCGGAGTGGCTTTATAACCAGATAAACACCTTCTTGAGGCAATGAGTAACATGCGTGAGTCTACATTTCATAACCTGCACAGTCAGTACCATGCCATGGTGCTGACTTTGTGCAGGGGTTTTATGAAGGGCGATTTGGCGTTGGCTCACGATCTTGTTCAGGATATTTTTATCAATATCTGGAATGCCTTACCCGAATACAGGGGAGAAGCTTCCTTCAAAACCTGGATATACCGCATTACTGTGAACACTTGTTTGTTACAGATACGAAGAGACAAAAACAAACAACGATTACCCTTAGAGAAGGTCGCGCATGTAGCTGAAGCTGATAATACCAACCAAACCAGCGAGCATGAAAAGATACTTTACACCGCTATTGGTCAGCTTGAGGAGGTAGAAAGACTGATTATCATGATGGTGTTGGAAGAGGAAGAGTACGAGGAGATAGCGAGAATTATTGGTGTTACTGAAAATAACCTGCGGGTAAAAATTCATCGTATTAAAGCGAAACTGAAAACATTAATTGAAAATGAAAGAAAAAGACTTGGATGAGCTTACTGCGCTCTGGCAAGAGGCTAAGACCAATGCAGTGCAAGGCATAGTAGATATCGCCTCTGTTCGCAAGGCTGGGGAGTCGCGGAAAAAAAGCACCTTGTTTGCACATTACGGTAATGCAGCTGTGCTTTCAGGAACAGTAGCTGTTCTTGTGTTTTTTTTCTACTATCTGTATAATTTTCAAGATACGCTCAGTATAATTGGCTACAACCTGATGATTGGAGGCTTAGTACTCAGAATCATTATTGAGCTTTTCAGCGCGTGGCGCTCAACTAAAATTAAGTTTTCAGATACAACAACAACTTCTCTTCATTATTTATTGTCCTTTCTTGAATTCAGAAAAAGTATTCATGGACCTGTTACCATAGTTATCTTCATCTCATATTTTATCGGTTTCTACATGCTTACACCAGAGTTTAGCCGGTATATATCTTTTAAGTGGTTAGTAATATTCGATGTGTCGGCCTTATTTATAGCTGTCATGCTTATGTATTTTATCCGCAGGGGAATCAGGCAAGAGATGGAACACCTCGAAAATATGATAAGCATACACAGAAGTCTGGTTAAAGAAGATTAGTAGAAAATATTTCTAAGGGACTATGGTATATTTATGTTCTTATCTTAGCCTTTTGAATCGCAAGAAATATTCGTTGATTTTTAAAAGAGGTGTCTGATCACTGATTGATTTATAATTAAAACAGTTTCAAGATTCTATTCATTAAGTGTTTTAAATACCCTGTAATTCCAAATTGAATATTATTAGGATTAACTTTCATTATAGTTTTAACTGAATAACTTCATAGCAAAACAGGCTATCATTCGATAGCCTGTTTTGTTATGAATATGGAATAGGTTATTATTTTTTATCAACCGTTAATCTATTGTCGCGGTTGGCAATTTCCCAGGCAGTGTAGAAAACTAATTCAGCACGCTGCTTCAGCAAATCAAATTCAATTTTATCTACTTCATCACTTGGTTTGTGGTAGTCTTCGTGGATACCATCAAAATAGAAAATGATCGGAATATTATTTTTAGCAAAGTTCCAATGGTCGCTGCGGTAGTAGATTCTATCGGGATGATCCTCTGCATTGTATGTATAATCAAAAGCTAACTTTGTGTAGGTGTTATTAGTGCTTTCGCTCAAATTATGTAACTCAGTAGACAAGCGATCAGAACCGATCATGTATACATAAGGGGCGCTGTCTTTGTGTTGTGGATCTGTGCGACCGATCATATCAATGTTTAAGTTTACAACAGTGTTAGCTAATGGATAGATTGGATTCTTAGTATAATAATCTGAGCCCAATAAGCCTTTTTCCTCTCCGGTTACTGTCATAAATAGAATGCTTCTGCGTGGGCCTTTACCATCTTTCTTAGCTTCTGTAAAAGCTTTAGCCAATTGCATGACAGCCACAGTCCCTGATCCGTCATCATCTGCTCCATTGTTAATGCGGTCGCCATCACCGGAAGGTAACATACCGATGTGATCGTAATGAGAGGTGATCACTACGATTTCGTCCTTCTTATCGCTTCCTTCTAAAAAGCCTAAAACATTAGAAGTCTTTAAAGGATTGAAAGTTTGTGCTATGGAGAAAGAAATGCTAGTCGCCTTTACCTTGGCGACTTTCTTATCGGCAATAGCCTTCTTTAACTTATCCGTAGAAGTTTTAAATAATTTTTCGCTGGTAGCTGGTGATGCAATGAACATGCCCAGGTTAGCCGATGCTTTGTTTGATATACTGAGGCGGCCGCTTGAGAAGCGCTTCATCATACCTGTTAATTGGGTAAATTCTTCCTGGTTATCAGTAAAGGCAACTACTAGTAAGGCGCCTTTTTCGCGAAGCGTAGTAAGGGCTGTGTTATTTCGCAGTGATGCGTTAGCGTCCATTAAAATAGCGACAGCCTTGCCTTTTACATCCAAGCCAGTTAGATCCTGCTCAGATCCTTTTCCTGCAAACACAAGTTCCAAGGTTTCGGTGCCCTTCGACTCACCAGAGCCGTAGTAAGTGTATTCTTCAAACTCCTTAAGTTCGCCAGCTTGGCTTTTTACAGAAATTTTAGGAGTTCCGGTTGTGTATAATTCAACAGCCTGCTGGTAGCCGCCATTTACCGGTGCGATAAGCCCCAATTCTTCAAAATGCGCACTAATGAAAGCAGCAGCCATTTTTTGGCCTCTTTTGCCTGTTTCACGACCCTCCATAGCATCGGAAGCCAGAATGCTAAGGTTTTCTTTAAGGTCAGCGGTAGTAATCAACGCACCATATTTTTGTGCAACAGGGTCTTGGGCTTGTAAGCCAAGGCTTAAAATAAGGCCAAGTCCCAACAGATAGGTTCTTTTCATGTTTAATAGTCGGTTAAAGTTCAAAGATGCTCAGGTTTTACATTTTTTTAGGTTGATCGATCGTTTTTTATACGACTGGCAAAATCTTTTAAAATTATGACTTAAATCGTATGAACTCTCCTAACAGATTAGGGTTTTAGAAATTACCTTTGCGGCACTTTTACTAACCCTTAGAGGGTGTTGAAAGTGGATAACTTAAGAACTACCTAACAAAATGAAAATAGATTCAACGTATTCCGAAAAATTTGAAGGGCGTCATATTGCCCCTGATGCCGCACAAACAGCTGAAATGCTGAAAGTTGTGAAAGCAGCTTCGCTGGATGAGCTGATCGCTCAAACAGTGCCAGCCAATATCAGGCTTAAAAAACCTTTGGCTTTACCTGCAGCACAGTCGGAATTTGAATTTTTGAAAAGCTTTAAAAAGCTGGCTTCTAAAAACAAGGTTTTTAAATCATACATAGGAACTGGTTACTACAATACCATCACCCCTGGCGTTATTCTTCGCAACATCCTGGAAAATCCGGGATGGTACACGGCCTACACACCCTATCAGGCAGAGATTGCCCAGGGGCGTTTAGAGGCTCTGATCAACTATCAGACAATGGTGATAGATCTGACAGGCATGCAAATCGCGAATGCCTCTTTATTGGATGAAGCTACAGCAGCCGCAGAAGCCATGCACTTGATGTATGCCTCACGCAAAGCCTCTAAGAAAAATGCTCATAAGTTCTTTGTTGATCAAAACAGCTTCCCGCAAACCATTGATTTGTTAAAGACACGTTCTGCCCCCATTGGTGTTGAGCTTGTGGTAGGCGATATTAAAACACTAGACATTACTGATGCGAATTTGTTTGCCGTGTTTGTGCAAAATCCGAATAGCGATGGCGCGATTCACGACTATACAGCATTTAATGCTGCGGCCCATGAGAAAGATGTATTTGTGGTAATGGCTGCTGATATCCTGAGCTTAGTGCTATTGAAATCACCAGGCGAAATGGGTGCCGATGTGGTAGTAGGTTCAACGCAACGTTTTGGTGTACCGATGGGTTTTGGTGGGCCTCATGCTGCCTACTTCGCTACTAAAGATGATTTCAAGCGTCAGATGCCTGGTCGTATCATTGGTGCTTCTATTGATGCATCAGGTAACCCGGGTTATCGTATGGCCTTGCAAACACGCGAACAACACATTCGCAGAGAGAAGGCCACATCCAATATATGTACAGCACAAGTGTTGTTGTCGGTAATGGCAGGTATGTATGGTGTTTATCACGGCCCGGAAGGTTTAAAGAAAATAGCAGGCCGTGTTCATGGTTTGACTAAAAACCTTGCAGCGGGTGTTGAAGCGCTGGGTTACAAACAAGTGAATGAAAACTATTTTGATACCTTAAAAATTGCTGTTGCTGATAAGAAAGCAATTGAGAAAGAAGCAGTGAAGCATGAGGTGAACCTACGCTACCATGCCGACAATTTCGTAGGCATTTCTATTGATGAAACAACATCGCAAAGCGATGTTGAAACCCTGCTTCAGATTTTCGCAACAGTTGCGGGTCTTCCCCTCTCCCAGGGGAGAGGGGTGTCCGAAGGACGGGGTGAGGCCTGGCCTGCATCTTTAGTACGCACTTCTTCATTCATGACGCACCCTGTGTTCTCCTCACATCATTCAGAGCATGAGATGTTGCGTTATATTAAGCGTTTGGAGAATAAAGATTTATCGATGGTGCATTCTATGATTTCACTAGGCTCATGCACGATGAAGTTGAATGCCACCACAGAAATGATTCCCGTTACCTGGCCAGAGTTTGGCAACATCCATCCTTTTGCACCCGCTGACCAAACTTTAGGCTATCAGGAGTTGACAAGCAATCTTGAAGCTTGGTTAAAAGAAATTACAGGTTTTACAGGAGTTTCTCTTCAGCCCAACAGTGGTGCACAAGGTGAATATGCCGGCTTGATGGTTATTCGTGCTTACCACCAAAACCGTGGCGATCACCACAGAAATATTGCTTTGATACCTTCATCAGCCCACGGTACTAACCCTGCCAGCGCAGTAATGGCGGGCATGGAAGTAGTGGTAACCAAATCAGATGAAGAAGGTAAAGTAGATGTAGCCGATTTAAAAGCTAAGGCAGAACAATACAAAGATCGTCTTTCATGTTTGATGGTAACCTATCCATCAACGCACGGGGTATTCGAAGAAGCGATTACAGAAATATGCGAGATCATTCATCAGTATGGTGGTCTTGTTTATATGGATGGTGCCAACATGAATGCGCAGGTAGGCTTAACATCACCAGCCAACATCGGTGCCGATGTTTGTCACCTGAACCTTCATAAAACCTTCTGCATTCCTCATGGTGGAGGTGGACCTGGCATGGGTCCGATCTGCTGCAACGATAAGTTAAAAGATTTCTTACCAGGTCACATTTCTCATGGTGGAGGTGGACCTGGCATGGGGCCGACCTGCTGCAACGATAAGCTAAAAGATTTCTTACCAGGTCAGGCCGTGGTGAAGACTGGTGGATCACAAGCCATCAGTGCTGTGTCTGCAGCACCGTGGGGTAGTGCCAGCATCCTTACGATATCCTATGCTTATATCGCCATGATGGGTGGTGATGGTTTAACCAACGCAACTAAATATGCGATCTTAAATGCCAACTACATTAAGGAGCGTTTGAACGGCCACTATAAAATTTTATATACAGGCACTAACGGTCGTGCAGCACACGAAATGATTGTGGATTGCCGCGATTTTAAAAAAGCGGGTGTTGAGGTAGAAGATATTGCCAAGCGTTTGATGGACTATGGATTTCATGCGCCAACAGTGTCTTTCCCGGTAGCGGGTACCTTGATGATAGAGCCAACTGAAAGCGAACCTAAAGAAGAGCTGGATCGCTTCGTAGATGCCTTGATCGAAATCAGAAACGAAATTCGTGAAATCGAAGAAGGCAAATATTCTAAAGAAGAAAACGTATTGAAGCATGCACCTCATACAGCTGCTGTTATTACAGCTGATGAGTGGACAAGACCATACAGCAGACAAAAGGCAGCTTATCCGCTGGCTTTTGTAAAAGGCATGAAGTTCTGGCCAAGCGTAAGTCGTGTAGACAATGCATACGGGGACAGAAATCTTGTATGTAGCTGTTTGCCTATTGAAGAATATGCCAATGCAGAAGCTTAACATGATTAATTTTACGACAAATACAACAGAGCCATTTCCTTTCAGGAGATGGCTCTTGTTCTTTTTTCTGATTCTATTTATCTCAACGGTAGGCTATGCGCAACCAAGGAAGCAGGCCATTTATCAGGGTTTCCCCTCTTTAGTGTGGCCTAAACTTTACAGCATTCAGTTTATACCCAATGCCGAAGATTTTGAAGGTCTGGATAAACCGGTTTTTAATGAGGTAGTAAGGGCACTGAATGGGAAAGAGGTAACTCTGCCTGGCTATTTAGTTCCTTTTGAAGGTGGCGCATTAAAATCAAATCACTTTATGTTATCGTCATTGCCTATCAATGTTTGTTTCTTTTGTGGTGGAGGCGGTCCTGAAACAGTGGTAGAAATATTTGCTGTTAATCAAGTTACTTACACTGAGAAACCTGTTGAAATTAAAGGCAAGCTTTTTTTGAATGATAAAAACCCCGGTCAGATGATTTACGTATTGACCAGTGCTGAATTTTTGGGCGAAATTGAGTAATACCTTACTCAGGAAAAGCGGCTACTGTAAATCAGGTATTGCATCCGTATTTTTTATTGCCGACCTTAGATGATTAACGAATCTGATGAAGATTCTCAACGCTTTAATCACTATGAGGTATCTCTACATGCTTTATGTTTTCTGTTTTTTGGCTTGCTCCAATACAGTTTTGGCACAGGACTGGCAGTCAACGTACAATTCGGCACTTCAAGCCTATAATAATGAGGATTATCAAAACTCCCTTAATGCTTCCGTTAACGCATATACCCTGATAAAAGGTAAGGATACTAAAAGTACCGCCTATACACTCCAACTGATTACTGCAAATTATTCAGCCTTGAGTAATGCCAATGAAGCCTTACCTTATGCTGAAGAAGAGGTTGCTGCTTTTTTGCAATTAGAAGGTGCACAAAGTAAAAACTATGCAGACGCCTTACAGAAACAAATCTCCTTTCTCTTTACAGCTAATAAAATAGATGAGGCTTACGCTAAAAGTGATCTCGTTTTAAAAACAGTAGCGACTGCGTATGGTTCATCAAGTTATGAGTATGCGGTGCAACTTTCGCTGATAGGCCAAATCAATGCGTCTAAAAAAGATTTTGTAAAAGCACAAACCTATTTTAATCAGGCAACAGCCTTATTGGAAAAAATACCGGAGGGTGGTGATGACTTGATCACAGTGCTGATTTCTTCAGCCGACCTTGACCGTGCAAGTGGTGCCACACAAGCAGCTGAACAGAAATACAAAAAAGTTTTAGCCATACTGGAACAAAATGATCTTAAAGAGGATCCTCGTTATCAGCAAGTAAAAACGAACCTCAATCAATTAATGGTAGCTGGTAGTAACACCAGTGCAATGGCAACGCTGGTGTCGGATGGTTCTCAGGATGCCAGGGTATTAGCGCAAGCACATTTGAAACTGGCCATTGACTTTCAGCAAAAGGGTGATGCTACTAAGGCATTTGAAAATTACACATTAGCAAAGAAAGCCGTGACAGATGGCAGCCTGGAGGATAAACTCACTTTCTCCATTTATTTAAACGCGGCAAGGTATGCGCTTGAAAAAAATAAATTTGAGGAGGCTAAGCTGGATATCGATAAATTAAAAACACTGAACCAGAAATTATTTAATGTTAAAGATACCGAGTATAGCATCGCGATGCTCGCAACAGCAGATTACCTTCTTCAAACACAACAAACAGCAGAAGCGAACAAATCTTACACAAGCGTTATCAATATTTTAAAGCAGGTAACAAGCTTGCCTCCACCAAGTCTCTTGCTTAATTCTGCAAAACAATTACTGAATGTACATCAGCCTGCCTTAGCACAGGCGTTAATACTCCCGCTAACTAATGCCAAAGATCTGCAGGAGAAAGACTTTATCTCAACCAGTATTCTGTACAGCGAAGCATTGCAACAGAATGGAAGGGCACAAGAGGCCATGCTCTATTTAAAAAATTTGATACAGACATCGGCTAATAATCTAACAGTTGCATGCCAGATTCAGTTAGCCGAAATTCAAAGAAGGTCGGGTTTGTGGAATGATGCCTTAACCACACTAAAGGCCATTCAAATCCCGAAAGAGTCAAGCCGGTTTTCTGGCGAAGTTGAATTTCAAAAGGCCAGACTTCATCAGTTGCTTGGACAATACCGGGAGGCAGAGCAAGCTTACCGATTAGCAGTACAACACAGTAAGGCAGTAAGTGATATTGATTTATTGCACCAGATTAACAACTCGTTGGCTACCTTTTTCACGACAATCGGCAATTATGAAGCAGCCGAAAAATTATGTGAAGAATTGCTGGCGGATAAATCACTTAGTGAAAATTTCCGCGTTACTGTTTTTCAAAACCTGGCTACCATCTATCAACAAACATTGCGTTTTGATCAGGCGCAGACCTTATTGGAACAGGTGGTTAGAGAAGATGCAAATCGTTTAGGGGAAAATGATCCAGACTATGCACTCTCACTTCAAAACCTGGCTACTGTTTACCAACGAACAGGTGCCAGTCAGAAGGCTGCAGACGTATATGCCAAGGCCTTAGCCATAGATGCCAAATCAATAGGTAAAGAATCTTTATCGTACGCGACAAAGGCAGCCAACCTCGGTGTAGTGCAGATGGAGCTTGGTCTTATGGACAAGGCATTACAAAATCTTCAAACAGCCTTAGCTATTCGCGAACGCATTTTGGGCAAGGAACATCCTGATTATGTTTTTAATGAATACAACATTGCTGTCCTCTATCAAAGGCAGCAAAAGAATGATCTAGCATTGCCCTTATATAATCATGTGTCGAAGTTTTACATTAATCAGATAAAGGAATTATTCCCGGCCTTAAGTGAAAAGGAGAAGATTGCTTACTATAACAAAATCAGTGAAGTGATTCATGCTTATCTGGATTATGTATTAGATCAGCAACAACCCAGTGCAGCACTACTTTCCGATTTACTTAATTTCCGATTGGCTACGAAGGCGTTGTTACTCAATTCATCAACCAAAATAAGGCAACAAATATTGGCAGGAGATGATCAAACCTTGAAACAACAATTTACTGAGTGGCTACAAACAAAAGAAGCGCTTGGTAAATGGTACACACAAAATTTAGAAGCAAGAAATCTTAACAAGCCATTGATCGAAAACCTTCAACTACGTGCAAATGAATTAGAGAAGCAAATGGGCAGCAGGTCTTCCTTATTTTCAGATGCTTCAGTCAATGAAATAAATACCTGGCAACAAATAAATGCCAAACTTAAACCAAATGAGGCTGCTATTGAAATGATACGTTTACGCCTTAACTATAAAAACGATTCAGTAATATATGCAGCCTTGGTTATCAAGCCAGGATGGCAGGAACCTAAGCTCGTCTTGTTTGCGAACGGACTTCAAATGGAAGACAAAGAATTTAAATACTACAGAAATGCCACTCGCTTTAATTTACTGAATGAACGTTCATACAGAATGTTCTGGCAGCCTATAGAAAAAGTATTGGCTGGAGTAACCAACATTTATTTCTCAGCTGACGGAGTTTATAACAAGGTGAACATGGCTTCGCTTTATAATACTGATACAAAACAGTATTTGATTGATCAATACTCTTTTGCTTTACTTAGTAATTTGAAAGAACTAGGGGGCAGAGGAGAAACAAAAACGATAACAAAACAAGCCACCTTACTTGGTGCACCTGATTTTGGTAATACAAATAATGATTCAGGTGGTGAGTCCAAATTCCGCACCATGGTGGGAATGGCTTTCGAGGCACTACCCGGTACAAAAACAGAGGTAGAAAGGATATCAACATTACTTAAAACACAGCAGTGGAGTGTAAAACAATTACTGGCACAAGAGGCTACCGAAGAAAAACTGAAAAACACTAAGCATGAAGGTGTTCTGCATATTGCCACGCACGGCTTTTTTGTGGCTGACGGAGAACAGGACGAGCAGGTAATGTTTACTGGAGATCCCGCCAATGCAACGAGTAATCCTTTATTGCGTTCAGGCTTAGTGCTGACAGGCGCTGGCAAACCTTCATCTACATCCGGTGCAGGAGAAGACGGTATACTCACGGCTTATGAAGCTATGACCTTACCACTGGATAAAACTGACATTGTGATTTTATCGGCTTGCGAAACCGGGCAGGGAGAAATCAGAAATGGCGAAGGCGTATACGGCTTGCAAAGAGCCATTATGCTGGCAGGTGCAAATCATTTACTCATGAGCTTGTGGAAAGTAGATGATAATGCAACTCAGGAGCTTATGGAAGAATTTTACAAACAATGGATGCAAGGCAATGATATGATTCAATCTTTTCGCAATGCACAATTGTTAATTAAAAAGAAATATGAAATGCCCCAATATTGGGCAGGTTTTGTAATGGTTGGTATTTAATCTTTGATGTATGAAGTGGCTATATAAATACTTTGCGACAAGCGCAAATGATTTTTTGAGTCATTCCATGCCAGCGTGTCGAAATGCCATTTAGGCATGCAGGCATGTGACCTTAAATAAAATTATAAACACATGAAAAGTAAGGTATTGTTTGTGGCACTTTGTTTTTTTGCACAATACGCATTTTCTCAAGCTGTACAGGAACGGAAAATAATTCCCATAGTCAGTTCGGATAAGTATATGGAGTTTGCCCCAACCATCAGTGCAGATGGGCGCACTTTAATATTTGAGTCTGATCAAAATGCAAAAAAAGGATGGGAATTGATGGAGAGCATATTAGATAGTGCAGGTAACTGGAGTGTTCCTGCTCCCATTAAATCCATTAATGAAAAATGCGCCTTCCTCGCTGGCCCTAGCATCAGCTATGATGGTAATACTTTGTATTACACTGCTTTTATTGAAGGTGTTTCGCAAAGCGAAGATATCTACTACTCAAAAAGAATTAATGAGAAGGAGTGGGGTGAACCTATTCGACTCGAAGGACCTGTCAACACAGATGAAGAGTATGAAGGCTTTCCTTCCATTGCAGCAGATGGAAACACACTTTATTTTATACGACTGAATAACGACAATCCTTATGATAAAAAATCGAAAGAAAATTGTTTCACGATTTACGCGTCCACTAAGAACATAGACGATACCTGGGGCGAACCTCAGGCCCTCCCTGCAGCCATTAATAGTGGTTGTGAAAGAGATCCAAGAATAATGGCAGATAACCGTACACTCATTTTCTCTTCGGTGCGTCCGGGTGGGAAGGGTAAGTATGATTTATTCCAATCGCGTAAGCAGGCAGATGGCAGCTGGTCTGAAGCGGTTCCATTAGATTTTATTAACTCAGCAGACAATGACCAGTCTCCCTGCATTGCGGCCTCAGGAGATGTTATGTATTTCTACAGCCAAAAGGATATTTATTCTATTGGTATTCCAATAGAGTACAGGCAGTCTATTAACGTTACGGTGTATGGTATAATAAAAGATGCATCAACTGGGCAGCCTGTAGTAGCTGAGGTAATTGTAAAAAATCAGAATACAGGAGAGCAATTTTCATCTTTCAGTAATGCGCAGAATGGTGAATACAATTTGGTATTAAATGGAGGTCAGGCTTATACGGTAGAATTTTATAATGAAAACTATCTTGCTCAGGTGATTGATTTTGATTTAACAAAGCAGGAAAAGTTTGCAACCTTCAAACGAAATATTGATTTGCAAAATACGTATCAGCTAAATCTTTCTGTTTATGATAGTGATATAAAGGCTGGTGTAGATGCTTATGTAAGTGTTGTAAGTAGCAGGGGTGAGTCAATTTTTGCGGATACACTTCGGAAAGCGCAAGGTAAATTACTACTCACGCTAAAAGCACCTTTTGATTATGTGATTACTGCAACAGGCAAAAAATATCCTGAAGCATCTAAGGTAACATGGAAATTTAATTCAAGAACCACTAAGTCACTCATGGAGCAAGTGATGAACCTGAGTTATGAAAAAGTTAAGATGACCACCGATGTAACCAGCATAACTACAAAACAGAAAGTAAAGAAAACGATTTACTATAATAACGCTAATGTTGATGAGGTAATTATAGCTGAAGCAGGTGAGACAGTTTTACTCAGAAAAGGTGACCGTTATCAGGTAGTGACCAGCAGTGATAAAGGCTTTTTCTTTTCTTCTGTATCCATTGTGGCAGGCGAGGGCGAATCAGACGGCATGGGCGGTTATAAATTAGCCATGCAGGTAATTCCTGTAGAAGTGGGTGCACAACTAACATTGAAGAATATAACCTTTGCTTCCAATTCAGCCGAACTTGATAATTCATCTTATGTAGAACTGGATCGGGTGGTGGATTTTCTAAAGGTGAATCCAAATATCAGTATTGAGATAGCTGCCCATACTGATGACGTTGGTGCCGATGAATATAACCTCAGGCTTTCTGAACGCAGAGCCTATACTGTACTTCGTTATCTGTCTTCCAAAGGAGCAAAAGCCAGTAGCTTAAAACCTGTTGGCTTAGGTGAAAGTGTTCCTAAACTAGCCAACACCAGTGAAGAGAACCGTATGGAGAACAGAAGGGTTGAACTGAAGATTTTAAAAATTTCGTAAGTGGTTTTTAAAGGTATGCGTACTTTAGAAAATTTTTTTATTCTCTTACTTTGTTTTGTTTCAAGCAGCTCGTATGCCCAGCATGACATAGCACTTAAGGAATTGGTGCAGGCTGAATGGAGTTTTATTAATCTTGCTAAAGAAACGAACACACGTGATGCTTTTCTGGCACAGTTCACGGATGAGACTATTGTTTTTGGCGAAGGACCGGTTATTGCAAAACGTGTATATGAAAATCAGCAACCCAACAATGGTTGGCTCAAGTGGGAACCTGTGTTTTCTGATCTGGCACAATCCGCTGATTTTGGTTACAACACTGGGCCATGGGAATATAGAATTAACAAAACGGACGAGAAGGCTGTAGCCTTTGGCGAATTTGTTTCTTTCTGGAAGAAGCAGGCAGATGGAAAATGGAAGTTGTTGATTGACATTGGCATAGAGCATCCTCAAACTGCGCAGACAGCAACTTGGAAATCTTCGGCAATTGATTTTGAAAAAGTTGCGAATGAATTAAAAGACATCAAACAACTTGAAAAAATCGAGCAGAATTTTGTTGAAGCACTGGCCTTTGCGAAATCTCCGGCTTACCAGAAGATGTTGTCACGCGAAGCAAGGCTTTACCGGCCAGGTAAAGAACCAATGATAAATAACGAAGTAATCATCAATTACATTAATACAGAGTTACCTATTTCATTTACCAAAGCAGGACAACAACTTTCCTCAAGTGGCGACCTGGGCTATGTGTATGGCACAGCTGTAGTGCAGCTCACAGGTGGCCAAACCAAAGCAGCCAATTATCTTCATGTCTGGAAACAGGAAGAGGGCCACGGCTGGAGATTGGTGCTTGATCTTGTAACGTATAAGTGATTCGTTCTTCGTTCTTCGTTGTTGGTTGTTCGTTATTCGTTAGTAATTTGAGGTATTCATAACTTACTACTTCTATTATCACCAACAACGAATAACGAACAACTATCAACAACACTAAAGCCCTTTAGCATCAATTAAAAAAGTCAGCGCGGCCATTGCAGCTGCACCTAATTCTAATTCACGCTTGCTGACTTTATCAAAGGTATCTTCTTGGGTGTGATGATAATCGAAGTAACGTTGTGAGTCAGGTAAATACCCAAACAACGGAACACCTAGTGGTGCCAAAGGCCCGATATCAGCGCCACCACCCTTGCCATTGAAATCAGTTAACCCATAAGGCTCTAATAAGGGCTTCCAGCTTTTTACTTTGTTTTCAACTTCTTCTGTGGCACTCATGGTAAAACCTCTTGGGGTGAAACCACCGCGGTCGCTTTCCATCGCTGCTACATGTTTCTCATTGGTATTCTTCTTTAGTTCAACCTGTCTTGCATATTCAATACCCCCACGAAGTCCATTTTCCTCATTCATATACATTACCGCGCGTATGGTTTTCTTCGGCTTATATCCCATAGCTTTAAAAATGCGCAATACTTCAATGGCCTGTACGCAACCACTGCCATCATCATGTGCGCCTTCACCCACATCCCATGAGTCCAGGTGTCCGCTAACAACTATTATTTCGTTAGGACTTTCTGTTCCGCGTAACTCACCAATCACATTAAAAGAAGGGGCATCTGGTAAAATTTCACAATTGGTTTCAAGATATACTTGTAAGTCTTTTTCTTCTTTCAGCAACTGACTCAATAAATCTGCATGCCTTGTACTAATGGCCACTCCTGGGATTTTGCCAACATTAGGTGCATAACGCAAACCACCTGTGTGTGCATAGTCTTCGGGGTTAGATCCCATGGAACGAACAATGGCAGCCACAGCCCCATACTTCGCGGCTTCACTCGGGCCGGCACCACGTTGGTTAACTGCACCACCATAAGCAGCAAAAGTCTGAATAAGTGTTGGGTCCATCGGTCTGTTAAAAAAAACAATCTTGCCCTTCACACCTTTTTCGCCAAGTGTTTTTAACTCTTCGAAATCTTTTACTTCTACGATTGATGCAGTAATGCCTTGTAAGCCTGTTCCTACAGAACCACCGAGTGCCAGTATATTTACATCAACAGCTCCTCTTTTTTTAGTAAGTATTTTTGCAATTTCTTTCTTGCCTCTTACCCAATGCGGAACCATTACTGGTTGCAACCACACTGAATCAAAGCCAAGCGCTTTCATGGTATGTCTGCTCCATTCTACGGCAGCAGCAGCATTTGGCGAGCCACTTAAGCGTGCCGGTGCTTTTGTAGTTAACTCACGAAGCATTTCATAGGACTGCCCTTTGGCCAGCGCTTCATCATAAATTTTTTTGATCGTGACTTCGTCAGCGCTTTGTGCATGAGCCGCAAATGCATAAGTGAAAACAAATAGCAGAATAAAGATTTTTTTCATGGCTAATTATTGATGAGTTTGGCGTTTTTTAAAATATAAATATGATGATCAGGATCAGTTTCATTTAAAACAATAATTCCCTCCATTACAATTTGCTTTGTGCTGAACTTTACTTTCTCGGTGGTTTCGACTTCTACTACGGTTTCTGGTCCGGCAGCACCACAGAAATAACAGAGATTAAAGGGTAAAGACGACAACATGAATTTGCCCGTGCCGCCTACTTCATCTAAAGGAATAACATAACCTTTAATGCTTACCTTTTTACCATTAAAGCTTTTTAGATATTTACTAAAAATGGGTAGCTCGACATCATACCCATGTTGATCTTTTGAATTTTTAAAACTTACCTGCGCCAGGGTATGCCAAAAGTTTTCCGTTTGAGCACAAACTGTTTCCCCAGCAAAAAAGACTAAAAAGAACAGAAACACGCGCATAACCGAAAAGTAGGCAGAAATTTCTGATTGACTTTATTTTTTTGATAAAAGGACAAATGAACTAATAAAGTGCTTTCAAACGTTTGAAATGAGTATACGATCAGTGAACTTTGAACCATAAATGAATGTCGCTTAGGCTTAACTAAACGACATCAACCATAAATCAGCTAAAGCCATGTCATTCTTATTTGAATCATTTGCAGACTGGAAAAAATACGCAGAAGAAAAAAAACTTTCCTTGCATGAAGTAGTGCTGGAATATGAGCGCGACCAGAAGGGAAGGAATAAAGAACAGATTATGGAGGGCCTTGCCAAAGCCTGGGCGGTAATGAAAGATGCAGTACACACCGGTCTTACCGAGGAAATGACTTCGCGCTCCGGTATGATTAATAATGGAGCAAAAAAAGTATACAATTATCAAACCCCCGTGCTTTCAAAAGAATTTCAAAAGTTGATTTCGCGGGCACTCGCTGCCAAGGAAGTTAATTCTTGTATGGGTAGGGTTGTGGCTGCGCCTACGGCCGGAGCGAGTGGTATTATGCCTGGTGTGCTGGTAACACTACAGGAAATTCATCAAGTAGATGATCAAAAAATTTTAGAGGCCATGTTATTGGCAGCTGGCATTGCGTTAATCATGGAACAGAAAGCATCCATAGCTGGTGCCGTTGGTGGTTGTCAGGCAGAAACAGGTACTGCGGCAGCGATGGGATCGGGGGCCATAGTTTATTGTTTAGGTGGTAATACCGATCAAATTTTTAATGCAGTGGCCATTACGGTGCAATGCATGTTAGGTCTTGTGTGCGATCCAGTTGCAGGTTTAGTAGAAATACCTTGCGTGGTGCGCAATGCCAGTGCCGCAGCCATTGCCAATAGTTCTGCGCAAATTGGTTTGGCGAATGTGAGTAGTGTTATTCCGGTGGATGAAGTAATTGAAGCCATGGGTGAAATTGGCGCGAGCATGGAAACGCGTTATAAAGAAACAGCGCTGGGTGGTTTAGCGGCCACAAAAACAGGGCAGGCAATTGCAAAACGTGTACTAATCCGTGACATAGAAATTTTACCAGACGAAGGTAGTTAGCATTGTAGTCCACCAACGAATAACGATCAACTAACAACGAACAACCAACCTTTTACATCAACCAGTCCTTTACCAGATCAAAAAAATAGTAAACGCCTACAGTAAAAACACTCGACCAAAAACAGGCGCTGATAAACATGTACAAGAGTAGTTTATCTTTCGGGCTGCCAAAACTGATGGCAACAATAGAGCCTCCAATGGGTGTAAGTAACAAAGGAGTTAAAAAGGCGGTGCCTGCAATGCCATACTTTCTCCAAATGGTAATGAAACGTTTGTTGCGATCCGAAAATCTTTTCCTGTTGGGTGATAAGCGATTGATAACATTAATGCGAATCCAGTCACCGGCAAAAGCAAAAGCGGTTACAACCGTCATCATACCTGCAACAGTAGCAATAATGGTAGTGAATAAATTCAGTTTCAATGCGTAGCCTCCAAGTGGCCCGAAAAAGAATTTTAACATACTCGGCAGGTACACACCCGAAATGGCCTTCAGAATTTCTTCCCACATAATCTATAATTTTTCCCCGAAGCAAAGATCTCCGGCATCACCGAGGCCAGGCACAATGTACGATTGTTGGTTAAGTGTCTCGTCTTGGGCAAAAGTCCAAATCGAATAATTTACTTTTAAATGGTCTGCTACAAATTGTATGCCTTGAGGAGAGGCTATTAAAGAAGCAATGTGAATATGTGATGGTTTTCCATGTTTAAGCAAGGCCTCCACACTTCTCACAAAGGATTTGCCGGTTGCCAGCATAGGGTCTATTAAAATGACTATACGATCCTGTAAACCGGGTGTGGCCAGATAATCGAGTTGTATGGTAATCTCATCTTCCTCTTTACGGTAGGCTCCGATAAAACCACAATCGCTTTCTTCAAAATAATGCTGGAAGCCATTAAAATATGGTAGCCCCGCTCTTAAAACTGTAACCAGCACTGGTTTTTCCTTTAGAAAATGAGAAGAGGTTTTACCTAAAGGTGTTTGCACCAATGCGGGCTCATATGGCAATTTCTTTGAAATCTCATAGGCCATAATTTCTCCGAGTTTTTCCACATTGTTGCGAAACCTCGTTCTATCCTTTTGTAATACCGGATCGCGCAAAGCACGCAGGAAGTGATTAGCGACAGAATTGACAGAACCTAAGTTAAAAAGCATGAAGAATTTTTTTCTCTCCAAAATTTAGGATAAAGTTGCCGAATGACAGCAAAGAACCCAAAAAATAAAAAGAAGGCCAGCCAAGACTTCTCTTTACTGAAGCAATTGTGTCAAATACAGGCACCTTCTGGTGAAGAAGCAGCCATGACCAGCTTTTTACTCGCTTACATTAAAAAGGAAAAGAAAAATTGGAAAGTAAAACCCCAGATTTTTCATGGTGCTGATTTTCAGGATTGCATCATACTAAAATTTGGCAAGCCTCGCACTGCCATTTTTGCACACATAGACAGTATCGGCTTTACGGTTCGCTACTTTAATCAACTTCTTCCTATTGGGAGTCCTGATGCAGAGGGTGGAACCAAATTGGTAGGTGAAGACAGCCTTGGAAAGATTGAGTGTGAGCTGATGTTTGATCACGAACAACATGCGTTATATAATTTTGGCAGAGCGATTGATCGGGGTACTTCGCTTACCTATAAAATTGATTTTAAAGAAACAGCCACCACTATTCAAACAGCTTATCTGGATAACCGCTTGGGTGTTTACAATGCACTGAAAGTAGCAGAAACGTTAAAAAATGGTGTAATTGTTTTTAGCTGCTGGGAGGAACACGGAGGCGGATCAGTACCTTATCTTGCTAAATTCATCTATGAAAAATGGAAAGTAAAGCAAGCCTTGGTTTCGGATATAACTTGGGCAACCGATGGTGTTTCTCTAGGAGGTGGAGTAGCCATTTCTATGCGCGACAGAAATATCCCCAGGAAAAGTTTTATTAAAAAAATTATAGGCCTGGCTCAAAAAAATAAAATTGCACATCAATTAGAGGTAGAAGGTGTTGGCTCCAGTGATGGGCGCGAGTTACAAGTATCACCCTACCCTTTCGATTGGTGTTTTGTTGGGGCCCCCGAGCAATATCCGCATACACCACATGAAAGAGTACACAAAGATGATATTGCCAGCATGATTGCGTTGTATTCAGTGTTAATGCAACAACTTTAGCTTCGAGCTTCGAGCTTCGAGCTTCGAGTTTCGCGTATCTATTTTGTGCTATATTTGCGCCCTCATTTCTGAAATTGCGATGAAGGTAAAAGACTTAGAATTCAGAGAATTTATATCAGCTGAAAAGGTAGAGCAGAAGGTTAAAGCCCTGGCAACCAAAGTGAATGAAGATTATCAGGACAAAACACCCCTGATACTTCCTATACTGAATGGCTCCTTTATTTTTGCCTCAGATCTGGTAAAAGAGCTGAGTATTCCTTGCAGAGTTTCCTTTGTAAAGGTTAGTTCATACAATGGAACACAAAGCACAGGACAATTAAAAACACTTTTAGGCCTGGAAGAAAGTCTGTTTAATCAGCACATCTTAATTGTCGAAGACATTGTTGATACAGGGCTTACCCTTCAAAAAATAATAGAAGAATTAAGAGGGTTGGGTACTAAATCGGTAGAGGTAGTCGCCTTATTAAGAAAGAAACCGGCACGAGAAAAAAATATCGATGTAAAGTATGTAGGCTTCGATATTGATGAAGAATTTGTGCTTGGTTATGGACTGGATTACGATGGTTTTGGTCGTAATACCAAAGAGATATATCAATCAGCTGGTTAATAACAGATCCTTGATATTGGCTATTTTTCAAATTGATCCTTACATTGCATCCCTTTAACATATTCCAGGCATGATTAACATGGTAATCTTCGGCCCTCCCGGGGCAGGTAAAGGAACTCAGAGCGAGAAGCTTATCCAGCAATATGGCTTTGTACACATATCTACAGGCGATTTGTTTCGCTGGCATACAAAAAACGATACTGCCTTGGGTAAACGTGTTAAAGAAATTATGAACAGCGGTGCTCTTGTCCCAGACGAGATTACCATCTCTATGCTAAAAGAGGAACTAGATAAAAATCCGAACGCAAAAGGATTTTTGTTTGATGGTTTTCCAAGAACCGTTGCTCAGGCGGAAGCCCTTGATCGCTTCATGAAAGATAACAATACGGCTATCCATCATGTGGTGGCACTTGATGTAACAGAACAAGAAGTACGCACACGTATCGCCAAGCGTAAATTAGTGGATAACCGTGCAGATGATGAAGAAGAAAAACTCAACAAACGCATTGATGAGTACTTCAACAAAACAGTGCACGTACTGCCTTACTATAAAAACCAAAACCGTTTAGTTACGGTAAATGGTATTGGCAATATTGACGAAATCTTCAACAATATTTGTAAGGTCATTAATAAGTAATTCCAAATTCAATATTTCAAATTCAAAATTTGAGATGTTTAATTCAAAATTTTGAATTTTAAAAGCAGACTAAGTTTAAAGTTAACCTGTTTTGTAACTTTATGAAATGAACGTTGCGTCTGAATGATGTGTTCTTTAGCAACCATTTGTCAGATACACTTATTCATTGCTAGATTCCTTCAAATCGTAAATCGTAAATCTAAAATTTTAAATATTAAATGGCCGCACCCAACTTTATCGACTACGTAAAATTCTGCTCCCGTTCAGGAGCAGGTGGTGCTGGTTATTTGCATTTTAACAGGGAAAAACATTTACAACATGGCGGTCCTGATGGTGGCGATGGCGGAAGAGGCGGTCATGTTATTTTAAAAGGGTCCTCTAACGTTTGGACTTTACTCCACCTGAAATACCGCAAGCACATTATTGCAGAAGCTGGTGAGCGTGGGGGTATGCAGGATTGTACAGGTGCCTCAGGCAAGGATGAAATTCTGGAAGTGCCCTTAGGCACAGTGGCCAGAAAAGCAGATACCGGTGAAATCGTTTGCGAAATAACTGAAGACGGTCAGGAAGTAATTCTAACACCCGGAGGTAGAGGCGGAAAAGGCAATGCCTTTTTTGCAACATCAACAAACCGCGCTCCTGACTACGCACAACCTGGTGAACCAGGCATTGAGGAGTGGATTGTTTTAGAATTAAAGCTGTTGGCTGACGTGGGTTTAGTAGGCTTTCCCAACGCAGGCAAATCAACACTATTGTCGGTAGTTTCTGCGGCCAAACCAAAAATTGCTGACTACGCCTTTACTACACTAACACCCAACTTAGGTGTTGTCGCATACCGCGATGATAAGTCCTTTGTGATGGCCGATATTCCAGGAATTATTGAGGGGGCAGCCGAAGGAAAAGGTTTAGGTATCCGCTTCTTACGACATATTGAACGCAATTCAGTTTTACTATTCATGATTCCAGCTGATGCCAAAGACATCAAAAAGGAATATGAGATTTTGCTCAACGAATTGAAAAAATACAATCCTGAATTGCTGGACAAAAAGCGTTTACTAGCTATTTCAAAATCAGACATGCTGGATGAGGAGTTGCTAAGCGAAATGAAGCGCGAAGTTCCAACAGATATCCCCTCAGTATTTATTTCAGCAGCTACCCAGCAAGGCATCACCGAATTAAAAGACCTGATCTGGAGAAATCTCCACTAATTAAACTTCAATGTCCTTTAGTTAAGCATCCGTATTCATCCTCTCCTCTGGAGAGGACAGGAGGTGAGGCTAATTTGAAATTATAGTCCAGACTATGTCAATGTGTCATTTATGGGTATTTGGCAGAATTGTTGACATTTGCGCTTTGATTGATCTACAGACATGGAAAATACGAACGATATCGAGAAGGAAGTTGAGAAAAATGAGGCAGCAACTGCTGAAAGCCCGATTACAGAAGCAGCTCAGGTGGATGAATTGAAAAAAGTGCAGGACGAACTGGCAGAGGCTAAGGACAAATATTTGCGCCTGTATTCTGAATTCGAAAATTTCCGCAGACGTACGGCCAAGGAAAAAATAGACATGATTCAGTCGGCCAACGAGGGGCTACTGAAAAACCTTCTTCCGGTTATGGATGATTTCGAGAGAGCTGAGAAAGCTTTCAGAGATATGAACACAAAGGAAGCAGAGGGTTTTCTGTTGATTTTTAATAAGTACAAAAAGATATTAGAGCAATCTGGTGCCAAAGTGTTGGAGTTAAAAGCTGGCGATGATTTCAATGCAGACACACAAGAAGCCATCACACAAATCCCTGCACCATCAGAGGAGTTAAAAGGTAAAGTAGTTGATGTTGTAGAGAAAGGGTATACGTTGAACGAAAAAGTAATACGTTTCGCAAAAGTAGTAGTGGGAAGCTAGAAGCTGGAGGCTGGAGGTTTGAAGCTGGAGGTTAGAGGTTCGAAGCTGGATGCTAGATTTTAGTACTATGATAAAATCATATAAGGATTTAGAAGTATATAATTTATCGTATCAGCTGGCGATGGAAATTTTTCAGCTTGCGAAAAAATTTCCTAAAGAGGAACTCTACTCGTTAAGCTCGCAATTAGTACGATCCTCCAGATCTATTAGCGCTAATATTGTAGAGGGTTGGGCAAAACGTGTTTATGAAAATAAATTTAAGGTTCACTTAATAGATGCATTGGGTTCAGCTACTGAGACTCAGAACTGGATACTTTTTGCTAAGGACTGTAATTACTTAACAACTGAGGAATTTAATTCCTTGAATGATAAACTTGAATTAATAGGAAAGATGTTAACGAAGCTGCATCAGAACTGGAAGACCATTCCAGCTTCCAGCATCTAGCTTCCAGCATCCAACATCGAAAAAGAATGAGCAAAAGAGATTATTACGAAATATTAGGCGTTGCCAAGAATGCCACCGCTGATGAGATAAAGAAAGCTTATCGTAAAGTGGCTATTCAGTTTCACCCCGATAAAAATCCGGGTAATAAAGAAGCTGAAGAAAAATTCAAAGAAGCAGCTGAGGCATACGAGGTGCTGAGCAATCAGGAGAAGCGTGCAGCTGAGGCATACGAGGTGCTGAGCAATCAGGAGAAGCGTGCACAATACGATCGTTTTGGTCATGCCCGTTCAGGTGGCAATGGAGGCTATGGAGGCGGTCATATGAATATGGACGACATCTTCAGCCAGTTCGGAGATATTTTTGGTGGTGGAGGCGGAAGCCCTTTTGATAGTTTCTTTGGAGGTGGAGGCGGTGGTCGTCAGCGTCAGCGCAAAGGTTCAAACTTGCGTATTAAGCTGAAGTTGAACCTGGAAGAAATTGCCAATGGTGTTGAAAAGAAAATAAAAGTAAACCGCCTGGTACGTGCCGAAGGTGTTACGTTTAAAACATGCCCTACATGCCAGGGAACAGGCCAGATGCGCAAAGTGGTAAACACCATGTTAGGACAAATGGTGTCCACCTCTGCTTGTAATACATGTGGTGGTGCAGGACAAACAATAGACAAGCGTCCTGCTGGTGTAGACAGTTCCGGACTTACCACGAAAGAAGAAATTATATCTGTAAAAATTCCTGCAGGTGTGGCAGACGGCATGCAACTGTCCATGTCAGGTAAGGGAAATGATGCACCTGGTGGTGGTGTGCCTGGCGACTTATTAATTCTGATAGAAGAAACAGAAGACAAGAACCTGAAGCGCGATGGCAATAACCTGATTTACGATTTGCACATCAGCTTTATCGATGCGGCATTGGGTACCCATGTAGAAGTACCATCAGTAGGTGGTAAGGTGCGTATCAAAATTGAACCCGGTACACAGAGCGGTAAAATCCTACGTCTGAAAGGCAAGGGCTTGCGTGATGTAAACGGCTACGAAACAGGCGACCAGCTGATTTACGTTAACGTATGGACACCCAAAAAGCTGTCAGCCGATGAAAAGTCCAAACTGGAAGGCCTCAAAGACTCTGTTAACTTTCAGCCGCACCCGGATGCCAGCGAAAAGGGCTTTTTTGAGCGTATGAAAGAGTATTTTAACTAAAAAGATAAAAAATTAGCTGTACCGGCCTCAAACCGGTACACTTTCAATCATTGCACCGCGCGTTATCTCAAAAGCCCGTTTACGCCTAGCTTGTGGCTAGCAGCTTGTAGCTTGCGGCTAAAAAGAGTAATTATTGTATCATATCACATCACTTACCCACCTTCATTTTTGCGCTATTTTCGCTAAAAACTTACACAACGTAACCTTGGCTTCATATCCGCGTAACCATACCTTATGCACAAAAACTATTTCTTAACCCTTTTAGGGGTATTGCTGGCAGGGGTGGCCGTGGGGCAGGTTAGGAAGCAATTCGCAGTAGAAAATACTGATGCATGCGAGTCAATAAAACTTCATATCAAAGCCAATAGCGGCAATTGTTATATCAAACCAAGCCAAAATGCTGATATTCTGAATGTTTTCAGCAACCAGAGTGAAGAGGCTTTTTCACACAACTTCGTAAAAACCATTAACGGTAAAGTGTGTGAGGTTAAGCTTTCTTTGGAAGAGCTGAATCAGGAGGGTTTTAGCCAGAGCATATCTTCTCGTGTTTTCAGCGCATCCGAAACTAATGTCAGGGTTAATTCAAGCGGTGGGCAAAAGTTTTGGAAAATGTATCTGAGTGATACCAAACCCTATGCCCTGGAAATGAATTATGGTTTTGGAAATGCCAACGTAGACCTCTCAGGTCTGTCTATTAAAAAATTAAAAATCAACTCAGGTAGTGCCGATGTGAATGTAAGCTACCTGTCAGGTATAGAGAATCAGGTAGAAATGGACACCTTTTATGTAAAGGTAGACTTAGGTTCCGTTGACGTAAAGAACCTGAGCCTTGCTAAGACAAGATATCTTTTAGCTGATGTTGGCTTTGGTAACATGTCACTTGATTTCAGCGAGATGCCCAGCGTATCAAACACCATTAAAGGAAGTGTAGGAGCTGGTAACTTATTAATTACTTTGCCCAAAAACGATACACCTATTTTGGTTAAAATCCACGATAGCTGGCTTTGCAGCGTAAAAATACCTGCTGGCTTCAAAAAAATTGCTGAAAACACCTTTGCGTCAGCAACTTATACACAAGATTCCAAAGTAGCCCTTACTTTCGACCTGGATGTGTCTATGGGCAGTATCACTTTTAGATAAGAGAGCCGCTTATTAATTCCATTATTTCAAAAGACCCTGTAATTCTACAAAGGTTTTGAGCACTAATGCAGTGTAAAAAAAACCTGAAATCTGTGGAAGCACTTGTAGCAAAAGGTGTCACGAAGCGCTATGCCAATCATACAGCCCTCGATGACGTAAGCCTAACCATCCCATCTAAGAGTATTTATGGCCTGTTGGGTCCTAACGGAGCCGGTAAGACAACCTTCATTCGTATTGTTAATCAGATTATTAATTCTGATGCAGGCGATGTCAGTATTTTCGGTGAAAAGCTGAATGAGCGCCACATCGGTGTGATCGGTTACTTGCCCGAAGAGCGTGGTCTTTACAAAAAGCTTAAGGTTGGGGAGCAATTGCTGTACCTGGCACAATTAAAAGGCTTAAGTAAAAAGGAAGCCCTCGATCGCAGCAAGAAATGGATTAACAAATTTGAAATTAAGGATTGGTGGGATAAAAAAGTAGAAGACCTCAGTAAAGGTATGGCGCAAAAAGTGCAGTTCATCAGCACCGTAATGCATGAGCCTAAGCTGATTATTCTGGACGAACCTTTCTCTGGTTTCGATCCCGTAAACGCACAATTAATTACAGAAAATATTTTTGAATTACGCGATAATGGTTCCACCATTATTTTCTCCACCCACCGCATGGAAACGGTTGAGGATTTGTGTGATCATGTAGCCTTGATCAACAAGTCGAAGAAGGTAGTAGAGGGTACTAAAAAGCAAATCAAAGACACTTATAAGTCAAACACTTTTGTTGTAGACCATAAAGGCGCCTTCTCTATAAACGGCAGCGCAAGTATAGTTTCGCAAAAAGCTTTAGAAGATAATTTCTATCAAACTGTGTTGCAGGTAGGGGCCAATCATAGTCCTAATAAACTAATTGCCGAATTGATCAACCTTACGGAAGTACATTCCTTTATAGAGAAAGTACCAACCATGAGTGAGATATTTATTAGCCTGGTAAAAGGTAAATCTGACGAATAATTCCTAACCGATAACGATACTATCTTATGAACAAAATATGGTTAATTGTACAGCGTGAATTCTTGAATCGCGTACAGAAAAAATCTTTCTTGATTGCTACTATTTTAGTACCACTTATTTTTCCTACAATTATCGCAGGCTTATTCTGGTTCATGATCAGAGAGGTGGAAACCGCCAAGCCTGAGGTTGTACACGTATTGGATGAAAGTGGTAAGTTCACCTTCACCAATACCAAACGTTTTATTTTTATTGAAGAGAAGGGAGTACTTGACAGCGCTAAGAAAACCTACAGCGCCACTAAAGATTTCGCCTTGTTATATATTCCAAGCTTTGATATTGCTAAACCAGATGGTTTTACCATTTACATGAAAGAAAATCAAAGCGATGAAAAGATATCAGGCCTGGAGCGGATTTTAGAAGACCGCATCAGGGATCTTAAGCTGGAACAATATCAGATTGATAAAGAGACACTCGCTGGTTTGAAAACCAGTATTGATTTTAAACAGGTTAATATATCAGAAACTGGAGAAGAGAAGAGTAGCAATTCTCTCATCCTCAAAATTCTTGGTTTCTTGTTAGGCATAGTCTTGTTTGTTTTCGTATTGTCGTATGGCATGCAGATCATGCAAGGGGTTATTGATGAGAAGACTTCTAAAATTGTAGAGGTAATCGTCTCCTCCGTTAAGCCAATTCAGTTAATGCTTGGCAAAATCATTGGAATCGCTTCTGTGGGCTTGGTACAGTTCACGATCTGGATTGTGTTGATTACGGTATTATCCAGCACCGTAATGAGTTACTTCGGTTTAAAGATGCCACAGGAACAAATGCAGGAGCAGGTAATGAACCAGGTTGATCCGGAGCAAAAAGCAGAAATTCAAAAAGTACAAAGTGATAAGATGAATGAGGTGCTCAAAAGCATCAATCAGATTCCTTTTACTAAAATAGCTTTTGTATTCTTGTTTTATTTCTTGGGTGGTTATCTTATGTATGGCGCTTTATTCGCAGCGGTGGGTTCTGCGGTAGACAGCATTCAGGAATCGCAGCAATTTCAAATGCCACTAATGTTGCCTTTGATGATTAGTTACATGAGTGTGTTTACGGTTGTTCCCATTAATCCACATGGCTCTTTAAGTTTCTGGCTATCCATTATCCCATTAACTTCCCCGGTAGTAATGGTGGCGCGAATTGCTTACGATGTACCTACCTGGGAATTAATACTCTCGATGGTGTTGTTAGTCGCAGGTTTCATCTTTACTACCTGGGTGGCAGGCAGAATTTACCGTGTAGGTATTTTAATGACTGGTAGCAAGGTAAACTACAAGGTTTTGGCTAAGTGGTTCATGATAAAGAATTAAAGCCCAGCCTTTAGGGCATTAGGATTCCTCGGTCTTTAGCAGCCGAGTAAGGTAAAGACCTCGATGTTTTGAAAAGCATCGGGGTCTTCTTATTTTCAGCACGCCAACCAGGGTAAGGCTCTCAGTATAGGTGAGCCACCATTTGCGCGTTAGTCGTGAAGCGTTGATATATTTAGTACACCATGGCCAGACTACTTCCTACAATGAATTTATACAGCAGCAATGCACGGTGGAAGTGGTTTGTGCTGGCAGCCTCGGTGTTCATCAGCATAGGGTCTATCTATTACACCAATGTGCTGGTTAATCAATTAAAGGAGCAGGAGAAGCAGCAGATTCAGCTGTATGCTAAAACACTTGAGTTTACAGTCAATCAGAATGATGCCTCAAGTGAGAACATAAACTTTATCACACAGGAAATTCTTTTTCAAAATAATTCCATTCCCATCATTATTACAGATGAAAACGAAAAAGTAATTGATTACAGAAATTTGAAACTGAAGGAGGAGTGGCCTTTGGTACAAAAAGAGCGTTACCTCGTTAACGAAATAAAGGTGATGAAGGATACTTACGATCCTATCCGCATTTCACTGAAAGACAATGGTGAGGAGTTTGCAGTTCAATATGTGTATTACAAAAACTCTTTTTTGCTGGCACAGCTTATTGCCTATCCGTATATACAACTCTCTGTGATTGCTATTTTTGCTTTCATCTCTTACCTGGCCTTTAACTATTCCAAAGAAGCAGAGCAAAACAGATTGTGGGTTGGTTTGGCTAAAGAAACTGCCCATCAGTTAGGTACACCCCTTTCATCTTTAATGGCCTGGGTGGAGGTAATGCGCGATGATCCTGATTTAAAGAACAGAAATATTGCAGAAGAATTAGAAAAAGATATCCGCAAGCTTACCATTGTAACCGAACGTTTTTCCAGCATTGGCTCTGTGCCTGTGCTCAAGCAGGAAAATGTGGTGAGTCTGATTAACAATGTGGTTAATTATCTGCGTCCGCGCCTCTCTTCAAAAGTCCGTATAGATGTATACACTTTATCCGATAACATTAGTGCCTATGTACATGCACCTTTGTTTGAATGGGTGTTGGAGAACTTGTGTAAAAATGCGGTAGATGCCATGAATTCGTCCGGTAACATCGCTATTAAAATATTAAGAGGCAGCGAAGGTAAAGTGCTGATCGATATTTCTGATACCGGCAAAGGCATACCGCGTTCAAAAATCGCGATGGTGTTTAATCCGGGATTTACCACAAAAAAACGCGGTTGGGGACTAGGCTTAACCCTGGCAAAACGTATCATTGAGATTTATCATAAGGGTAAAATCTTTGTTAAATCTTCAGAGGAAAATCAGGGCACCACCTTTAGAATAATATTGAACGCTACGCTTGGGTATTCACAACCGGAAAATAAAGCTTCATGAAAAAAGTCATGATCATCGGAGCCTCTTCAGGCATTGGCAAATCGTTGGCGATGCTTTATGCCGCACAAGGCAATCAGGTTTGTATTACAGGTAGACGCCTTCCTTTGCTGGAAGAAATTCAACGCCAGTTTCCTGAGCAGATAAAAGTCAGTGCTTTCGATGTAAATGACTTACAAAATAATGAACAGCTTAATCAGTTAGTGAAAGCACTTGGCGGCCTTGATATACTCGTCTACAGCTCCGGGGTCGGTGAGTTTAATAAATATCTTGACTTCAGTATTGAGAAGAAGATGATTGATACGAATGTTACTGCATTCACCCAGATTGCCGATTGGGCATTTAATTACTTCCAACAGCAGGGTAAGGGCAGTTTTGCCTCTATCACCTCTGTTGCGGGTATGATGGGCAGCAGGCATGCGCCTGCATATAACGCCTCAAAAGCTTACCAGATCAATTATCTTATCGGATTAAGACAAAAAGCAAAACGACTTAACTTAGCCCTCAGCTTTACTGATTTGCGCACTGGTTTTGTAGATACGCCAATGGCCAAGGCAGCGGGTAAGTTTTGGGTAAGTTCTCCGGAAAAAGCGGCCAGTCAAATTGTGCTGGCCATTAGCCGAAAGGCATCAGTCGCTTACATTACCAGGCGTTGGCGTTTTGTCGGTTTTTTTCTCAAAATTTTCAGCTGAGAATCAGCCTTTTATTCAGCAACAACTTTGTAGATAACTATTACTGAATAAGTATTTGCCAAAGCAGCAAAGAAAGCCTACTTTTGCGCACGATTTATAGGTCATTTAGCCTAAAATCACTGAAAATCAATAACTTAACTAGTACTAAAACTCAATAAACTCCGATGGCAAACTTTGGTAGGATTACGCAGGTTATCGGTCCGGTGGTGGACGTAGCCTTTGACGAACCAGGTTCCAAACTTCCGAACATTTTAGATTCACTCGAAGTAACCAAAGCCGATGGTACGCGTGTGGTATTGGAAACACAGCAACACTTGGGCGAAGACCGTATCCGTGCCATCTCTATGGAAGGTACAGAAGGTCTTGTGCGTGGCATGAAAGTGAGAGACAATGGTATGCCCATTCAAATGCCTATCGGAGAAGATATTAAAGGACGCTTATTTAACGTAGTGGGTGAAGCCATTGACGGTATTAAGCAACCTAAAGGCGACAAGACTTTGCCTATTCACCGTCATGCACCTGCTTACGAAGACTTGTCAACGTCTACGGAAGTATTATTTACCGGTATTAAGGTTATCGACTTGATCGAGCCTTATGCAAAAGGTGGTAAGATCGGATTATTTGGTGGTGCCGGTGTAGGTAAAACCGTATTGATCCGGTGTAGGTAAAACCGTATTGATCCAGGAATTGATCAACAACATTGCAAAAGCATACTCTGGTCTTTCTGTATTTGCCGGTGTTGGTGAAAGAACACGTGAGGGTAACGATTTGCTTCGCGAAATGATTGAAGCGGGTATCGTAAACTACGGTGAAGAATTTATGAAGTCTCTCCACGCAGGTGGTTGGGATTTATCAAAAGTAGATGTTAAAGGTCTTGAAGAATCGAAAGCAACTTTCGTATTCGGACAGATGAACGAACCTCCGGGAGCCCGTGCACGCGTGGCCTTGTCTGGTCTTACAGTGGCTGAATATTTCCGCGATGGAGATGGAACAGGTAAAGGACGTGATATCCTTTTCTTCGTAGACAATATCTTCCGTTTTACACAAGCAGGTTCTGAAGTGTCGGCCCTTTTAGGCCGTATGCCTTCAGCCGTAGGTTACCAGCCTACTTTGGCCTCTGAAATGGGTCTGATGCAAGAGCGTATCACATCTACTAAGAATGGTTCAATCACTTCGGTACAGGCCGTTTACGTACCTGCCGATGACTTGACTGACCCTGCGCCAGCTACGACCTTCGCTCACTTGGATGCTACAACAGTATTGAGCCGTAAAATCTCCGAATTAGGTATTTACCCTGCGGTAGATCCATTGGATTCGACATCACGTATACTTCGTCCGGATATCGTAGGTGCAGAACATTATGATTGCGCTCAGCGAGTAAAGAGCATTTTACAGCGTTATAAAGAATTACAAGATATCATTGCCATCCTTGGTATGGATGAATTAAGTGATGAAGATAAGCAAGTGGTACACCGCGCAAGACGTGTACAGCGTTTCTTATCACAGCCATTCCACGTAGCAGAAGCGTTTACAGGCTTGAAAGGTGTGTTGGTAGATATTAAGGACACCATCAAGGGCTTTAATGCCATTATGGATGGTGAATACGATCACTTGCCAGAAATGGCCTTCAACCTGGTTGGTACCATTGAGGATGCCGTGGTGAAAGGTGAGAAGATGATCGCTGAAGCAAAAGGCTAATAATTCAAAATTCAAAATTCAAGATTCAATATTGGGGTCTTGAATTTTGAATTTGTAACCTTGAATTTTGAATTACAATGTATTTAGAAATAGTAACACCCGAGAAGAAAGTATTTGAAGGAGATGCAGACTCAGCCACGTTTCCGGGGGCTGACGGATCTTTTCAGATATTGAATAGTCACGCACCGCTTATTTCATTATTGAAAGAAGGTGTTGTTGAATATAAGGTAAAAGGTGCCCTTCAACATGTTACGATTACTGGTGGTGTTGTAGAGGTGGTAAATAATAAGGTCATTTTATTGGCAGATGGCGTAAGCGCCT